>Ga0268360_1002533_pt1 | contig 13939 bp, 15 predicted proteins | sample BioMet11_FD_192465 | JGI IMG/M metagenome (GOLD analysis project Ga0268360, IMG submission 192465) | Sewage microbial communities from Oakland, California, United States - Biofuel 11 (Illumina Assembly) | ecosystem: Engineered > Wastewater > Sewage > Unclassified | place: USA: California... | reverse complement strand
TTATGTACACTATCGTCGAAGCTCCAGAGGGCGTCAAATACACCGAATTCCCGCTCTCAGTGGAGGCCGGCGTAATCGTCATTCCGCTGAGATCGCCGCTATAAATGAGGGATCCGTCCATGTTCTGGACGAATATTTTGGCAGTGAAATTGTTGGACGTCTCCTCAGTCGATAGCTCAAAGGCTCCGGGGGGAATACTGCCAAAATTGCTCGTCCCATCGGACAGTACGTTCGCAGTTGGAACCGCGAAGGAATAGGCCTGTCCCGCCGCAATTGTCTCTTCATTAAAACTGAAGGGATATTGATGGTATTCATCGGGAACGGCGACGGTAAAATCGACGGGTATCAAATTGACGGTCGCGGTATGGGACGAGGAGGAGACCGTCAGCGTCGTGGCCTGGGCGAACTGGGCGCTGCCGCCGGAGTCGTAGGCGACGGCGCCCAAGTCGTAGGCCCCGTAGTCCAGGTCCTCGAAGGAGAAGGATAGGACCTGGGCTTCGGTCGAGGAAGGGATCGAGAGGGTCTTGGTGACGACAGTCGACGAGCTCGAGCTCTTCGGGCTCAGGATCACCGTGAGGGCCGAGGCCGTGGGCAGGATGAGCTTGCAGGGTCCCTTGAGCGCCGAGGGGGACAGCGCCGATTTCGAGGCCAGGGTCGACGAGGCCGCGGAAGGGCGCCCCAGGACGAGGAAGGAGAGCTTTACGGCCGATTTCCCGTCCGAGCCGCTAGAGAGAGTGGCGCCCTTGCAGGCCCAGGCGAGGACGACGAGGATAGCGACGGCGGCCAAGGGGGCTCTCGGGCCCCCGCCCTTCACTTTTTTATTCATAGCTATTCCTTTACACCGAAGTCTGCCGCGGCGGGCCGTGCCGCGGCGGGCCAAAGAGCCCACCCAGGATGAGACAATAATATCACGGATAATAATATAACGCCAGATGTCGGGTAGGGAGGCGGCGCCTTTTGGAAGGGGGAGCGCGAGGGGGAAACTTTTCTTAAAGGTTCCCCTCTCGCTCCCCCGCCGATCCGGCGACCGCCTCGACCGGGCCGGCTGGGTCGGTCTGAGGCTCACCCTCATTGGCCGGGGGAGGCGATTCCGGGCTCTCAGCCTCGGAGCCGAACATCGCCTTGAGCTTGTCGAAGCAGGCTTCGCCCTCGCCCTCCTTGAACTCGTCCTCGAGCTCGCAGGGCCTGATGAGCTCGGGGGGTATCTCCTGGAGGAAGGGGCTGGGTACGCACTCGACGGTCTGGTTCTGCTTGCGCCTGCGGCTGCAGGCGCTCACGAGGAGCCGCCGCCTGGCCCGGGTCACCGCCACGTAGAAGAGGCGCCGCTCCTCCTCGATGTTGCCCTCCCCCTCCTCGAGGGAGCGGGCGTGGGGGATGATGCCGTCCTCGCAGCCGGCGATGAACACGACTTCGAACTCAAGGCCCTTGGCGGCGTGGATGGTCATGAGGTTGACCTCGCCGTCGTCGTCGTCCTCGAGGTCGTCGCGGGTGATGAGGGCCACGCGGTTCAGCCACTCGTAGAGCCCCGGGGCGAGGTTGTCCGGGTCGCTCTCCCAGTCCTCGATGGACTGGGCGAGGATGTCGAGGTTGTGGAACTTCCACTTGGCGGCCTTCTCGCTCTGCTTGTTCTCCTCGATGAGGTAAGCCCAGTAGTCGATCTCGTCGATGAGCTGGCGAACCTTGGCGGCTATCTTCTTCTTGCCCAGGAGCTCGTCGCGGTACTGCTCCACGAGGTCCAGGAAGGCGCCGATGTCGGCCACCGACTTCTCGGAGAGGCCGCCGAAGGCGAGGCCGCTCGTCGCGTCGGACTCGCTGTCGGAGCGGAGCTCGAAGTCGGGCGGGGCATCGGCCGACTCGCCGGGGGCGACGCCGGAGGCGACGCCGCGGGAGCCGACCGAGTCGGGGCCGCCCTCGGCCCCCAGCTGCTCGCCTGTGCGCACGAGCTCCATGGCGGTGCGGAGGGAGATGTCGCGGGACCGGGCGATGGCCGTGAGCTTCTCGAGGGTGCTCTTGCCTATGCCCCGGCGGGGCGTGTTGACGATCCTGAGGAGGTTGACGTCGTCGTCTGGGTTGGCGATGACCCGGAGGTAGGAGATGATGTCCTTGATCTCCTTGCGGCCGTAGAAGGAGGTGCCGCCCGAAACCTTGTAGGGGACCTGCTCGGCGAGGAAGGCTTCCTCGAGGCGCCGGGTGAGGTTGTTAGTCCGGATGAGGACCCCGAACTCCCCCCAGGGGATATGGTCCTTGAGCCGGATCTCCTTTATGGCCCTGGCGACGAACTCGGCTTCCTGGCCCTCGTCCTCGGGGGTGTAGAGCTCGATGGGGGTGCCGCCCTTCCCGGACGGCGACCAGAGGGCCTTCTCCTTGCGGTTGGCGTTGTTGGCGATGATGGCGTTGGCCGCGTCGAGGATGGCCTCGGTGGAGCGGTAGTTCCGCTCGAGCTTCACCTCCTTGAACCCCGGGAAGTCCCGCTCGAAGAGCTTGAAGTTCTCGAAGTTGGCGCCGCGCCACGAGTAGATCGACTGGTCGTCGTCCCCGACGATGCAGAGGTTCCGCGAGGACATGAGCTTCATGAAGCGGTACTGCATGAGGGAGGTGTCCTGGTACTCGTCGATCATCACGTACCGATAGACCTCCCGGTAGCGCCCGGCTATCTCCGGATGGAGCTCGAAGAGTTCGATGGGAAGGACGATGAGGTCGTCGAAGTCCACCGCGTTGTAGATCCTGAGGGAGCGCCGGTACTCCTCGTAGAGGCCGCGGTAGGCGTCGTCGGCCTTGGACCAGGCGGTCTGCTCGGAGCGGATGCGGGAGAAGAGGTTGCCGACCTTGTATGCGTCGAAGCTGTCCATGCGGAAGCCTTGGTCCCTGGCGCAGTCCTTGATGAGCTGGTTGCGGTCCGCCTCGTCGTAGATCGAGAAATTCTCCCGATAGCCCAGGGCGGCGATCTCCTTGCGGAGGATCTTCACCCCGAAGGCGTGGAAGGTCGAGACGGTGAGGTCCCGGAGCTTCTTGCCGGTGATCTGGCGCACCCGGTCGGCCATCTCCCTCGCGGCCTTGTTCGTGAAGGTGAGGGCGAGGATGGAGTGCTGGGGGATGCCCTGATCGAGCATGTAGGCCATGCGGTAGGTGATGACCGTGGTCTTCCCGGAACCCGCGCCGGCGACGATTTGCAGGGGGCCCTCGACGGTGGTCACCGCCTCGTACTGTTCGGGATTGAGCTTGCCTTCGTAGTCGATCTTCATGGGAGGGAAGGACTATACCCCCGTTGGGCTATCTTAGGAAGGCCCGGAGCCCTTCGGCGAGGGCATCGGGCTCGGGGGGAATCCAGCGGATGCCCGGGAGCTTCCGGAAGAAAGTCATCTGCCGCTTGGCGTAGCGCCGGGTATCCCGGACTATGGCTTCGGCGACCGCGGCGTCCCCGGGGAGGATCGAATTCGTTCCTGGAGCGCCGCCCGCCGGCGCTCCACCGGTGTCCCCACCCGCGGCCAAGCCGCCTGGGGAGACGCTGCCGCGGATCGAGGGATCGAAGAATTCCCGGTAGCCGATGGCCTGCATCCCAGGGTCCCCGGCCTCGGCTCCGGAAGCCACCAGGGAGGCGACTTCCGCAGCGAGGCCCGAGTCCATCATCTCCCCCACCCTAGCGGCGATGCGCGCGGCGAGTTCCTCCCGGGGCCTCTCGACACCGAATAGGGCGAAGCGGTAGCCGGCGCGAGGGAGGTCGGAGGGGGCGAAGTCGGCCATGGGCCGGCCAGTGGCCCTGACTATCTCGAGGGCCCGGGTGAGCCTGTAGAGGTCGCGCTCGTGGATACGGGCGGCCGAAGCGGGGTCCGCGGAGGCCAGCTCGGCGCGCAGGGCGCCGGGGCCCAAGGCCTCGAGGTCCGCCGCGACTTGAGCGCGGATTCCGGGCTCAGCCGCTGGGCCAGAGGGAAGACCGCAGATGAAGTTCCTGACGTAGAACCCGGTGCCTCCGGACACGATGGGCAGGCGGCCGGCCGCCCAGGCTTCCTCGCAAGCGAAATCGGCCAGGGCGACGAATTCCCCAGCGGTGTACTGCTCTTTCACATCCTTTATATCGATGAGGCGGTGGGGTAGCCTTGAAAGGAGGGCGCGATCCGGCTTGGCGGTCCCGATATCCATGCCCCGGTAGGCTTGCATGGAGTCGGCGCTGAGCACCACGGCCTCGGGGAGGCCCCGCGAGGCCCGGGCCCCAGGGAAACCGAACAATGCGTCGAGCAAGGCCGTCTTGCCCGAGGCGGTCGGCCCGACGAGGACCAGTACGAGGGGACTAGTCGAGGAGCTTGTACTCAACCTGCTTGGTGAAGATCTGCCGGGTGGCGAGGGAAACTACCTTCCCGTTGTTCTTCTCGACCTCGGGAGTCTTTAGGACAGCGAGGTGATAGGCCCGCCGGGTGATGGCGACCGTCACCTCGTAGGTGTTTCCGTCGTATTCTATTAGCTGCTCGAGGGGCATGATCATTCCTTAGTGTACCGTATCGGGTTCGTCGGGGGCAAGTACCGGCCGGGCTTCATCCCCGGCATCGACGGGCTCGAGGCTCTTGTCCAGCGAGGCGATGAGCCTGGCCGCGATAGAGGCGAACTCCTCGTCCCGGGCGTCGATGGAGGGCCCGCCCTCGAGGTACTTCTCCCGGGCGCGCTGCAGCTCGTCGATCAAGGTGATGTTGAGGAGGACCGAGAGGCGCAGGGGGTCCGTGACCTTCGTCGAGTCCTTGAGGGTGGTGAGCCGCTCCTTGAGGCGCATGACCAGGGCCTGCATGTAGTCCAGGGACTCGTCGGTCTGTATGGCGAAGGCGGGTCCCAGCAGGTCGACGTTGAAGACGTTGAGGGGCACGGCTCTAGAAGATATCGAGCTCGTTCTCGAGGGTGCCCGGCCCCTCGCGAACCGCCGCCGGCTCGGGGCTTGGTTTCGAGGCGTCGCCCGTCGGCGCCTCGGAAGCGTGGACCTTGGGCGTCCCCTTGGGCTCGGGGGCCGCAGGCTTGGTCCCACGATCGGCGCGCCGCTCCGCCGCCTCGCCTTTCTGGACGGCCACCTTCGGGGCCTCCACGGGCTGGACAGGAGGGGCCTCTCTCGCGGCTGGGACTTTTTCGTCGGGAGTTGGCCCTTCATGGGCTGGAGCCGGCTCGGCCACGACAGGAGCGGGGATCTCGTCGCGTGGGTCAGCGGGAACTTCCCCAGCCGGCTCTTGGGCCAAGGCTTTCCCCCTCGAGCCGGAGTGGAGCCTGACGGGCTCCGGAGCGGCGGACGTCGAAGTTTGGGAGAGCACGAGGTCCTCGAAGGAGTCGAGCTTGGCGAGGGCGTGGACTATGCCCTCCTCTATTTTGGCCTGATCTTTCCGGTATTCCTCGGCCCTGGCCGCGAGTTCGGCAGCCCGAGTCTCCGCGGCGGCCACGCGCTGGGCCATATCGGCCACCCGGGCCTCGAGCTCCCGGACCTTGGCAGCGTCCGAGTCCTTTCTCGTGGCGGCCTCGGAGGCCCGAGCCTCCGCCGCCTGGACCTTGAGCTCGGCGTCGGCCAGCTCCTTGCCGGCTTCGTCTATGAAGGACTGAGCCTCGGCGAGGCGGCGCCTGAGCTCGGCGCCCTCCTCGCGGAGGCTCGCGATGAACGCGACCGCCTTCTCGACCCGATCCTCTAGGGCCCGGACCTGCTCGAGGCTGACCACCGCTCTACGCCTTGAGGGCGGCCTTCGCCTTATCCACCACGGCCTTGAATCCGGCGGGATCCCGGACGGCGAGGTCGGCGAGCATCTTGCGGTCCACCAGCACCTGGGCCTTGTCGAGTCCCTCGATGAAGCGGCTGTAGGTGATGCCCTCGCTGCGGCAAGCCGCGTTGATCCGGGCGATCCACACGCCGCGGAAGGTGCCCTTCTTGTCGCGACGATCGCGGTAGGAATAGGACATCGCCTTGGCGATGGCGTCCTTGGCGACCTTGAAATTGGAGTGCCTGCGGCCCCAGAAGCCCTTGGCTCGGCCGAGGATCTTCTTGCGGTGGTCCTTGCGTTTGGTTCCTGCAACTGATCTAGACATGTTCTACGCTCCTCGTTTCATATACGCGCGGCGCTGAAACAGCCGCGCGGGCACCGACGACGCGCTGTGCGCATCAGCCGATGCGGCCCTCCGCCGGACAGGGCGACCCGGGCGCAGGGCGATGATACTCCTCCCTCGCGGCGCTCAGCCGTAGGGAAGGAGCTTCTTCTTGATCTGGCCGGTGGCGACCGGATCGACGTAACCAGCCCGGCGGAAGCCTCTCTTCCGCTTGGTCGTCTTCTTCGTGAGAATATGGCGGAGGTTCATCTTCTTGTACTTGACCTTGCCGCTCGCGGTCAGCGTGTAGCGCTTCGCCGCCGCCTTCTTGGTCTTCATCTTGGGCATCTCGTTCCGTCCTTGCTGCGTATCGACGCTTTCTATACTTCCGACGCCGAGTCGGGCGCCTCTTCGGCGGCCGCGGCGGGGATTTTCTTGATGATAGAAGCCTTGGGCTGGAGCACCATCGACATAAACCGACCCTCCATGGAGGGGGTCTTCTCGATAGTGTAGTAGCCCTCGAGCTTGGTGAGAACCCGCTTCAGGACCTCTTCACCGATCTCGGTGTGAGCCAGCTCCCTACCGCGGAACCGGATCGTCACTTTAACCTTAAAGCCGTCCTCGAGGAAAGCCCTCACGTGCTCGGATTTGAAATCGAGGTCGTGCCCCGCGATTTTGGGCTGCATCCGGATCTCCTTCAGCTCGCCGACGCGGATCTTCTTCCTCGACTCCTTTATTTTTTTCTCCTGCTCGAACTTATATTTGCCGTAGTTCAACAGCTTGCAAACCGGCGGCACCGACTGGGGCGCAACTTCGACGAGGTCCAAGCCGAGGTCGCGCGCCATCTTTATGGCTTCGAGGGTCGGGACTATCCCCTTCTGCTCCCCCTGATCGTCCACCAACCGCACTTCGCGGACGCGGATCTGTTCATTGATCCGCAAGTCTTTGTCTGCCAACTGACCTCCTTCGGTCTTGCCGCCCTTCGGGCGTCAAGCTGGCCGCTCTTTTGCGGCCGATTCCGTCAAGAACGGAACGACAGCGAATATCTTAACATAGCGTAAGGCCATAGGTAAAGTCCCGATCTGAGATGAATCGGCCAATGTCCCGGGCCGGGCCGCCCGCCGCGACCGAGCGGGAAAAGAGCGCTTCGTTGACAGCGACCGATTGGGCGATCTACACTCCCTCTATGCCGAGCACCACTTTCCCGCAAGCCGTCGAACAGCTGCGGGCGCGCAATCAGTCCGCGGCCGCCACCTACCGCGACTGGGCCCGGCGCCTGCCGCCCGGGCCGGTCAGCAGGCTCGCCCTCTCCTTGGCGGAGCAGCGGGCGGATCTAGGGAAGACCCTGACGGAAATTTCCGGGGAGTTTTCCCTCCGCGCTTGCCGCGTCGATTTGGAGGATTCGGCCTCGGGGGCGAACCTCCCCGCCGCGGGGGCCGCCGACCTCTCCGACTCCGCGACGGTGCTGAAGATGGCCGTCGCCGCCGAGGACGCGGACCACGAGTTCCTAGCCGCCCTAGCCGGCGCGGCAGTGGCCGCTTCGGCCGAGGCCGCGGACCGGCTCGCCTCCGAGGCCGACGCTGCGCGGAAGCGCTCGACGTGGGCCAAAGATCAGCTCGAGCTCCTAGACATGCTCAAGAACTGAGCCTTGAACGCCCGAGCCTGAGCGTGCTAGCCTCGGGGCGATGTACCTCTTCCTCATGTTCGGCTTCCCGGTCGCGTTCATTCTCCTCGTGATCAGCGAATATCCCGCGGAGGAGCGGCCAGCCGCAAAGAAAGCCTTCCTTCGGGGGATGATCGCCTTCATCCCCACTTGGGTCGTCGCGCGGATCCTCGGGGCCATTGTGCCGGCGGCCTACGGCTCCTTCCTCTTCGCCTTCCACGAGTGGGCCGACAGGCTCCTCCCATATTCCACCGTCCCCGCCCTCTGCTACCCCATCTTTTTTAAAGCCGGGGAGCGGTTGCCTCCCGGGGCGGGCGGCCGCCGCCTCGCCTCCTTCTACGCCGGGGCGCTGACTCTAGTGGGGTTCTGCGAGGCCCTGAGGGTCTGGGGCACCCCCGATCCCTACGCCCTCTTCGTGGTTCCCTTCATCCTGGCCGGGATCTGTGTCGCGATGCCGAAGGCCGCGGCCTTCGTCTACATGAGCTACGGGTTCGAGCTTGCCAGGACTCTGGCGGCCATAGCGGCGGCGGAACTCGTGGTCGCCCTCTGCCCCTTCCTTTTCCAGCTGCAGCTCTGGCCCCTCGCCCTGCTCCTCGCGGCCGGCGCGGTCTTCGGCGCCTACCGCTTCGCCTTCGAGGATCTCGTTCAAAGGCCCACCCTGGCGATATACTGAATGGAGTTCCTCGAACCTTGTTGAAAAATCGGCAACTAGCTGCGAGTTCTTGGTCCGAGGTTCGTTTGTGAATCTCTCAAACAGCCCCCTCACCTCTCCAACAAGGTTCGAGGAACTGTATAAATGACAAGAAAAGGCCGCCGGTGATCCCCGGCGGCCTTCTCGCACAGCTCGGACCGGCTTTGCTCAAGCCGGCCTGAGCCGCTCCCCAGCTTTATGCCTTGCCGGCTGAGCCGAGGACCTCTATGTTCTTGTGCATGTAGAGCTTCTTAAGCTCGTCCCGGGCGGGGCCCAAGTACTTGCGGGGATCGAACTCCTCGGGCTTCTCGACGAAAACCTTGCGGATAGCCGCAGTCATGGCGAGCCTTCCGTCGGAATCGATGTTGATCTTGCAGACCGCGCTCTTCGCGGCCTTGCGGAGCTGATCCTCGGGGATGCCGACGGAGTCGGCGAGCTTCCCGCCGTACTTCTCGATCTGCTTGACGTACTCGACGGGCACCGAGGAGGAGCCGTGGAGGACGATGGGGAAGCCGGGGAGCTTTTTTTCGATCTCCGCGAGGACGTTGAAGGCCAGCGGAGGCGGAATGAGGACGCCGTCGGCGGTGCGGGTGCACTGCTCGGGCTTGAACTTCTGGCGGCCATGGCTCGTTCCGATGGAGATGGCCAGGGAGTCGACCCCGGTCTTCTTGACGAAGTCCTGGACCTCCTCGGGCTTGGTGTAGTGGCTCTTCTCCGCGGCCACGTCGTCCTCGACGCCGGCCAGGACGCCGAGCTCACCCTCGACGGTGATGTAATCCTTCTGCTTGTGGGCGAACTCGCAGACCTTCTTGGTCAGGGCGACGTTCTCGTCGTAGGGCAGGGATGAACCGTCGATCATGACGGAGGAAAAGCCGGACTCGATGCAGTCCTTGCAGAGCTCGAAGCTGTCGCCGTGGTCCAGGTGGAGGACTATCGGGATGTCGTAACCGAGCTCGTGAGCGTACTCCACGGCCCCCCGGGCCATGTTCTTGAGCAGATTCTTGTTGGCGTACTTGCGGGCGCCAGAAGAGACCTGGAGGATCACGGGGCTCTTGGTCTCGACGCAGGCCTGAATGATGGCCTGGAGCTGCTCCATATTGTTGAAATTATACGCGGGGATAGCGTAGCCGCCTTTTACGGCCTTGGCGAAGAGCTCCTTCGTGTTCACGAGGCCGAGCTCTTTATAGCTGGTCATATGGCACTCCTTTGTAGAAAAAAAGAAATGGCGTATTAATCTTAAGAAGTAGGGCTGGACGAGTCAAGGAGGATTTCCGCTCGCCGGGAGGCCCTAGTGGGAAGGCGCCCCGGATGTGAATCCCTAAGGCATCCGCAGTATTGCACATCCCCGGGCATATATTTAGGATAGGCCGATGCGCAGTCCGAAGCGCGATGGCGGTCCCCTTCAATTGTTTCCGATTCTTCCGACGACCCGCTCCCTAACGGGGGAATCGGTCATCCGGGCCGCGGCGGTCGCCACAGGCTTGATCCTCTGCTTTTCGGGCTGCTCTCCCCGGCCGAGGCCGGTGATAGCCCTGGACGAGGCCTTTGCCTCGACGAGGCCGACCCTCGCCGAGGAGCTGCGGAAAACCGGAGGCGCGGGCCTCGTCCCCCGCGGATGGGACTCGAGGTCCATCCTCGTACCGATTCATCTCGGGGACAGCCCGGCCGAAGCCCTAGAAGCGGCGAAGGCCGAGGACGAGCACCGGGGCCCTGGGTCGGCGATCGTGGCGAGTCCCCTCGTGGCCAAGGCCATAGTCGAAGGCGGGGCCTGGTCGGGGGAACCGCCGTTGATCGTGCCGGGATGGAGGGGCGGAACAATCCCTGGGCTCTGGCGCCTGGGCTCGGACCCGGTACCTGCGTACCGAGCCGCCGGTGCGGCCGTGGGGGCCTACATCGCAACCCTGGCTAAAGGAGGGGGATCACCGATCTGTGGCGTAGTCTACGCCGAATCCCCGACGCGCCCACGGGCAGCCTTGGCCGCCTTCGCGGAAGCCTACAGTGGGAGTTCAGGAGGCCGAGCCCCAGAAATCCGGGAGCTTGGGGTCGGAGGCGACGTAAACGCAGGAGCACGCGAAACTGCCCCGGCAGAGGCTCCCCTGCCCCCCGATAGGCGGGGAGATCGCGCCAAAGCCGCCGTGGCCGACCTCCTCGGGAGGGATCTCCGGGTGCTCTTCGTAGCTGTTGGCCCAGAGGCCGAGGAGGCGATCCAGGCTGGAACAAGGCCCGGGATCGCCGTCGGCGCGGATTTTCCCTACCCCGAGGTGCCTTCCAGCCTGGCTTTCCGCATCGTCCCGGACTCCTCGGGCATCGCGATGGCCATAGGCGCTAGGATTTCGTCTCTCCGCCCGAACCCTCCCTCCCGGGAAGCTCCCGAACTCGTGGCAGCGCGCCTCCTCCCTGAACCCAACGCGGGGGAGTTCAAGGCCGGAGGCAGCTCGCTCAAGAGGCTCCTCGAGGAATCCGCGTTGCGCGTTAAAGCCTGGCGCTAAAGCCACTAGCGGACAAAGCTTTTTCGGCTTATAGTTTGACAAAGGTCTATGCCGAAAATATAATTCGACCAACCGCGGGCTCCGGTCAGCGGTACTGCTAAAGGAGTTTCAAGGATGAAACAGCAGAAACGGCACGTTCGGGCGCTTCTAGTCACTGCCGCCTTATTTACCCTTGCCGGGAGCGGTTCGCTGTTCGCGGACGAGACGACGGTCAACCTCGAATCCAGGGTAATTCAGGATTTCTCTAAGCCCGAGGCTCAGAACTGGTTCGTATTGGGCAGCAAGTTCTCCACCTCTGGCTTCCCAAGGGTCGGTTATGTCAAGGGCGGCCCCACTGCCATAGTGGGTGGCGACCCACAGGCCGCCCAGAATGCCCGCTCCCTGGGCGTGGCCATGCTCTTCGATCGCCAGGAATACAACTGGGTCGACATAGTCCCCGGAAACAAGGACAAGCCTACTGAGCTCTCGATGCCGGGCCGCGTCAAAATGATCGATGTGTGGGTCTGGTCCGGGAACTTCAACTACTACCTCGAGGCTTTCGTCAGGGACTATCGAGGCGTCGTGTACACGATCCCCATGGGTAATCTCGATTTCATTGGCTGGAGGAATTTGAGGATCAACATCCCCGACAATGTTCCCCAGTCCAAGAAGTACCTGCCCAAGCACGAGGAGCTCAAGTTTGTGAAGTTCAGGATCTGGACCAGGCCTTCCGAGGTCGTGGTTATTCCCGGATTCGAGACTTCCCCGGACATCGACAAGGCGGTCAAGTTCTACTTCAATAACATGAAAGTCCTCACCGACACCTTTGAGAGCCTGTTCGACGGCGACACCCTGACCAACCCAGACTCCTACAAGGATGCCCTGGGCGGCGCCGATAAGAAATAAGGGAGGCCCGACATGAAGAAATCCATCATCGTTTTGCTATCGCTCGCGGCCTTCTCAGTGGCGCTCTCCGCTCAGGCAGCCGCCCCGGCTGCCGGACCGGCTGCCACACCCGATGTCGGCACGCCTGACGCCAACAAGATCGGCATAGAGACCGCCCAACAGAAACTGAAGGAAGTCTCGGTGGACCAGTTCGAGGAAGCCGGCTTCTGGGACGCCTCGATCTCCTCCGACGAGGGAGTCATCGTGGGCCGCCTCTTCGAGGGCAGGCCTTCGGGCTCCGCCGCCGAGCCCCCGGCCGATCCGCGCTACGTTGGACAGGATCCCAAAGTCGCCTTCAAGTACGTCTACGGCGTGCGCACCGAATTCTACGGCCGCGGCTACAACGAGGTCTTCGTGAACGCCAAGCGCCCTATACCGATCGAGGGTATCACCAAGACCATCTCCGTCTGGGTGGTAGGCCGCAATTATAACCACACCCTCTGGATTGAGCTCCGGGACTTCTTCGGCAACAACTTCGAGCTCCCCATGGGCAAGCTCAACTTCCAGGGATGGAAGAAGCTCACAGTAGCCATCCCTCCGCAGAATCCCGATGGCCGCACCGGCATCGTACAGCGAAATTTCCACTACACGAGCCACATGGGGCTCAAGATTCTCGGCTTCCGGATCGAGTGTGACCCCGACGAGGCCTACGGCACTTACTACGTCTACTTCGATGACCTCCGAGCCGTGACAGACCTCTTCGCCGAGGACATGCGCGACCCAGACGACATGGCCGACAACTGGTGATGAAGCCCATCCCCTCCGAGGGAGCCGCGGGGATTCAGTCCGCCGCGGCCGCCCCGGCGGAGAATTCGCGCCCACTAGAGGCCCTCCGCGAGAGGGCCTTTTCTATTGTCGACACCGCAGATGACGCCTCCGCCCGGGGGCGTTTCCCCTTCCTCAGGGGAGCCACGCTCTTCAAAGGCTTGACCGACGACGAGATCAGACTCGTCTCAGCTTCCTGCGACGAGGAGGTCCGCGGGCCGGGAGACGTCATTTTCGTAGAAGGCTCGGCGGCCGACCGCTTCTTTATCGTGATGGAGGGGCTGGTCGAGGTGTGGAGGAACTATAGGGAGCCAAAGCCGACTTTTCTCGCCGTCCACGGACCTGGGCGTTTCTTCGGAGAGATGGCCCTTATCGATGAGCTGCCCAGGAGTGCCACGGTAGTCGCGAAGGAGAAATCGCGGCTCCTCTACCTAAACCGCGGCGAGTTTCGGAAGCTCATAGCGGAACACAGTTCTATCGCCCTCTCGGTGATGACTGGCATTTCGTCCATGGTGAGGCACTCCAACGACATCTACGTACAGGGGCTGCGGAAGCGCAACGCCGAACTCGAGCAAGCCTACGCCCAACTCGAGAGCGCCCAGTCCGACCTCCTGCGCTCCGAACGGCTATCGACCCTCGGACGCTTCTCCTCCCTGATCCTCCACGACATCCGCAATCCCCTTTCTATCCTGAAAGGCCAGCTCCAGCTCATGCAGCTCAAGTTCAGCGAGGGAGCCTGCGAGACAGAGAAACTCAAGCGCCACGTGGCATCCTGCCTGACCGAGGTAGTCAGGCTCGAGCGTCTCGCCAGCGAGTTCCTGGACTACTCGAGGGGGGAGATACGCCTCGATATGGCAGTCACCCGGCCGAGCGAACTCTTCTCCAGAGTCGAGGAAGCCTTGGCGGATAGGCTCGGAGTATCCGGGATACGCATGGAGAAAGATGCATCCTACGACGAACACATCATCCTCGATGCGGAGCGAGCCTTCAGGGCTCTCCTCAACGTGACGGATAATGCCCGCAAAGCCATGGCCGGCAAGGGCGGGACGATAGTGCTCAAATCCTACTTAGAGAGCGGCTGCATTGTGCTTGAGACCGTCGATTCTGGGGAAGGCATGAGCCAGGAGGCCCTGTCCCACGTGTTCGAGCCTTTCTACTCGGCGTCCAGCCAGGGTGGAACCGGCCTCGGGATGCTGATCGTAAAGAACATTGTCGAGGCTCATGGGGGTAAGGTGCGAATAGGTTCCAAGCCAGGGGTCGGCACCCGAGTGCTCCTTTATTTTCCTTTGCGATCGTGAAGACTATTATGCAGTTCCTCGAACCTTGTTGGTGCATTCAATCGAGGAGGTTGGTGGGAAGCGATATCTC
>Ga0268360_1002529_pt1 | contig 13984 bp, 12 predicted proteins | sample BioMet11_FD_192465 | JGI IMG/M metagenome (GOLD analysis project Ga0268360, IMG submission 192465) | Sewage microbial communities from Oakland, California, United States - Biofuel 11 (Illumina Assembly) | ecosystem: Engineered > Wastewater > Sewage > Unclassified | place: USA: California... | reverse complement strand
GCCGTCCATGCACTTTCCGCCGAAGTCCTTCACAAGCTGCCTCGCCCTGGCGAGAGCCCTGTCCGCCGGCCCCGCGTATAATTCCGCCGTGCCTTCCGGGTCCGTCTCGGAATTCTCGGAGCGCGCCAGCTCCGCATGCAGCTCCGCTTCCCTGACATACAGCTCCGCGAGCCGCGCGGCGGCCGGCGCGCCCAGGTCGGCGAGCCGGTTTTCCAGCGCCGTCTCTCCCCGGAAAAGGGCGCCGGCCGCCCGTTCGTACCAAAGCCCGCGTTCGGTCGGCGCCGCGGCGAAGGACGCGCAGCGCAGGCAGACCACCGCCTCCCATTCCAGGAGCGAAGCGAAATACGCCGTTTCCTCCGCGTTCTTCCCCACGAGCTCCCACGCCTGGACCTGCTCCCGCCACGCGGGCGCGAACCCGGAATCCAGCGCCGCCCACGCAAGGGCCTCTCTCCGCTCCGCCGCGGCCTTCAGCGCGCGCCGCGCGCTGCCCCAGGCCGCGAGGCGCTCCGCCCTGTCTCCCCCGCCGTCCGGCAGCGCCGCTCCGCGGCGAAACGCGGAAAGCAGCGCCGCCGCAAGGCGGCTCACCGTCTCCCGGCTGTCCCGCGCGCGCAGCGGGATCTTTTCCAGCGCGTCCGCCAGGCGGCGGCAGTCCGCCGCCTTCTCCGGCATCGGAAGGAACGGCAGCACCTCCGCCGCGCTCTCGGCGTCCGGCGCCGCGAGCCAGTTCCACAAAAGCGACATGCTCCACAACCGCGGATCGCGGAGGGCCGCGCCGGGCTCCGCCCTTTCGGACGCGGCCCGCTCCGGCGCGCCGCAGTCCCGCAGCGCCGCCGCCGTGAAGCTCAAAAACGCGGCCGCCGCGCCGTCCGCGCACTTCGCCGCGTACATGGCCTCCAGGCCCGGAAGGAGGCTGTCGTCCCAGGAAACGCCCCGGACGGCGAGGTCGCCGGTTATTCCGGCGCAGCAGTCCTTCCACACCGCGACGGCGGCGGCGCGGAAGGACGCCGTGAGTCCGCCGCCGTATTCCGCGATGAGCGCGGCCGCAGTCTTTTTCGCCGCGGCCTCTCTCTTGGCCTCCGGCCCGTCTCCGAAGCCCGCGCGTTCCGTCAGCACGCCCCGCAGTTTTGAAAACCGCTCCAGGTTCTCCTTGAGGTCGTTGTCGTCGAATACGTATTCCTTATCGCCGGTGAGCGCGCGCAGCAGATGGTCGCACGCGCCGTTGAAGTCCTCGCCCTTCGCGCCGCCGGAAAAGGCCTTGAGGATCGTCCGCAGACGGACGCCGTGGGGCGGCGCCTGAAGGCCCTCCCGCCATTCCGCGCGTTTCACCTCCGGTTTGTATTCCAGCCCGCGCCATTCGAGCCAGTACTTCATGTACGTCCGGAGGCTCCGGCATGCGTCGCAGCCGCCGGTCTTCCACCATTCCAGCACTTTGTTCCGGTATTCCTCCGGCAGCGTGAGCAGCGTGCAGCCCAAGCCCTTCGGCAGCAGCCGTTCCTTCGGCGCGCCCGGCTCCGGCGACCACTCCGCCGAAAACACCGCGTCGCCGAGCGCGCCCCTGATCTTTCCGGCGTACGTCCGCGCGGTGTCCTCTCCCAGCTCCGGATGCGCCTTCAGCAGATGCTCCCGCAGCTTTTTGTATTCTTCCTTTTCCGTCCCTGTCGCTGTCATTCCACACGCCTCCGGCTTATGATTCCGCGTTCATTATGACACCAGCGCCGCGGCATTTCAACTTGCGTCCGGGCAATAACGCGAAAAACGCGAAACGGCGGCACCCCCGTTTTCGGGAGCCAGGAACGTGTTATGCTCTGACCGTGATCGGGAAGCTGCGGCTTCCGGAAAAATCCGGCCCGGCCGGAAAAATGAGAAAGGGAGAAAAGCCATGAAAAACCTCAGAAAGATCCTCGCCGTGATCCTCGCGGTCCTCACCCTCGCCGGCGCGACGGCGGCCGCCGCCTCCGCGGGCAATGTCATCGATACGCTCAACGGCGTGCCCGCTTACAGCTCCGGCGTAAACTGCGCGGAGTACGTGCACCGCTATTACAGCCAGGTGTTCGGCGTGACCGTTTATAACCTCCTCAAAAACCAGACCCCGTGCGCCATTGAGAAAGGCTGCCAGCTCAGGGAGATATCCCGGAACGACGCCCGCGTCGGCGACATCGTCTATCAGGACACGACCCCCGGCCACTGGGCGATCGTGAAGCACGCGGACGGCGGAACGCTCACCCTCATCGAGCAGAACTTCAGCGGCAAGCCCGACCGTCAGGCGCCCGACGGCGTGAAGGTGTTCCGCCTTTACAAAAACGGCGCCGACGCGAATAACGGCAGGGACGTGGAGGCGCTGGAGCGCGCCGTCTTCAGCCCCCGGCTCGCCCGCACCATGTATTCTGACCTCGCCGCGGCATTTCCCAACGATGACGAAGCCCTGTTCCAGCATTGGCTTGCCAACGGCCAGCGCGAAGGCCGTGTCGAGAGCTACTTCTTCGACCCCGCTTGGTATCTCAGCCAGAACCCCGACGTCTGCAAGGCGGTCGGCTGGGGCAACTGGAAAGGTGCGGCGGACCACTTCTTCAACAACGGCTTCTGGGAAGGCCGGCAGGGCAGTCCGCTCATTTCCGTTATCTGGTATGAAAACCGCTATTCCGACATCAAAAACGCCTTCGGCGGCGACCTTCTCAGCGTCGCGCGCCACATCATGACCTACGGCGTCCCGCGGGAATGGCGCCAGACATCCTCGCAGTTCTGCGTATCCGCGTATAAGAACAACTACGCTGACCTTCAGAACGCCTTCAGGAACGACGCCGAGAGCTACCTCATCCATTACGAGATGTTCGGCAAAAACGAAGGGCGGAGATCCACCTGACAAAATTTCTGGACGGGAGGAACGATCATGGACGACAAAGATCCCGCCGCTGAGAAAACGGACGGCGGCAAAAGCGCGGAATACGAAGCCTTCCTCGACAGGCTCCTGCGCGAGTATGAGGACTTCGGGCGCGGACACGGCGGGCCGCGCTCCGGGCCCGCGGATCCCGCCGGTCCGGAGGGGGACGGGGAGCCGAAGGACGCCTCCGGCGGCGGGGACGGTCCCGCGGGCCCCGGAGAATCCGGCGGCGGCGCGGAGCTCACGCAGGGAGAGATCATGACGGCGCTGGTGCGCCTCTCCCGCAGGCTGGACGCTCTGGAGCGCAGGAGCGAGCCGCTCCCCGTTCCCGACGCGCCGGACGATCCCGGGGGGCTCAGGTCGGAGCTGCTGGATCTCAAGCTCAAGCGCCTTCGCACCGTGTCCGTCCTCTCCGGCCTCGCCGTCGGCGCCGGCGCGGGCATCGCCGGAGCCCCGGCGTTCCGCTGGCTTGCAAAAATCGTCGCGGCGCTGTATGTTAATGCTGCGCGCGCTCTTTCCTTCACCCCGCTGGGGCTGGGCACGGCGCTCGCCGGCGCCGCGGCCGGCGCGGCGCTGATCGTGCTGGGCGTCCGCTGCCGGGGGAAGATCGCCTTCTGGCTGAAGGACCTCAGCGAATCCGAAGAGGACGGCGACTGACCGTCCCCGGGACGAAAGAACAGCTTCCGCCCCGCCGCCCCAACGGGCGGCGGGGCGGAAAGCATCGGAACCGAACGGAGGATTTTTATGACGGAGATAACCGTAACGCTCAAAAAGGCGTCCGGCCGCGTGATGGCCGCCGCAGTCCCGAAGGACGTCCCGCAGGCGCTGGAAGACGCGCTGCGGCGCGCCCGCTTCTGCGCGCCCGACGCCCAAAGTCCGCGCGGCCTGCGGCTTCTGACGGAGGACGAGACGCAAAAATGGCTGGACGCCTCCGCGCCCGCCGCACGCCGGTGCGCCGCGGCCGCCCTCGTCGGATTCCGGATCGACGGCAGGAGCCGGCGGATCCCGTTTTGCAGGGAGCTTTCCCAGGCGCCGGCCTCCGGCGGCGCGGCCGTGCTGCGCCTGGACGACGACGGCTCGCTCCGCCTTTTCCCGAAAAGCGACGGCGTGGACGCGTACCTGGAGCTGGCAAAATCGCGTCCGGAGCTTTTCGCCGCGCCGGACGCCGGGCTCCGCATCGTGCTGGACGAGGACGCGATCCGCGCATACGCCCGCAAAACCGGCAAGCCCATGGGCCTGGCGGTGGACAACAGGCCCTACAACATGGGCCTTTACGATCTGTGCGAGAAGGACGGACGCCGCTTCGGGTATTTCCGCGTCGTCCACGGCCGCTGCGTGGACGGCACCGTGGCCATGTGCCGCAGGAAGAGCGACGGGCGCATCGCCCTTCTGCGCCTCTTCAGAGCCGCACTGCGGGAGGAATCCGGCGAATTTCCCCGCGGTTTCCTGGAGCCGGAGCTTTCCGAGAGCGACAATATGAAAAAAGAGATCCGCGAGGAGCTGGGGGCCGAGACGCTGGAGCTCAGAAAGCTGGGGTACATCCAGTCCGACACGGGCATGGTGGCCGCAAAGTCCGCCGCCTTCCTCGCCGAGATCGGCGACGCGCACATCCGCCCCGGCTATGAAGAGATCGCCTCCCTCGAGTGGTTAACGCTGGACGAGCTGGAAGCGCGGGTCAGGGAGGGCCTCATCTGGGACGCGTACACGATCTCGGTCCTGGGCCTGTACCTCTGCGGCCGCTGAAAACGCGAATTCCGCGAAACGGCGGCGCGCCGTATCAAACGCCCCCCTTTTCCTGTATCCTGACGGTATCAGAAAAGGGAGGCGTTTTCCTATGCTCGTCTGCATCATCGACGCCGTCGCGTACGGAGCTCTGTGCCGCTGGCTCTTCCGCCTCTGGGGGAGCAGGAGCGCGGCGCCCACTCTGGCGTTCGTCTGCGCGCTGCTGGTCTTTGCCGCCGCCGGCGTCGGCATGAGCGAATTTTCCGACTGCGACAGCACCCTCGTCACGATCCTCAAGGGCCTTTTCTTCTATCCGCTCTTCGGCCTCGCCGTGTTCGCCCTGTCGCTCGCCGCCATTTACCTCATAGCCCACCTCTTCGCTGCGATCAACATCATTCTGATCCTGATCGTGCTGATCATTCTCATGATGATGCTCCCCATCGTCCCGTGGTGAGCGCCGGCGCCGGGCCGTTTCAGCGCTTGACAAATCGTCCGGCGGCGTTTATCATAAATCCATGATTTCACGGAAGGAGCGGACCCGCCATGGTCGTGTCGTCCTGCTTTTACATGATGATGCGCCGCACGCCGATAGGCGTGCTTACAGCTGTCTGCGAAAGTCCGTGGGCCCGCGGAATCTGAGGCGGGTCTTCGCGCGTCATCTTTTGCCGGCGGCCTCATACTGTGGCTGCCGGCTCATTTTTTACATTTTGATCGGGAGGTAACGAGTATGTCAGAGGGAATCGGAACGAAATGCGTCCAGGGCGGCTACACGCCGAAAAACGGCGAGCCGCGCCAGATACCGATAATCCAGAGCACCACCTTCAAATACGCCACCAGCGAGGCGATGGGCAAGCTCTTCGACCTGGAGGCCAGCGGGTATTTTTACACCCGCCTCCAGAATCCGACGAACGACGCCGTCGCGGCGAAGATCGCCGCGCTGGAGGGCGGCACCGCCGGGATGCTCACCTCCTCCGGCCAGGCCGCCAGCTTCTACTCCGTCTTCAACATCGCTTCCTGCGGCGACCACGTGGTATCGAGCTCTTCCATCTACGGCGGGACCTACAACCTCTTCGCCGTCACCATGAAGAAGATGGGCATCGACTTCACCTTCGTCTCCCCGGACTGCACGGACGCCGAGCTCGAGGCGGCCTTCCGTTCCAACACCAGGGCCGTCTTCGGCGAGACGATCGCCAATCCCGCCCTCACGGTCCTCGACATTGAAAAATTTGCGAAGGCGGCCCACGCCCACGGCGTGCCGCTCATCGTGGACAACACCTTCGCCACGCCGGTCAACTGCCGCCCCATCGAGTGGGGCGCGGACATCGTGACCCACTCCACCACGAAGTACATGGACGGCCACGGCGCCGGCGTCGGCGGCGCGATCGTGGATTCCGGCAAATTCGACTGGATGGCCCACAAGGACAAGTTCCCGGGCCTCACCACCCCGGACGACAGCTACCACGGCGTCACCTACGCCGAGCGCTTCGGCCTGGCGGGCGCGTTCATCACGAAAGCCACCGCCCAGCTCATGCGCGATTTCGGCTCCATCCAGTCCCCGCAGAACGCCTTTCTGCTCAACCTGGGCCTGGAGAGCCTGCACGTGCGCATGAAGCGCCACTGCGAGAACGGCCAGGCCGTGGCGGAATTCCTCGCGAAGGACCCGCGGGTGAGCTGGGTCAAATACTGCGGCCTTCCCGGCGACAAATACTACGCGCTGGCGCGCAAGTACCTTCCGAACGGGAGCTGCGGCGTCGTCTCCTTCGGCGTGAAGGGCGGCAGGGCCGCCGCCGAAAAGTTCATGGCCGGGCTGAAGATCGCCGCCATCGAGACCCACGTGGCCGACGCCCGCACCTGCTGCCTGCATCCGGCCAGCTCCACCCACCGCCAGATGAACGACGCGGAGCTTGCCGCCGCCGGCGTCTCGCCGGACCTCGTCCGCTTCTCCTGCGGGCTGGAGGACGCCGCCGACCTCATTGCCGACATCGACCAGGCGCTGGCCCAAATCTGACGCTCCGGGAGGCCGATTATGCCCATCAGGATCCCCAACGAGCTTCCGGCAGCCCGGACGCTCGAAAACGAAAACATTTTCTTCATGACCGACACCCGCGCCATGACGCAGGACATCCGCCCCCTGCGCATCGCCATCCTGAACCTCATGCCCACCAAGGTCACCACCGAGACGCAGCTCGCCCGCCTGCTGGGCAACACGCCGCTCCAGGTGGAGATCGAGCTGCTGCAGACCCGCACCCACAAGGCGACCCACGCCTCGGAGGAGCACATGCTGGCCTTCTACAAGACCTTCGACGACGTGCGGGACCAGCGGTTCGACGGGCTCATCATCACCGGCGCGCCGGTGGAGCAGATGGAGTTCGAGGAGGTGGAGTACTGGGACGAGCTGTGCCAGATCATGGAGTGGAGCAAGACCCACGTATACAGCACCTTCCACATCTGCTGGGGCGCGCAGGCCGGGCTCTACTATCACTACGGCATCAAAAAATACCCGCTGCCGGAAAAGCTCTTCGGCGTTTTCCCCCACCGGGTGGAGTACAAAAACCCCATCCTCCTGCGGGGCTTCGACGACGTGTTCATGGCCCCCCACTCCCGCCACACCACCATCCGGCGGGAGGACGTGGAAAAGGTGCCCGCCATCCGCATCCTCGCCGCCTCGGAGGAGGCCGGGATCTACGCCATGTTCACCAAGGGCGGGCGGCAGGTGTTCATCACCGGCCACTCAGAATACGACGCCGACACGCTGAAAAACGAATACCTCCGCGACAAGGCCGCGGGGCTCCCCATCAGCGTCCCGAAAAACTATTTTCCGGACGACGACCCCGCCAGGGAGCCCATCGTCTCCTGGCGGAGCCACGCGAATCTTCTGTACTCCAACTGGCTCAACTATTTCGTCTATCAGTCCACGCCCTACGACATCTCCTCCATCGACACCGGAGAGGGGGCGCTGGAATGACCTTTTCCGAACGGCTGGAATCGATCCGCATCGGCTCGTTTTCCCTTTCGGTGCTCCTGTCGGCGCTCATCACGCTCATTGTGTGCCTGATCGTCCGCAAGATCCTGAAAAAGCTCCTGGAGCACTCCCTCGTCCGAAGCCGGCTGAACAAAACGCTCCGTTCCTTCGTGGACGGCGCGGTCAACGTCATCGCGTGGATCGTTATCATCTCCGTCGTCGCCGACAAGCTGGGCATACCGATGACCTCGCTGGTGGCCGTCCTGAGCGTGGCGGGCCTGGCCCTTTCCCTCTCGCTCCAGGGGCTGCTCGAAAACCTGTTTTCCGGCGTCATCATCCTGGGCACGAAGCCCCTTGCCGTGGGGGACTACATCGAGGTGGGCGGTCTCGCCGGGACGGTGAGATCCGTCGGCCTTTTCCACACGGTCATCGTCACCCTGGACAACCGCACGGTCTATATCCCGAACAACACCGTGACCACGTCCACGGTGGTGAACTACACCGCCTGCAGCACCCGGCGCATCGATCTCGCCGTTTCCGCCTCCTACGACGACGCGGCGGAAGCCGTGAAGGCCGCGCTCCTGGACGCCGCCGCGGCCGCGCCCGGCATCCTGAAGGAACCGCTCCCCACCGCTTTCGTGCAGAAATACGGCGACAGCGGCATCGAATACGGGCTCTGGGCCTGGACGGCCACCCCGGACTACCTCGCCGCGAAGGCCGCCCTCACGGAGAGCATCCGGACCGCCTTCGAAAAGCGCGGCGTCTCCATGACCTACAACCACCTGAACGTCCACATCGTCGAAAACCGGAAATGACCGGCTCCCAGCGCCGCCGGGACAGCATAAAAGGATCGCCGCGCGCGGCGGAAAAGCGGCGCGCGGCGATCCTTTCGCGTCCTTGCCGCCGCGGACCGGCAGGGCGGAAAAAGCCTGCGGGCGTTTCAATTCATCAATTCATCGATCGGAGGGACGCGGCATGAGCGCGTGGACAATGGGCGAAAAGTACGAACCCCTTTTCCGGGAGATCCGCGGCTGCCTCGGCAGCGAGGCGCTGGACGGGGATATCTGCAGGAATTGGGAGGAAAACGGCTTTGCGCGGAGCTTCGGCCTGATCCGCCGCGGCATCATGAGCTTTTCCCAGCTGCAGGCCGGCTTTGATTATCTCATGGAGCCCCTGTATTACTGCCGCTTCATCGGAGTCGTTCCGGCGCTGGAGCACCGCACCTGGGGCGGTTTCTTTCCCGATCCGGAGCAGGGCGCGCGCTTTTGGGACGAGCTGCGCCTGTACCGGGCGGGAAGGCTCCCCGTCAGCGAAGAGGGACGGCCGTGGCTTTTCCGCAAAGGCGCGCCGCCCCGGACGGAGGCAAGCGCGGAGCAGAAGCAAACGCTGTTCCGGCTCTTCGACGCCACGGAGCAGACGCCCTTCGCCGCCCGGTTTCTGGGACCGCCGGCGGGTCTCGCCTGCCCCCAGGTCCGATTCGGCGCGATGTACGGCAATGGCAGGCTCGTATACCTGCGGGTCCCGCTGCCGGCGGGCATGGAGCCGGAAAAGATGCGGGGCCGGACGTGCCGCCTGCCCCTGGGGGACGGCTCCGAAGCCGTGCTCGCGCTTGACGAGCAGCCCTGCGGCCCCTGCGGGCGGCTGGGCGCCTGCGGCTATGTGGAAAACTATACCCGCAGGGACGCTCCGACTCATTTTTTGGTCGATCCGGACGCCGCGGCCGGGCTGGTCCAGCTGAGCTGGATCCCGGCCCCCGGCGAAACGGACACGCCCTTTTGCGTGTACGACAGGACGCTCCCCCGCTGGGCGCCCTTCACGGAGTGGTTCGAAAAGGAACGGGACGGCCCGGAGCGGGCCAGCGCGGAAAAGGTCCGGGAAAAGGGGAAGGCCCTCATGGACGCGCTGTACCGGACCTGGGCGGAGGCGTAAAGCCCGGCGCGCTTCCGTCCGGAGCGCGCGCCGCAGGGCTTCCCGTCACATCCTTCCGGCCAAAATTTATTTACAAACCGTTCACGCCTGCGCCGCTTTTTTCTGGTAAACTCCCTGCTGATCAATCAGGCGCCGCCCGTTCAGAAGCACTGCGGAGCGCGCCGGAAAGAAGGCAGTCCATGAAACGTTTTCTTCGGAGGGTGCTCCCGCTTCTCCTCGCAGCCGGGATGCTCGTCTCCCTTGCGGCGTGCGGAAGCGCGGCGTCTTCCTCCTCCGCGGCGTCCTCTTCGTCGTCCGCGGTCTCTCCGGCCTCTTCGGCCGCCTCGGCTTCGTCCGCGTCCTCCGCGGCCTCGTCGGACGGATACGTGCAGTATTCCACCGCCCTGACCCTGGACGGCGCGAAATGGAATTACGACTCGGCCAACGACGTCTGGTGGCAGATCGGCGTCCAGTACTGCTCCGCCCCCCAGGACACGGCCTATGAGACGCTGGGCGTCTACATCCCCGGCGCGTACATGACCGGGACGAAAAACGCCGACGGGACCTATACCTGCACGGTGAACGCCTCCGGCGCCGCGGGAAGCTATACCGCCTCCGACGCGCCCATCGTCCTACCCGTCAACACTCCCGGCTACGCGGCCAGCGCGGCGCCTGCGGAATACAGCTATTCCAGCGAGATCGCCAGCTGCCTCGCGGCCGGCTTCATCTACCTCCAGCCCGGCATCCGCGGCAGGATCACCGCCATGGGCGGCGGGAAGACGTCCTCCGCATCGTCGGCGTCCTCCGCGTCCTCCGCCAGCGGCGGCGCGCCCTGGGGCGTCACGGACCTCAAGGCCGCGATCCGCTGGTACCGCTTCAACGCGGCGTCGCTTCCCGGCAGCACGGAGCGCATCTTCTCCTTCGGCATGAGCGGCGGCGGCGCGCAGAGCGCCCTCGTGGGCGCCACCGGCGACAGCGCCCTCTACGCCCCCTATCTGGAGGCCATCGGCGCGGCCATGTACGGCGCGGACGGCGCCCCCCTCAGCGACGCGGTCTGCGGCTCCATGTGCTGGTGCCCGATCACCAGTCTGGACACCGCGGACGAGGCCTACGAATGGAACATGGGCCAGTTTTCCGACAGCGGCGCCCGGGCGGACGGCACCTTCGGCGCCCAGCTCTCCGCGGATCTGGCGGCGGCCTACGCCGACTATATCAACGCCCTGGGCCTGAAGGACGCGGCCGGAAACGCGCTGACCCTGACGGACTCCTCCTCCGACATCGCGCAGGCGGGCAGCTACTACGATTACCTGCTCTCCGTCATCGACACCTCGCTCAATAACTTCCTGGCCGACACGACCTTCCCCTACACGGAGTCGGCCGGCACGCAGCAGTTCCCCGGCGGCACGAACGGCACCCCCGGCGGCGGGCAGCGGCCCGGCGCGGCCTCCGGCAGCTCCTCTCTCCCGGCGCTTTCCTCCCCGTCGGCGTCCTCCTCCGGCACGACCTACGCCACCGCTCAGGCGTACATCGACTCGCTCAACGGCGACGACGCGTGGATCACCTACGACGCCGCGACCAACACCGCGAAGGTGTCCAGCGTGGAGGACTTTGCGGAGCACTGCAAGAACGCCACGAAGAGCCTGGGCGCGTTCGACGAGCTCGACCGCGGCCAGGGCGAGAACAGCCTCTTCGGCGACGGCGTCAGCACCTCCCTGCACTTCGATTCCACGCTGGCCAAGCTCCTGAAGGACAACGCCTCGTCCTATGCCGGGTACAGCGACTGGAACGCCGCCTACGCTTCGGATTACGAGAGCGACCTGGCCAGGACGGACAGCCTCGGCACCTCCGTGCAGACGCGGCTCGACATGTATAACCCCATGTACTTCCTCAGCAGCTACTACGCGGGATACGGCACCTCCACGGCGGCGAAATACTGGCGCATCCGCACCGGCATCGACCAGACCGACACCGCCCTGACGGTGGAGACGAACCTGGCGCTGGCCCTGCAGGCCGACAGCGCCGTTTCCAGCGTGGACTTCGCCACCGTCTGGGGTCTCGGCCACACGCAGGCCGAGCGCACCGGCGACAGCACCTCCAATTTCATCGCCTGGATCAACACGTGCCTTGCCTGAACGGCCCGGCGCGAACCGGCGGCCGCCCTTCCGGGAGGCCGCCGGATTTTTTATTTTTTTGAGCGCCGGCGCGCCCGCGTCGGCCGCGCGGAGGCAAAAAAACGGCCGGCCGCAACGGAATCAGCCCCGGCTCCGTCATACGGGATGGAGGCGGACAGGTGCCGTCCTGCAGCCGGCATCTGGTAAATTTTCTCGGATGTGGTACCATAAGAGAAAAACCGAAAAGGTCAGGTGAGCGCCGTGGAAGACACACAGATCATCGAACTGTTTTTTCAGCGCACGGAGAGCGCCATCACCCAGGCCCAGGTCAAGTACGGACGGCTGTGCATGAGCGTGATCGTGCGGATCCTGCCCGACCCGCGGGACGCGGAGGAATGCGCCAGCGACACGTACCTCAAGGCCTGGAACGCCATCCCGCCGGAGCGCCCCCGCAGTCTCGGCGCCTATCTTGCCCGGATCGCCCGGAACCTGGCTCTGGACCGCTACGACTACAACACCGCCGGGCAGCGCAGCACGGCCCTGACCGACGCCTTCGAGGAGCTGGAGGAATGCCTGCCGGACGCGCAGGAAGGTCCCGTCCGGGAGGCGGAGCGCATGGAATTCAACGGTTTCCTCAACCGCTTCCTGCGCGCGCAGCCCGAGGAGGCCCGGTCCTTTTTCCTCCGTCGCTACTGGTACGGCGAGAGCGTGCGCGAGATCGCCGAGGCATGCCGCGCCAGCGAAGGACAAGTCAAATCATCCCTGTTCCGCACGCGCAACCGCCTGCGGGACGCCATGGAAAAGGAGAACGTGGAAGCATGAAAAGCGAGCGGTTTTCTCTCTGGATGCACGCCGTGGACGACGGCCTGCTGGAGGAGGCCCGGCGCCCCGTCAAAAAGCGGCGCGTCTGGCTGCGCGCCGCAGCAGCCGCGGCGGCCTGCCTGTGCATCGTGACGGCCGGCGTGCTGATCCTGCGCCGGCAGAGTCCCGGGACCGCGCAGATCGCAAACCCCGTCCGGTCCGCCACGGAGGCGGAGCTGACGGCGCTGGGCTACTCCATCCCCCTGCCCGAGGGCGCGCAGGACGCGCAGTATTCCCTCATCAGCGGGGGCGGCGGGAACGCCGCGCCCCTGGCGCAGGCGACCTTCTCGATAAATGAGCGGCAGTACACCTGCCGCGCGCTGAAGACCCAGGCGCAGCAGGACATCTCCGGGATCTACGAGACGTGGTCGGTGAGCCTGGACTGGAGCATCGGCACGCTGGAGATGCAGCTGCGCCAGACCGACGGCAGCGCCTGGGTCGGCTGGTTCTCCCCCGAGGACGGCACCCAGTGGTGCCTCAGCGGGGAGGACGGCGACGGGCTCGGCCTGCTGCACACGGCCCGGTCCATCGTGGAGACGCTGGGCTACGACATGGCCGTCGCGCCCGAGGGCGCCCGGAACGTGACCTACAACGCCTTCCTGCTCGGCGGGCTGACGGTGGGCGAGACCACCTTCGACTGGAACGGCGCCGGCTACGCCTACCGCACCGCCGCCACCTCCGACACCGGCGCGGACTTCGCGGACATCTCCGGCCTGGACGGGACCTTCGGGAACACGGCCGAGACGCAGGTCCAGTGGTGCCCGGCCAGGCTCTCCTGGAACGAGGGCGGAAGCGGGAAGATCGTCTGGTTCGACGTGGTGCCCGGCCTCCTTTACAGCATCAGCATGGACAGCGGCGCGTCGCGCTCCGCGCTGGAAGCCGCAGCGGGGCAGCTCTTCGTCCCCGCCCAGGGCGACGCCGGCTGAACCCGGACCGCGTCCGTACAATAAGGCTCCCTCCCGCCGTCCGGCTCCGGACGGCGGGAGGGAGCCTTTTTCGCGGCGTTTTACGCCAGATCCTTGCGCCGGGTCGCGGCCAGTCCGGCGGCGAAAAACACGGCCAGGGTGACGGCGGCGACGGCCAGGACCGCGGCGTAATCCGGCGCGGGCTCCGAGACCGCGTTCGTCAGCTGCGTCCGCAGCAGCGCCGGCAGCGCCCACTTCTGCTTGAAAAGCTGAAGCAGCAGCCCCGAGAGGTAAAACGCGCCGTAGTACGCGAAGATCGCCGCCGCGCTCCGGCTGAACACCGTGAGCAGGAAAAGCGACACCGTGGCCGCGGCGATGTAGACGGCGCAGGCCGCGCCGATGCGGGAAAAAGCATCCTTCGCCAGCTCCGCGCCCGCGCCGCCGCCCAGAAGCAGCGCGGCGCTGCCGAAATAGGCTCCGAACACCGCGGCCGCGAGCAGGAGCCCCAGCAGGACGCTGGACACCCACTTGGCGAGGAAGTACGTTCCCCGGCCGGCGCCGTGCTCCAGCGCGTTTTTCACCGTGCGCTCTCGGTATTCCTCCCCCAGCGTGAGCTGGGTCACCAGCGGGAGCAGCG
>Ga0268360_1002524_pt1 | contig 14016 bp, 4 predicted proteins | sample BioMet11_FD_192465 | JGI IMG/M metagenome (GOLD analysis project Ga0268360, IMG submission 192465) | Sewage microbial communities from Oakland, California, United States - Biofuel 11 (Illumina Assembly) | ecosystem: Engineered > Wastewater > Sewage > Unclassified | place: USA: California... | reverse complement strand
AACAGCAAATCCGTTTCATCCAGAAAATCGGGGTGGTCACGGCCATGGTCGGCATCCTCACCGCCATGCCCAAAACACGGCTCTGGCAACGACTCAAGGCCGAGAACCGGCTTCTTGGCGACGCCACCGGCGAAAACACGGATGCCAGCCTGAACTTCATCCCGGCCATGAACCGCGAGTCCCTGATCAATGGCTACAAACGCCTCCTGTCCACGCTTTACGCTCCCAATTACTACTATGACCGCATCAATACTTTTCTTAGGAATTACAATCCGACAGCCCGGGGAAAACTTGTCAGGAGCGATTTGCAAGCCTTTATTAAGAGTCTGTGGCGCATCGGCATCCTGTCCCGGGCCAGGTTCAATTATTGGAAGCTCATTATAAAAACAGCCCTGACCAAGCGGAAAGCCCTGCCCGTGGCCGTGGAACTGGCCATCCTTGGCCGGCACTTTCAATTGGTCGCCAAGCGGACTCTTTTGGCCACGGATGCCTGGGCCGACGCGCCCCTGGGTGATTCTTCCCATACCACGTGACGCAGGAGCGGCAAAAAGGAGCAACGACAGGAGCGCACTGTTGCGACGCTGTCATATTGCGCCAGCCACTGTCTCTGGAAAACCAAGCATAATAAATTTGCCGGACGTTAAGACAAAAAACGAGGGCGAGAACCTGGCTTAAGATCGCAGCAGATAGATGACAAAAATGCCACCCCTGCGCGCAAGATCTCGGGCTCGATCAAGGAATGCAGATGCGCATCAAAGAGTTCGGATTGAAAACCCTGGCGCGCCACGACCGAGGGAACGAGCAGGATACCGAGTTGCTGCGCTCGGAACTGTATAGTCTCAAGCAGCTCACGCTCCACGCCGTCAAACTGGCCGGCCTGCATGCCCTTGATCCGCATCCGGGGCCGGACATGTTGCTGCCTCGGCTTGCGGACAATGCCCGGGCGCTGCGGGCGGCCTATGACATCGTGACGGTCACGGCCACACCGGGGGGACGGATCGTGCCGGCCGAAGCCTGGCTGCTCGATAATTTCTATCTCATCGAGCAGCAGATCAGCCTGGCCCGCCGGCACCTGCCCCGGGGCTACAGCCGGCAGTTGCCGCGACTGGCCGAGGGGCCGTCGGCCGGATTTCCCCGCATCTATGACTTGGCGCTGGAACTGATCTCGCACAGGGACGGCCGCATCGACAACGACAATGCCACCGCGTTCGTTGCCGCTTACCAGACCGCCGAACCCCTGAGGCTCGGCGAATTGTGGGCCTTCCCGATCATGCTCCAGCTTGCGCTGCTGGAAAACATCCGCCGCATCGCGATCCGCATCGCGCATCGGCGCGAGGAGCGCGACGCGGCCATCACCTGGGCGCAACGCATGCAGGCCACGGCGGAAAAGGAACCGAAAAAGCTTATTCTGCTGCTGGCCGAATTCGCCAACGCCGATGTGCCGCTGACGGCAGCCTTTGTGGAGGAATTCCATGCCAGGCTCCACACCCAGGGAGCCTCCATGGCCTTCATTCAGACCTGGATCGACCAAAAACTTCTCGAGCAAGGGGTGACCGCCACCCAGCTTTCCGAGGCGGCCGGCCGGACCGCCGCAACCAACCAGCTCTCCATCGCCAACAGCATCGGCAGCCTGCGTTGCATCGGGGCCATGGACTGGAAAAAATACGTTGAGTCCTTAAGCCTCGTCGAACAGACCTTGCGCGAAGATCCGGCCGGGATGCACGTCCGCCAGGATTTTGCCACTCGCGACCGATACCGGCATGTCGTCGAGGAGGTGGCCAGGGGCAGTGCGCAAAGCGAACTGGCCGTGACCCGGCAAGTCCTTTCGCTTGCGCGCGTGGCGGCGCAGCGCCTCGGTGCCGACGACTGCGCCGCCCATGTCGGCTACTACCTGCTCGATCGCGGACGCCCCGTGCTGGAACGGGCGGTCGATTGCCGCCTGACGCTTGCGGCCTGGGCCGGCCGGACGAATCGGACGGGCCGCCTGGTCCTGTACCTCGGCCCCATCCTGATGCTGACCTTCCTTGCGGCCTGGGTCGCGGTGGCCGCTTTCGGCGGATTTGCGCCCGGGGACTGGCGGTATTGGCTTGTCGCGATCACCGGCGCGCTCGGCGGTTCGGCTCTGGCCGTGCCGCTGGTCAACCTGGCGGCCACCTGGCTCCTGCCGCCGCGCACCCTGCCCCGGTTGGATTTTTCCCAAGGCATCCCGGCCGAGTACCGCACCATGGTAGTCGTTCCGACCTTGCTCGGCTCCCCCCAAGACATCGACAGCCTGGCCGAAGCCCTGGAGATCCGCTACCTCGGCAATCGCGACCCTAATCTGTTTTTCGCCTTGCTGACGGATTTTCCCGATGCACCCGCGTGCGTGCTGCCCACTGACGCCGCCGCACTCGCCCATGTCCGCGCGGCGCTGGAGGTCCTGAACGCCACCTACCGCGACGACCGGCCGTGCATCTTTTTCCTGTTCCACCGACCCCGGGAGTGGAACCCCTCCGAACGGACCTGGATGGGCTACGAGCGCAAACGCGGCAAACTGGAGCAGTTCAACGCCCTGCTGCGCGGGGAAGGCGCATCCGCCTTCTCGGAGATCGTGGGCGATGCGTCCATCCTCTCTTCGATCCGCTACGTCATCACCCTGGACACCGACACGCAACTGCCCCGGGACGCGGCCCGGGCGCTTGTCGGCAACATGGCCCATCCGCTCAATCGCCCGGTCTACGACGCCGCCAAGGGGCGCATCGTCCGTGGCCATGCCATCCTGCAACCCCGCGTGTCCATCAGCCTGGCCAGCGCCGGCCAGTCTCGTTTCGCCAAGCTTTTCGCGGGCGAGGCCGGCATCGATCCCTATACCCGCGAGGTTTCCGACGCCTACCAGGACATTTTCGGCGAAGGGTCGTTCATCGGCAAGGGCATCTACGACGTGGACGCCTTCCGCCAGGCCGTGGACGGGCGCTTTCCGGAAAATCTCATCCTGAGCCACGACCTTTTGGAGGGGGGCTATGCCCGCTCCGCCCTGGTGACCGACGTGGACCTCATCGAGGAGCACCCGATCAGCTACGCCATGGACGTCAGCCGGCGACACCGCTGGATACGGGGCGACTGGCAACTGGCCGGTTGGCTTATGCCGCGCGTGCCCGGGCCCGCCGGAACAGGCGGCGGAAAAGCGCGGCGACAACCCAATCCGCTGACGGCCCTGTCGGTGTGGAAGCTGTGCGACAACCTGCGCCGCAGTCTCGTCGCGCCGTCGCTGTGCGCCTTGCTGGTCCCGGGCTGGCTCTTTGGACCCGGGCCGGCCTGGTTCTGGACGCTGTTGGTCGTGGGGGTGGTCTTTTTGCCCGTGTTGCCGGGAGCCTTGCTCGAACTCGTGCGCAAGCCCGGGGATCGGGGTTGGCTGGCGCAGTTGCGCCAGACCGGCAAATCGGCCGGCCGCCCGCTGCTGCTTACGCTGTTGGCCCTGGCCTTCTTGCCCTACGAGGCGCTTGTCTGCCTGGACGCCATCGCCGGCTCGGGCCTGCGCATGCTGTTCACGCGGCGCGGCCTCCTGCTCTGGCATGGGCCCGCCTATGCCCGGCGCAACGCACGCCGCTCCCTGGCCGATTTTACCCTGGAGATGTGGTTCGCGCCGAGCCTGGCCGTGGCGTTGGCCCTGGCCCTGGCGTTTGGCCAACCGGCGGCCTTGGCCTGGAGCGCGCCTGTCCTGCTCCTTTGGCTGCTCTCCCCGGTCGTGGCCTGGTGGATCAGCCGGCCGCTTGCGGCCCCGGTGCAGGCGCTGACCATGGACCAGCGAACGTTTTTGCGGGGAGCGGCCCGGCGCACCTGGCACTTCTTCGCGCAATGCGTCGGCCCGCGCGACAACTGGCTGCCGCCCGACAACGTTCAGGAATACCCCACGGAGATGCTCGCCTCGCGCACCTCGCCGACGAATATCGGCTTGGCCTTGCTCGCCAACCTGGCCGCCTGGGATTTCGGCTACGTCAGCGCCGGGGAATTGCTGCAACGCACCGGGGACTCCCTGGCGGCGATGGAAAAATTGGAACGTTACCGGGGGCATTTCTACAATTGGTACGACACGCGAACGCTCACCCCCCTGCGCCCCCAATACGTGTCCACGGTCGACAGCGGCAATCTGGCCGGCTGCCTGCTCACCTTGCAGGCGGGACTGGCCGAGCTCAAGGACCAGCCGGTGCTGTCCCCCAGCGTGCTGGCGGGGCTTGAGGATACGTTACGCGTGCTGGCCGAACACAGCCCCGCCTCGCGCGCGCCGGATATCGCCAGGCAGGTGGCGAAGCTTCGGGACACGCTGCGCGGTGCCAGGCAGCAGGGCCCGCCAAGCATGGCAACCGTCGGCACCGTACTGGCCACGCTTGGGGACATGGGGGGCGACCTGCTGGCCGGACTGCCCCAGGACGACGCCCTCGACGTCGCGCTGCGGGAGTGGGTGCAAGCCTTCAACCGGCAGCTCCGCGCCCTGCGGGAAGAACTTCGCCTGTTCGCGCCAGGGGCGGATGCGCACGAGCACAACCCGACCCTGGTGGCCCTGGCCGGGGAGGGCGCACTCACCGCCGAAACGTCCCCCCAGGCCCGGGAAGCCCGGCGACGTCTTGGCGTCATCGACGATTTGCTGGAGCGCTGCCGCGAATTGGCGACGATGGACTTCGTCTTTCTCTATGACACGTCGCGCGACCTGCTGGCCATAGGCTACGACGTGGGCGAACGCCGGCGCGATCCGTCCTGTTACGACCTGCTCGCCTCGGAAGCGCGCCTGACCAGTTTCCTGCTCATTGCCGAAGGGCAACTCCCGCAGAAACACTGGTTTTCCCTGGGCCGTCTGCTGACGAGCCATGGCGGCGATCCGAGCCTCATTTCCTGGAGCGGCTCGATGTTCGAGTACCTCATGCCGCAACTCGTCATGCCGAGCTACGCCAACACCTTGCTCGACCAGACCTGTCAGGCCGCCGTGTCGCGCCAGATCGAATACGGACGGCAGCGCGCCGTGCCCTGGGGCATTTCCGAATCCTGCTACAATGCCGTGGACCTGAACCAGGCCTACCAGTACCGGGCGTTCGGCGTGCCCGGGTTGGGCTTCAAGCGGGGACTCGGCGAGGATCTGGTCATCGCGCCCTATGCCAGCGCTTTGGCCTTGCTCGTGGCGCCGCAGGAAGCCTGCCGCAACCTGGAGCGCCTTGCCGCCGAGGGCTTTCAGGGCGCGTTCGGCTTCTACGAGGCGATCGATTACACCCCCGCGCGCGTGCCCCGGGGGAAAAATTACGCTCTCGTGCGGGCCTTTATGGCCCACCACCAGGGCATGAGCCTGCTGGCGTTCGTCCAGGCTCTGCGCGGCGAGCCGATGCAACGCCGGTTCATGGCCGCGCCTTCCATCCGGGCGACGCAGTCACTGTTGCAGGAGCGGGTGCCGAAAAACACGGCCACGCTGCACCCGCACACCGCCGAAGTGAGCGCCGCCGCCCGTCCACCGGCCACGGAAGCGGGCACGATCATGCGCGTCTTCACCGACCCGGATACGCCCCTGCCCGAAGTCCATCTGCTCTCCAACGGCAGGTACCACGTCATGGCCACCAGCGCCGGCGGCGGCTACAGCCGCTGGCAGGATCTGGCCGTCACCCGCTGGCGCGAGGACGCCACCTGCGACGACTGGGGCACGTTCATCTATCTGCGCGACAACGACTCGGGGCAGTATTGGTCCAGCGCCCACCAGCCGACGCTACGTCCGGCCGAACGCTACGAGGCGGCCTTCGTGCAGGCGCGGGCCGAATACCGGCGACGCGACCAGGGCATCGAAACCCACACCGAGATCAGCGTTTCGCCCGAGGACGACGTCGAGATCCGTCGACTCACGCTGACCAACCTGTCCGCGCACCCCCGGCATATCGAAGTGACGAGCTACGCCGAGGTCGTGCTCGCCCCGCAAAATGCCGATCTGTCCCACCCCGCCTTCAGCAACCTCTTCGTGCAGACCGAGATCGTGCCTGACCGGCAGGCGATCCTGTGCTCGCGTCGGCCCCGCACGCCGGACGAACGGACGCCGTGGCTGTTCCACCTGTTCGCCGCTCCCGGCGTAGCCGCCGGCGACCCCTCTTACGAAACGGACCGGGCCGCCTTCATCGGACGGGGGCGAACGGTGGCCAATCCTTTGGCCCTGTCCGGCGGTGGCCCGGCAACGCTCTCCAATACTGCCGGAGCGGTGCTCGATCCCATCGTTTCTATCCGTCGCGCCATACCCTTGTCCCCCGACGCCTCGGTATCCGTGCAGATCATCTCCGGCGTCGCGGACACGCGCGAGGCCGCCCTGGCCGTCATCGACAAGTATGGCGACCGGCACTTCGTCGAGCGAGCCTTTGAAATGGCCTGGTTTCAAAGCCAGGAAGTGCTGCGCCACCTGGGCGCGGTCGAAGCCGACGCCCAGGTCTACGGACGTCTGGCCTCCTGCGTCGTTTTCGGCAACGCCCTGCACCGCGCCGCGCCAAGCGTCATCGCCAGAAACCAGTTGGGCCAGTCCGGGCTGTGGCGTTTCGCCATTTCCGGCGACCTGCCGATCGTCCTGGTGCGCATCGGCGACAGCGACCGCATCGATCTGGTCGCGCAAATGCTCGCGGCCCATGCCTATTGGCGCATGAAGGGACTGGCCTCGGACCTGGTGATCGTAAACGAGGATTACTCGGGCTACCGGGCGGCGCTTCACGACCGGATCATGGGTCTTGTCCACGCCGGTCCCGAAGCGGCGGTCATCGACCGGCCGGGTGGGGTTTTCGTACGCCGGGCCGAGGAACTCTCCGAGGAGGACCGGGTGCTTTTCCAGACGGTCGCCCGGGTCGTGCTGACCGATTCCGCCGAGACCCTGGCCGAGCAGGTGGAACGTCGCCCGCCGGCCAGGCGTTTGCCGCAACGGCTGGAGGCCCCGTCGCGCCAGACCCCCGAACCGGTCGGGATGCTTCCCGCGCGCGAACGCATTCTGGAAAACGGCCTGGGAGGATTTACGCCCGACGGACGCGAATACGTCATCACCCTGGAGCCCGGCCAGACCACGCCCGCGCCCTGGGTCAACGTCATCGCCAGCCCCCATATCGGCACGGTCGTAAGCGAATGCGGCAGCGCCTACACCTGGGCGGAAAACGCCCACGAATTCCGGCTGACCACCTGGCGCAACGACCCCGTCGGCGACGCCGGCGGCGAGGCGCTCTACCTGCGCGACGAGCGGACAGGGGCGTTCTGGTCGCCGACGGGACTGCCTGCCCGAGGCCGGTCCGGATATGTCTGCCGGCACGGCTTCGGCTACAGTGTTTTCGAGCATGACGAGGGAGGCATCTTTTCGGAGCTCTCCACCTATGTCGCCATGGACGCGCCGGTCAAATTCCTGGTGGCGAAGCTGCGCAACCATTCGGGACGCCCGCGTCGCCTGTCGCTGACCGGGTACTTCGAACTGGTGCTCGGGGAGTGGCGCCATACCAACCTCCTGCACATCGTGACCGAAAAGGACCCGCTGACCGGGGCGCTTTTCGCCCGCAACGCCTACGGCCGGGAATGCGGGGGGCGGATCGTCTTTGCCCAGGTCAGCGAGCGGGAACGCACGGTGACCGGGAATCGGACCGAGTTCCTCGGCCGAAACGGCACCCCGGGAAATCCCGCCGCCCTTGGCCGCACGCACCTGTCCGGCAAGACCGGGGCCGGCCTTGATCCGTGCGCCGCCCTCCAGACCCGGATCGATCTGGCCGAGGGAGAAGAGCGGGAGATCGTCTTTCTCCTCGGCGCGGCCCGCGATGCCGACGAGGCACGGTATTGCATCGAACGCTTCGGCGGCCCGGCCGGCGCGCGTCAGGCCCTGGAAACGGTCTGGGAACACTGGAACCGCACGCTCGGCGCGGTCCATGTGGAGACGCCCGATCCGACCCTCGACGTGCTGGCCAACGGCTGGCTCCTCTACCAGACGCTGTCGTGCCGGCTCTGGGGCCGCAGCGGCCTGTACCAGTCCGGCGGGGCCTACGGGTTCCGCGACCAGTTGCAGGATACCATGGCCCTGGTCCATGCCGCGCCCTGGCTTGCCCGCGAACAGCTGCTGCGCTGCGCCGGGCGCCAGTTCCCCCAGGGCGACGTGCAGCATTGGTGGCATCCGCCCAACGGCCAGGGGGTGCGCACCCATTTCTCCGACGATTATCTCTGGCTGCCCTACGCAACCGCCCGGTACGTGCTGACGACCGGAGACACGGGCGTCCTTGACGAGATTGTGCCGTTTTTGGAAGGCCGCGAACTCGATCCCAACGAGGAGTCGTATTACGATCAGCCGCAACGCTCGTCGGAAACGGCCAGTCTCTATGAGCACTGTGCTCGGGCCATCCGGCATGGGCTGCGTTTCGGCGCGCACGGCCTGCCGCTTATGGGGTGCGGCGACTGGAACGACGGTATGAACCGCGTCGGCCGGGACGGTCGGGGCGAGAGCGTCTGGCTGGCTTGGTTTCTGTACGAAAACCTAGAGCTGTTCGTCGGTCTGGCGCGCGGCCGGGGCGACGGAGCCCTCGCGGAAACATGTGCCGGACAGGCGTCCCTGCTGCGCGGCAACATTGAGGCCCAGGCCTGGGATGGCGATTGGTACCGCCGGGCCTACTTCGACGACGGCACGCCGCTTGGCTCGTCGGAAAATGTGGACTGTCAGATCGACTCCATCAGCCAAAGCTGGGCGGTCCTGTCTGGCGGAGGCGATCCCGAACGGGCCAGGCAGGCCCTGGCGGCGGTGGATGCACGCCTCGTGGACCGCGACACACGGTGCATCAAGCTGCTCGTCCCGCCGTTTGACACCTCGGACCTCGACCCAGGCTACATCAAGGGCTACGTGCCAGGGGTGCGGGAAAACGGCGGTCAATACACCCATGCCGCGATCTGGGCTGCCATGGCCCTGGCCCGGCTGGGCGAGGGGGAACGCGCCTGGGAGTACTTCGCCATGCTCACCCCGGTTGGCCACGGGAATTCTCCGGAGGCCATCGCCCACTACAAGGTCGAGCCCTATGTCATGAGCGCGGACCTGTACGCCGCGCCGCCCCATACGGGCCGAGGCGGTTGGACCTGGTATACCGGGGCGGCCGGCTGGATGTACCGGCTGACCGTGGAAACATTGCTTGGCCTCACCCTGGAAGTGGACCGGCTGCGCATCGCACCGTGCATCCCGGCGCAGTGGAATAGCTACAAAATCCACTACCGCCACCGCGAAACCGTGTATCATATCACGGTCAGGCGCCTTGGCGCAAAGGCCGCACGGGACATCCAGGTGACCCTGGACGGCGTCATGGTCAGCGAAACGATCGAGACGGGAGCGGGACGGGCACAAGGCCTGATCCCCCTGGTGGACGACCGCCGGGAACATCACGTCACGGTGGATTTACGCTGACGGCAGCCGGCATTCCTGGTGTTTCTGCCCGTCTCTCAGGGCAATACCCACGGGAAAAGGGGCTCTTCCCCGCGCGTCTTGCGGAGTCTCGGGAGGAGTCCCCCTGGGGCGGGGCGTCTTTGCGCAAGCCGTCCCTGGCGAGGCATCGGAAGAATGCAGCAAAGATATCCCGGCAGGATGGACAAAATATTATAATGTAATATATAGTAAAAGTAGCAAAAAAATCCTCAAGACCATTATTTTGACAAATATTCAGAAAATGGTTTTGAAAAATATTCAAAAAAGGCTGTTATGTACCACGTATTCAAACGTTGTTCCCGGCTGGCTGCTGCGTTTGCAGTTCTTTTTCTTGTTTTTATATCCCCTGCGCATTCAATGACGTTTCCTATTCATGGAGTTGTTCTGAACAGCACCGAGACGTTCACTGGAAAGGCTACTGTGCATTTTTTGGGTGACGGAGATTTGACCCTCACGACCAACAGGGGCGTGCTATGCAAGGGTAATTTTGTCCATGCGTCACAGCAGAAAGGCAATGGGACGGTCACCTGCGAAGATGGCCGCCTGGGCTCCTTCGATTTTGTCACCGCTGGATTTTCGGGCGCAGGCTCTGGGAGAATCGGCACCGAAAAATTTAATTTTCGTATTGGAAAGTAGCAAAGCATGGCCTCCTGGTGGAAGCGCATCCTTCGCTAAGGAGGAAGGGGATGGGTAACGACACTGCCAGCAGACAATGCCACTCTTTAGTCGGCCTTGAAATTTGTCCATCAGTCTGAAAATGCTTAACAAAGCGCCCACATCAATGTATTGTTTTCAACCAGGAACTGCAGTGATTCCGCAGAAAACCGGTTGCACCTGAGCACTTCTGGGGGCGGTCATGAAGGCAAAATCCCGCGAAAGTCGGCAGGGCAATTTCCTTTATCCGGACCTTTTGGAGCAGCTCAATCCCACCCATCCCCTGCTCAAACTGGGCAAGCGCATCCCTTGGCAGCGCTTCGAGGACGAATTCGCCGGGCTCTATAGCCAGGCCGGACGCCCAGCCAAGCCTGTCCGGCTCATTGAGGCGGAGTTTTTTGCCCTCATCTTGTTCTGCCTGTTTACCGGGACAAAGGGCGAACCATCTCGCCAAGCCGTCGTATGACGACGAAAATGAGTTTTTCAGGGCCGACTATCTTAAACCATATTTTTGACATGGCATGCAAGCGGCCGTGGGTGCGATTCTCTCCAGCTCCACCACAACGACTTCAAGGGGTTATCCCGAAAGGGATAACCCCTTCTTCTTGTTCTCAGCCAGCACTGCGCCAACAACGGGTTTTGTTGGCGCCCCTATAGGAGCACCTTGAGCGCCCTTTCGCCTGAAACTCCGCTGAAAACTTCCGTCGATTGGACATCGAAAACCGTCCTCCCTTGTCGAGGACCAGAGTTTAACAGACTGTCCAACGTTCCGCGACCATCGTAGGTCTGGACGGACTGTTATTATTTTACAATTTTCACTGTCTGTATGGAGGTATATTGCGCCAGGCCCTCAAGGCCGAATTCCACCCCGACGCCAGATTCTTTAACTCCGCCGAAAGGAGCATTCGGCTGAATGGTGGAATGGGTATTGACCCAAGCCGTTCCACAGTCCAGGCGCAAGGCCAAAGCCTTTGCCTTTTGGATGTCCTTGGACCAAATCGATCCGCCCAGACCATAGCAACTGTCATTCGCCCTTCGGATGACATCATCCACATCGGAATACTTAATGATCGGCAAGATGGGGCCAAACTGTTCTTCATCGACCAAGCGTACGCCATCACTGACATCTGCCACCAATGTCGCCGGATAGAAGAAACCCACTCTCTCCATTCGCTTGCCGCCACACAGGAATCGACCTCCTGCCTTTCGGGCATCGTCGGCCAACTCCATAACCAAATCAAGCTGTTGCTTATTTTGAAGAGGGCCGAGATCAACGCCGGCCTCAAGCCCGTTGCCGGTCACAACGGATCGGGCGATATCAGTCAGGGCTGTACACATTTGCTCGTAAATATTTTCGTGCACATAGAGGCGTTTCAGAGCAGCACAGGTCTGACCATTATTGTTGAACGCCGCAGCAAAAATCTGTGGCGCAACCGCGGCAACAGTAACATCAGGCAGCACAATTCCAGCATCATTGCCACCCAATTCAAGAGTCAACCGTTTGGTGTTGCCCGAAGCATTTTTCATAACCTGCTTGCCGGTCGCAGCCGAACCGGTAAATACAATTTTACGAATGCCCGGGTGTTTGGCCATGGCGCTGCCGATGCCGCTATCCGCGGTCACAATATTGAGAATGCCGGGAGGCAGAATCTCGTTGGCAATTTCCACAAAACGCAATGTTGTCAAAGGCGTCATGGAAGATGGCTTGATGACAACGGTATTTCCCGTGCGCAAGGCTGGAATCACATGCCAGATGGCAATCATGAGGGGCCAGTTCCATGGTGTGATGGACCCGACGACCCCCAGTGGTTTGTGGTGCAGCTCGATAAATGCGTCATTATCGTCCTGGACAACTTGTACGGGAAGCGTCAGTGCAGCGGTCGCACGCGTCCAGGCCACGGACCCGCCAACCTCCATTCCCGATCCTATTCCCTGATAACCGACAAGCGGTTTGCCCATTTCCATGGTCAACAGTTGCATAAGCTCGTCCATGTTTCGCTCAAGAGCGTCGGCGATCTCATGCATTTTGCGCGCACGTTCCGCATCCGGCACCGCGCACCATTGCACGAAGGCTCTTTGCGCAGCTTCCACAGCTTGATCAAGATGGCTTGTATCCGCATTCGGACATTTCCCGACGATCTCCAATGTCGCCGGATTGATGACATCAAAATGCTTTGTGGTTGAAATTTTTTTTCCGTCGATGATCAGGTCAAATTGTCTCATACTACTACTCCATAGAATGAATTACAACCGTTGCCTCGCCCTCAGTGGTTATAACAGCCTTGAGCGTGAGCACTCTCCTCAAGGTATGCGCATTATTACTGGCCACGATGGCGGCTAATCCTTGCGGCAACGAACGAGAAGAACTTACGGCAGCCAGCGTACGGCTGCATGCTTATGTCTGAGGCATAACCCGTGGGCCAAGCCTGACCCTGCCCTTTAATTGATTTTGGACGTTGTTTAAAGGGGCAACTGTGCTCTCCAACTGTCTGGAGTCGGCCTAACGCCAGGGAATCAAGCCGCAGGATCAGGATGCGAAAATCGGATGGGGTCTGACCGGGAGAGTGCCGCGGGAAAGAAATCGATCCACTGTGCCGCAATCGACCAATTTCTCGGGATTTCTCCGCATCAGGATGAGTCTTCCATGACTACGGCGGTAGTTTCGATGGCTTTGGTCGGCTTAATGGCTGGTGTTGTGTCCATGAATAAATATATACAATCTGTCACACTAGGCTATTTACAAAAAAATAAATGTCTCGACTGCATAAGTCTGAAACTGTAAAGTCGTGCTGTTTTAAAAGACTTATATGTTAACGATTTCGCATTGATTAGCAACGTAAGCATCGTGTTTGTTGCACATAGAGGTTACCATATTTTATATTAACATGCGATTGGCATACTGCGTAATAAACTGTCAGACAATTGATTCATACAATGGTATCTTCTCCATTATTGTCGCTGGTAATCTTTAGTAAGGACAAGACTAGCATATATGTCCGAGGCAGATCACCGCCTAGTGCTTTTTTCGAGGTTAATCCAAAAGACTCGCCGCGAATTCAGATGAATCGAAAGAGACTCAATATAATCGCTAAGGAATTTGTATACATTCCCTGGCGATGGGCTAACCCCTGTCGACATCGTTCTTTCTTTCAGACTTGCCCCCCCCGCCTGAGCGAGGTCCAGACGGGGGGCGGCCAGTCCACAGGGCAAGCGGGAAAGCTCCAGGAAGAGGCCCTGCCCTCCGGATGAACACGAAACAACAAGACGATTTCCATTTTTATTTTCGGGCCACCCTTTACATTTGCCACGATGGGCGTATTTGTTTTGTGTTCAGTCTATTTTAACAAGCATGGATTTTTTGGATCTTGGGTGCTCTGATGTGCAGCTCCAATTGATACGAAAAGAAGTGCTAATAAACAGGAGCAACCCATGTCCAAGAAACTCTATGTCGGTAATTTGTCTTTCAATTCCAGCGAAGACGACCTCCGCACCCAGTTCTCCAACTTCGGCGAAGTCATCAGTGTCAATCTCATTACCGATCGTGAAACAGGCCGCCTGCGCGGTTTTGGGTTTATAGAGATGGACGATGAAGGCGCCCGGGCGGCCATCGCCGGCATGGACGGCCAGGAGTTCGGCGGTCGCAATTTGAAAGTGAACGAAGCCGAGGACAAGCCTCGCTCCGGCGGCAGCAACCGTGGCGGCAGCAATCGTAGCGGTAGCCGCTGGTAGTCGCCGAAGACTCGGGTCGGACATCCTAACGACGAAGGGCCAGGACATGTTCCTGGCCCTTTTTGCGTGGTGTGGAGGGGTGCTGCGGCGCAGGAAAAGGGCCTGTAACGAAATCTGTGTAAACCTCCACTAAGGGGCGAAAGCCCAGGAGGTTTCCGTGCTGATCAACCGTGACGAACTGGCCAGGAAGGTGCTCGAGGGAGAGATCACCAGCCTGGACG
>Ga0268360_1002521_pt1 | contig 14051 bp, 8 predicted proteins | sample BioMet11_FD_192465 | JGI IMG/M metagenome (GOLD analysis project Ga0268360, IMG submission 192465) | Sewage microbial communities from Oakland, California, United States - Biofuel 11 (Illumina Assembly) | ecosystem: Engineered > Wastewater > Sewage > Unclassified | place: USA: California... | reverse complement strand
ATCGAGCCCATCTCCTCCATGGACGCGGACACCTCCTCGCCGCTCGATGCCTGCTCCGTCGCGCCCTGGCTCAGGGCCTGGGCAGAGGAGCTGATCTGGCCGGAGCCGTCGGCCACCTGCCTGGCGGCTTCCTGGACCGCCGCGACCACTTCCTCGAGCTTCCCTGCCATCTCGAGGAGGGACTTGAGGATGCCCGTCTCCTCGCCCGTCTTGGCGATGTCCAGGTCGAGGCGCCCCGAGGCGACGCGGTCGGCTATCCGGGCGATGTCCGAAGGCTCGCCGCCGACGGATCGCATCACTATCCGGGTCATCCACAGGCCGGCCGCGCAGGCGCACAGCGCCCCCAGGATGAGGACCAGCGTGGACTGCAGGGTCGTCTTGGCCGCCAGGGCCTCGTTGGCCGCGGCGATCGCCTTGGCCTGGGAGGTCTTCCTCTCCACGAGGCCGTCGATCCCCACCTGCACGCCGTTGGCTATGGTCTTCGTCTTTACCAGCCCCCGGAGGTAGGAGGGGCCTAGCTCCCCGCGGCGCGCCATGGCGGTCATGGTCGCGACCTCGGCCTTGAAGTCGCCGTAGGGCGCGGCGAAGGCCTCGTAGAGCCTCATGCCCTCCGGGGTCAGCACCGCGGCCCGGTACGCTTCGGCGTTCTGGTCCGCGGCGCGGAGGAAGACGTCGATGTTGGCGAGGTCCGCGGCCCGCTCCTCGGCCCCGTCTATGGTGCCTATGCGGTAGAGGTTCACCCGGGACCGCTGGAAGCCCTCGGATAGCTTCTCGAGGTTCATGAGAGGCAGCGTGTAGTTGGTGTAGAGCCTGCGGTCCGCGGCCACCATGCTCCGCATGCCGACGATCCCGAGCGCCCCCACAGCGAATATCATCGCGACCATCAGGATAGAGGCGCCGAGCATCATTGTCTTCAGTCGGATGGGCTTGCTGGTTTTCATCCCGAGTCTCCCTCCCTCGAACCAAGTCTAGTTTCGCGGGAAGGGAAATACAAATGCGACCCCGCCTCCCGGCGGCTCGGCCTCGACTCGGCGTCCGCCTTCGCGATAAACTCGGGCCATCACCTTCGGCATGAGGCGGTCGTATGAAGAAGTACTGCGTGCTCGGCAGCGTAAATATGGACATCGTGACCAAAGCCCGGGCCTTCCCGAAGCCCGGGGAGACGATAGAAGGCCGGTCCTTCGCCTTCTTCCCGGGAGGCAAGGGCGCCAACCAGGCGGTGGCCCTGGGGAGGCTCGGCGCCGATGTCGAGATGGCCGGGCGGGTCGGCGACGATATGTTCGGCGCCAGGTACTTGAAGGTCTTCGAGGAGGAGGGCGTGGGCCCCTCGGGCGTCGAGACGGTGGCCGGAGCCTCCACCGGCACGGCGAGCATCGAAGTCAACGACGCTGGGGAGAACCACATCATCATCGTGGCCGGGGCCAACGGCCTCGTCGACGAGGCCTTCGTCGAGAGGAGGCGGAAGCTCATCGAGGCTTCGGACTTCCTCCTCCTCCAGCTCGAAGTGCCCCTTGCTTCCGTGATCCTCGCGGCCAGGATCGCCAGGGCCGCGGGGCGTGCGGTCATCCTCGATCCGGCGCCCGCCAGGCGCCTGCCCGAGGAGCTCCTCTCCCTCGCGTCGGTGGTGACGCCGAACGAGACCGAGGCCGCCGTCCTCACCGGGGAGGACTCGAGCACCGAGGCGGGGGTCCGCCGGGCGGCGGAGAGCCTCAGGGCTTCGGGGGTCGACCTGGCCATCGTGAAGGCCGGGGGCCGCGGCGCCTACTACATGGACCGGGGCGGCTTCGCCCGGGTGCCCGGCTTCGCCGTGAAGCCCGTGGACACCACGGCCGCCGGGGACTCCTTCAACGCCGGCCTGGCCCTGGCCCTGGGGGAGGGGAAGCCCGCGGCCGCGGCGATACGCTTCGCCAACGCCGTCGGGGCCATCTCGACTACCCGGGACGGCGCCCAGCCCGCGATGCCCTCTCGGGCCGAAGTCGAGGCCCTCGTGGCCGCGCGAGCGTGATCCAGTCCGGGGGGAGCCGGACTAGTCGCCCGGTATCTCGAACACTCCCTCGATCACGTGCCGGGGCGCGTAGGAGAAGCGGCCGATCTCGTCGCGGCTAGTGACCCCCGACAGCACGAGGATCGTCTCGATCTCGGCCTCCACCCCGGCGATGATGTCCGTGTCCATCCTGTCGCCGATGATGGCCGTCTCCTCCCTCGTGGCCGACAGGCGCTTGAGGGCGTGGCGCATCATCAGCGGATTGGGCTTGCCGACGAAGTAGGCCTTCTTGCCGGTGGCCAGCTCTACGGGCGCGACGAGGGCGCCGCAGGCCGGCACGATCCCGTTCTCCGAGGGGCCCGAGAGATCGGGGTTAGTGCCGATGAGCCTGGCCCCCTTCTCCACGAGGTGGACCGCCCTCTCTATGGAGTCGAGGCCGTACGCCCCGCCCTCGCCGATCACCACGTAGTCCGGGTCCACGCCGTTCATGGAGTAGCCGACGTCGTAGAGGGCCTTCGAGAGCCCGGGCTCCCCGATCACGTAGGCCGAGCCTCCCGGCCTCTGCGCCGCGAGGAAGCTCGCGGTGGCCAGGGCGCTGGTGTAGAAGTGCCCGCTCTCCACCTCGATCCCCAGGCGGGACAGCTTGCGCGAGAGCTCCTGGGGCGAGCGCTCGCTCGAGTTGGTGAGGAAGAGGAAGCGCTTCCCCCGAGCCCGGAGCCACGAGACGAGCTCGGCGGATCCCCGGAGCAACCGGTCGCCGTGGTAGATCACGCCGTCCATGTCGATGATGAAGGAGTCGAGGGGACCGTCCAGCCTCGAGCGGAGCTCCGGTGTCATGACGCGAGTATCCCCGGAGGGGCGCTGTTTGTCGAGCCCGCGACGGCCCGGCCCCCCGACGGGATCTGGGGCATCGACACTCTCGGCCCGTCGGGGAGAGAATGGAGGCACGAGGAGGAATGCGATGGAGCTGAAGTACTACATGCCTACCCGGATCGTCGCCGGGCCCGATTGCGTCAAGAAGGGCGGAGCCCTACTGCGCGGCCTCGGCGAGAGAGCCCTCGTGATGTGCGGCCCCAACTCGGCCCGGCGCAACGGAGCCCTCGCCGACGTGGAGGAGGCCCTGTCCTCCCACGACATCGGGTTCGAGGTCTTCGACTCGGTGGAGAGCAATCCCCGGGTCGCCGGCTGCCGCCGGGCGGCCGAGGAAGCCCGGCGATCCGGGGCCGCCTTCATAGTGGCCATTGGCGGCGGCTCCCCCATGGACGCGGCCAAGGTGGCGGCCCTCCTCGCGCGGAACGAGCTCGCGGACTCCGAAGTCTTCGGCGGCGAGTACCCCGGGGGAGCTATGCCGGTGGTCGCCATCCCCACCACCGCCGGGACCGGGAGCGAGGTGACCCAGTACGCCATCCTCACGAACGACGCCGCGGAGAGCAAGACTTCGGTGTCCTGCGATGGCATCTTCCCGGCCCTGGCCTTCCTCGACGCGAAGTACACCGCCACCCTGAGCCCGCGGACCGCGGCCAGCACCGCCATGGACGCCCTTTCGCACGCCGTCGAGGGCTACCTCTCCCGGCGCTCCGACCCCTGGAGCCGCGCCGTGGCCCGGGAGGCCCTGCGGCTCTTCGGCTCCGCCCTGCCGCGCCTCGCGTCGGGCTCGAGGTCCGGGAAGGAGCTCGACGAAGCCCTGCGGTGGGACCTCCTCCTCGCCTCGAACATGGCCGGGGTCGTGATAGCCCAGTCGGGCACCACGGTGGTCCACGCCATGGGCTACTGCCTCACCTACTTCAAGGACATCGAGCACGGGAGGGCCAACGGACTCCTCCTCGGCCCCTACCTCGAGTTCATCGCCGAGTCCGAGCCCGAGGCCGTCGGGGAAGTCCTCTCGGCCCTGGGCTGGAAGGATGTCGCGGCCTTCGGGGCCGTCCTCGACTCCTTGGTCGGGGAGCGGGAGGAGCTGGGGGCCGACGAGCTCGACAAGTTCTCGGCGAAGGCGGCCAAGGCAAAGCATCTAGTCCACACCGCGAGGATCCCCGTCGAAGCCGATATCCGCAGGATGTTCCGGGAAGGCCTGCGAGTCGCCGGCGGGAAGGGTAAGTAGGTTTCGATCCGAGGAGGCCGATCTCCGCGGTTCGGCCTCCTCGCGCCCGGCTCCGCGGCCTCTCCCGAATTCCTTTGACTCGTACGCGTCGAGGCGGCATCCCCTCGTCGCCGGCCCCCCCCCTCTTCCCTTTTTCGCTCCGCCCACCCTGGCGGCCCGCGGAGCCATGCACTATACGTTAATCCGATGGTTACAAAAGAATCCCGCGAAGGGATGGCCGAGCTGTTCAAGCCCGAGCGTCGGAAGATAGATGTCCTCAGCTCCGAGGCCTTCATGGCGGAGATGCTCGCCCGCATGGAAGGCAAGTCGCTCTTCGTCCTCGATCTCTCCGAAGTCCAGTTCATCGACAGTTCGGGCTTGGGGAAGATCGTGTCGGCCCTCCGGGAATTCCGGGGGCGCGGCGGCGAGATGCGGATCTGCGGCGTGCAGGCCCCGGTGCAGGTCCTCTTCTCCATGGTCAGGCTCGGCGAGATCATCGGTATCGACGCCGACGCGAAAACCTCTGCCGCGGCCCTGAGGGACGGGGCGGGGACCAATCCGGGCGAGGCGCCCTGAGGGACCGGCCGGATGGGCCCGCGTGCGGCGATCCCCGAGTCCCTCGGCTCAAAACTCGCGGGCGGGGTGTTCTTCCGCTGCGATGAGAGCGGCTCAAGGCTGATTTCCGGCGCCGAGGCTCTCGCAAGTTGCCTCGGCGTGGCTTCCGGCGCCCTCGAGGGGGGCTTGGGTCCGGTGCTCGGCGCAGGGGCCCCGGGGCTCTACGCCGAAGCCTTCTCGACTGCCTCGGAGGAACCGGCCTCGGTCCTCCTGCCCTACCCGCACCCTGCTGGAGGCAGGCGCTGGCTCTCCCTGCGGCTCTCCCCGCCGTGCGACGGGACCGAGGGCCTCCTCGCTTTCCTGCGAGACGAGACCACGCTCCAGGAGAGCCTCCTCAAGGTCGCGGCCGCACAGTCGGCGGACGTGGAGAACAGCGCGCGGCTCCAGGCGGCCGTGCTCCTGGAGGGGCAGGCCCTCGCTGTCCGGGGCCTCGACTACCAGACGGCCACGATCCCGAGCAAGCAGGTCGACGGGGATTTCCTCGACGTCGCGCGTCTCTCCCGGGACAGCGTCGACTTCCTCCTCGGCGATGTCATGGGCAAGGGCATGGACGCCGCCATCGTCGGGGCGATGATCAAGATGGGCTTCGCCAGGTCCCTGTGCTCCTCCCTCTTCGGCGCGCTCGCCCTGCCTGATCCCGCGGAGATATGCCGCGGCGTGGACTCGCTGGTGGGCGCCAGGCTCCTGAAGCGCGGATGCTTCGCGACCTTGACCTATGCCCGGCTCGAGTCGAGGCTCCGGGCCCTCAGCTTCGTCGACTGCGGCCACACCTCCTTCATCCATTACTCCGCCTCGACGGGGGAGTGCTGGATGGTCAAGGGAGCCAACATGCCCCTGGGCTTCAGCGAAGGCCAGTCCTACCGTTCCTTCCTCCTCCCGATCGACCCGGGGGACCTGATACTTCTGTACACCGACGGCCTCTCAGAGTGCTGCAACCGCTGGGGCGAATCCTTCGGCGAGGAGCGGGTCGCCTACCTGCTCAGGACGAACTCGGGGTTGTCGGCCAGGGACATCGCGAGCGCGATCCTGAGGGCCGGCTTCTCCTACTCGGCCTCCGGCTTCAACGACGACGTGAGCATCGTCTGCCTCCGGCCTTTCTCCGGGGAACCCGCGGGCGGCCTCGAGACGAGGCTCTCGGTGACGCTCTCGGCGAGGGACCTCTCGGGGCTCCGCGAGGCCGAGGACTGCCTCGAGGCCGATCTCGGGGAGTGGATTCCGGGCGCGGGGGCCGAAACCCGGGCCGGGCTCCTCCTGGCCTTCCACGAGGCCATGACCAACGTCGCCGAGCACGGCCTGGGAGGTAGGGACGGGCGCTGCGACCTGCGTTGGCGATATCTCGATGAGCTCCTCTCGCTGGAGCTCTCATACACTGGGCCGGACTACGACTGGTCCGGGAGGCCGGCTTCGCCGATCCGCCGGCTCGCCGCCTCGGGATACGGGAGGCTCGTCATGCACGAGGTCATGGACAGCGTGATTCTCTGCAAAGGTTTGCGCGGCAGGAAGCGACTCGCCATGTGCCGCAGGCTCGGGGTCGCCTCGGAGGGCCGGCCCGGCGCCCCTGCGTGGGTGGACCGGCCGGCCGCTGTGCCCGAGGCGGCGGTATGAAGGGCTGCTTCGAGCTCGGCGAGGGACTGTGGCGGATCGGGGCCGCCGCGTCGGGAGAAGCCCTCGCGGTGAACTGCTATCTCGCTCGGCTCGAGAGCGGGTTCTGCCTAGTCGACGCGGGCCCCGCCTCCCTGGGGCCCGAGATCATTGCCGCCGCGGGCGCGGTGGCGCCGGCCTCGTCTCTCCGAGCCATCGTCCTCTTGGACGAGAGCGCCTTCGCCTACACGGCCATCCCGAACTGGATCGAGGCGGGCTTCTCGGGGGAGGTGGTCGCTGACTGGCGCGTCGTGGCGGCGCTCGCGGTGGGCGGCATCAGGGCCGGCTTCCGGGACCTCAAGGAGTCCGACGCGGAGGCCCTGCCCGGGAGCGGGCTCCGCGTCCTCAGGCTCCCGGGCTCCCATGGCCGCATAGCGCTCCTCCACGTCCCGACCGGATCCCTCGTCTCCGGCCGATTCGGCTCTTCCCTGGGCCGCGACCTGCCAGACCGCTGCGACGACCCGGCGCTCTCGGCCCAGCGCCAGTTTTTCGAGAGCTTCGGCTACGGGCCCGCTCCGGACGCCGCGGGCTTCCCGAAGGTCCCCGGCCTGATCGCCCTCTGCCCGCGCTTCGGCTCGGCGCTGCCCGCGGACCTCGCGCGGGCCCTCCTCGACGTCTCCCTCGCGGCCTCCCCTGAAGCCTGCGCCGACGCGCCCGACGAGCTGCAGCCCATCATGCGGGAGTTGGAGACCCTCCGCGACTCGAACTACCAGCTGAAGGAGGCCATGATCGACGCGAGCGACGCGGCGCTGCGGGACCCCGCCAGCCAGCTCTACGGCCGGGGTTACGCCGACGCATTCGTTCAATCCCTCCTCGCCAGGGGGAGCGGCTTCTCCGCGGCCTTCGTGCGCATCGACAGGATCAAGGAGCTGAACCGGGTCCTCGGGGCTAAGGCGGTGGATCGGCTCATGAGAGATCTCGCCGCGGTCATCCAGGAGCGCGAGGGCGAGGCCTTCCTGTTCCGCTGGACCGGCCCGGTGCTCCTCCTGATACTCGAGAGCGGCGGGGGCGACGCGTTCTCTCGCCTCGAGGGACTCAGGGCGGCCGTGGCCGGCGAACGCCGGTTCGCGCGGCCCATCTCGGTCTCCATAGCCCTGGTCTCCTCCTCGGAGCTCGCGGGCGAGGAGGCCGCCGGGCGCTTCGCGTCCCTCCAGTCTTTGGCCAGGGAGCGCCTCAAGCTCCTGGACCGACGGGGCGGCGACGCGGTCCTCGACCGCAGCGACGTCAAGATCGAGGACCGCTCCCTCGTGCTGGCCCTCGACTCGAACCTCCTCTTCCTCGATTTCCTCGTCGATTACCTGGACCGGGAGGGGTTCCGCACCCACGGCGCCTCCCGGGGCGGCGCCGCCCTCGAGCTCATGGACTCGGCCCGGCCCGAGCTGGTCATCGCGGACGTCTCCCTCCCGCAGTTCGACGCCTTCCAGATCCGGATGAGGATGCGCTCCTCGCCGGACCTCCACGACATACCCTTCATCCTCATGAGCGACCTGAAGACCGACGAGATCGTCGCCCGGGCCCACTCCCTCGCGATCTTCCACATCTTCGAGAAGCCGGTCTCCATGGTCGAGCTCGTGGGCGTGGCGAGGAACCTCCTCGCGAGGAGCGAAGATGGAGCCTAGCTACGCCCGGCTAGTCTACGCGGCCCTCTCTCTGGCCGCGGCCGACATCCTCGTCGGGGTCGCGGTCTTCGTCGTGAAAAGCCGGGCTCGGAGGCGCTACTTGACCCGGGCCGCCCGCATGAAGCGCCTGAACCGCCTGATCGAGGCCGCCGACTCGGATGGTCTCGCCCGGGAGTTCGCCGCGGCTCCCGACGCGGTCATCTCCCACGTCAGGAGGCTCCTCGAGGACCTCTCCCCGGGCCCGGCTCCGGCCGCGGCCATCAGGCGCTTCCTGGACTCCGTAGACCTCCGGGCCTACGCCGGACGGAGGCTCACCTCCCGCCGGCTGCCTCTCCGGATTGACGCCTATCTCGCCCTGGGCCTCTCCCCGGACGCCGAGGCCCAGGAGCTCCTCGTGGAGGGGCTCGCGGCGGAGGGCCGGACCCTCGGCCGCCTGGTGGCCCTCAGCAGGATCGCCCGGCACCCCGTCGATCCGGATTTCGAGGCCCTCGTAGCCTGCGTCGCCAGGAGCAAGGAGCGGGACCGGGCCAAGGAAGTCATGGCCCTCGCGGCCCTGGGGCCGAGGCTCCACGCGTACTTCGACAGGACGACCCTGCCCGCGAGCGAGGCCGGACTGCGGCTCTACCTCATGGCGGCCCGCACGCGGCCCAGCGAGGCCGACTGGGAGAAGCTCTCCTCCCTAGCCATCGGGCGGGACGACGAGGTCGGGGCCCAAGCCGCGAAGGTCATGGCGGACTGCTATCCCTCCTCGCGCTTCCTCGCCGAATTCGGGGACAGGACCGAGGCCAGGTTCCGCAAGGAAGCGGCGCGGCTCCTCGGGCGCAGCCTATCCCCGGAGGAGGTCCGCGCCCTAGATCCTTGGTTCGCCGATCCCGGGCTGCGGGCCGAAGGTATAGCGGCGGCGTCGGAGATCCTCCGCTACCATCCCGGCGGCGAGGGGACTTTCCTCGGCATCGTCGCCGAGGGCGATTCGGTCCGCGGCCCCTGCCTGAGCCGGGCCATGGAGTTCCGGCTCTCGTCGATCCTGTACCACGCCGAGCTTCCCCTGGGCCCGGGGATCCGCGCCATGGTCCGGTGCCTCCTCGACGGCGATCGCTCCGGGGCCCTCCTCGAGGCCCTCTCGGTGAAACTCCCGCCGGCCAACAGGGCGGCCTTCGTCGCCCTCCTCAGGGAGGAGCTGGCCCCGCGACCCGCCGCCTCGGCCTACCTCGCCCGCTACATCTCGGCGGACCTCGCGGCGGACCTCGGCCTCCCCGAGCCCGAGAAGGAGGAGGACCGGCTCCAGATACCTATCAAGGGCGGGGACAAGGCCTTCCTGGCCGCGCTGGTGCTCGTCGGATTGGCGATCTTCCCGGCCGCCTTCGCGATCGTGAGGGCCCGGGAGCTGCCCTGGCTCTCCGGGCCCGAGCTCGCGTATCGCTTCGTGTTCGACTTCCAGTTCCTCTTCGCCTTCTACACGATCGCGGTGAACGCGAGCTACCTCGTCCTCCTCGTCCTCTCGGTCGTCAAGCTCCGCTCCCAGGCCATGATCTGGGAGCGCGATCTCGTGCGGCTGATCTCGGGGAGGGGCATCCTCCCCGAGATCTCGATCCTCGCCCCGGCCTACAACGAGGAGCGGACCATAGCGGAGAGCGTCCACAGCCTCCTCTCCCTGGCCTATCCATCGTACCAGGTCATCGTGGTGAACGACGGGTCCCACGACGGCACCCTGGACGTCCTCGTGCGGGCCTTCGGCCTCGAGCCGTCCCCCCTGGGCCTCTCGCGGGAGGTGAAGCTGGCGTCCATGCCGGTGAGGGCGATCTACCGTTCGGCTTCCCTGCCCAACCTCGTCGTGGTCGACAAGGCGAACGGAGGCAAGGCCGATGCCCTCAACGCCGCGCTCAACTTCGCGGACGGAGACTATGTCTGCACGATCGACGCCGACTCGGTCCTCGACCCCCATGCCCTCTCGCGGGCCATGCTCCAGGCGGTGGCGAGCGAGCGCGAGGTCGTAGCCATGGGAGGCAACATCTTCCCGGTCAACGGCTGCGTGGTGGAGCACGGCCACCTCCAGGAGATATCCCTCCCCGAGGAGCCCTTGGCCCGGTTCCAGACGGTGGAGTACCTACGCTCCTTCGTGGCGGGGCGGCTCGGCTGGACGCTCCTCGACAGCCTCTTGATCATCTCCGGCGCCTTCGGGCTCTTCAAGCGCGAGGCCGTCATGGAGCTCGGCGGATACCTGACCGGCAAGGGGGCGCACCGGCAGGAGACCGTCGGCGAGGACATGGAGATAGTCGTTCGCTTAACGCGTCGAGATCGGGAGGCGGGGCGCCGCGGCAAGGTGGACTACGCCTACAACGCAAACTGCTGGACCGAGGTACCCGAGACCTGGAGCGCCCTCAGGCGCCAGCGGGACCGCTGGCACCGGGGGCTCATGGAGGTGCTCTGCTTCCACAGGTCCATGACCTTCCGGCCGCGCTACGGGACCGCGGGCTCCGTGTCCATGCCCTACTTCTTCCTATTCGAGCTCATAGGGCCTTGGCTCGAGACCCTCGGCTACCTGGTCCTCGTGGCCGCCCTGGCCTTCAACCTCATAGATCCGATCATCCCCCTGACGGTCTTCGCCGTCGCCGTCCTCTTCGGCATCCTGATCTCGGTCGCCTCGATATTTTTGGCGGAGCGCCAGATCCTCTACTTCCGGACGAAGGAGTTCTTCAAGCTACTGGCCGTCGCCATAGTCGAGAACTTCGGGTACCGGCAGCTCACGAGCATGGGCCGAGTCTGGTCGAACGCGCAGTTCTTCTTCGTCAGGAAGGGCTGGCAGAAGAGCGCCCGCCGGGGGTTCGCGAAGGAGGCCGCCCCTTGACCAGGCGCTACATCGTCTACCTCGCGGCGCCCCTGGCCCTGGCGACCCTCGTGGCCTTCCAGTGGGGCCTCGCCCTGGCCAAGGGGCCGAGGCCCGAACTCGCCTTCGCCGCGCGGGCTCCGGGCAGGGAGGTCCAGCTCATCTCCGATTCGGCGAGGGCGGGGCTCGGGGCCCGACTGTCTCCGAAGCCTTTCGCGGAGATCCTCGCGAGGCCGGGGCTCGCCTTCTGGGACGAGCCTATCGCGGCCTCGCGGCCCGGCCTCCCGTCCGGCGGCTCGCCCTACTTCGAGCTCGAGGGCCTGAAGGACGCCGCGTGGCTCGGCTCCTCGGTGGTGTTCGGCTACCGATCCCTGAGCGAGACCGAGCAGGCCCCGGCCCGCGCGGACCTCGCCGAGACCTGCGCCCTCGACCTCGGCGATTGGATCGGATCCTACGTGTCGGGTCTCGGTAGGAAGGGCTCCGTGCCCGCCCGGGCGAGGGCGGCCTGGGAGGAGCGGAGCGGGAGGCGCTGGGACTTCTCCGGCGACGGCCTCCTCCTGTGGAACAGGGCCGAGGGGCGGGTCCTCGTGCTCCGCCGGGGCGTCGAGCTGGGGCCGCGCTCGGTGTCGGTCCGCGGGACCGCCGCTCCTTCCCCCGGAGCCGCCGGGGCGGACGGCTGCTTCGTCGGATGGTTCCGCATAACGCGCCAACGGGCGGATGCCTCCGTCGCGGCCGAGATCGAGATCGACCTCCTCGCCCCGGGCCGGGCCATCCTCGCGGGGAGCGGCGTGCCCGAGTCCTTCCCGGCGCTCACCTGGCGGCCCTACGGCGCCGGCCGGGTCTGGGCGATGACCGGGGACTTCGCGGGGCCGGGGACGAGCTCGGAGTTCATCGGCCCCCTCCCGGCGCCGCAGCTGCAGAAGGCCCGGACCCTCGACGCCCCGGGCAACTCCATCGGGGTCTTCCAGCGCATCCTCGTCCCCCTGGTCTCGGGGATTGCGGCCGCGGCGCTATCTCCGTCGGCCGCCGCCGCGCCGAGGCCGATGCCCGCCGCCGCGCGGACCCGCGCGCCTCTGGGCTCGAGCTATCTCGTGCGGGCGCCCGCCCGCGCGGGCGAGCCCGAGTCGGGAGGCGCGCCAGCCTGGAAGCCCTGGTTCGTGCGGGGCGTCGACCTGGGCGCCTCGGCCCCCGGCTGGGCCGCCACCGAGCCGAGGCCCGACGACGGCTACTGGCTGGACACCCTGAGGGACATATCCGCGGCCGGCTTCGATTCGGTCAGGATCTACACCCTCCTCCCTCCCGCCTTCTACCGGGCCCTCGCGCGGTTCAACGCTGGCGCGCCCAAGCCCCTCCTGCTCTTCCAGGGCATATGGCTCGACGAGGAGCCGCCGGGGGGCGATCTCCTCGACGAGAAGTGGCTGGCCGGCGAGATGGAGGAGTCGGACCGCTGCCTGGACGCCGTCCACGGCGCGGCGAGCATCGCGCCCAGGTCCGGCAAGAGCTGGGGAGAGTACCGGGTGGACGCGAGCCCCTGGCTCGCCGCGGTCCTCGTGGGCCGGGAGCTCCTCCCCGAGGAGGTCGGCGCCACGGCGGCGGCCCATCCGGAGTACCGCTGGAGCGGCCGGTTCTTCGCCGCCGCACCCCGCCGCCCCGTCGAGTCCTTCCTGGCCCGGTGGGCCGACAGGGTGAAGTCGAGGGAGTCGCAGCGCTACGGCCGCGAGTACCCGATAGGCTTCGTCTCGTGGCCTACCCTCGACCCACTCCACCACCCCGGGGAGTGGGACCAGGGATCCGCCGTCGCCCCTTACCACGACTGCCGGACCCTCGATCTGAGGGCGATCTCCTCCGGGCCAGATGAGTCCTCGGGCTTCTTCGCCGCCTTCCACATCTACCCGAACTACCCGGACTTCATGACCCGGGACAGCCGGTACGAGTCGGAGGACCCCACGGGGATGGAGCGCTACGGCGCCTACCTCACGGACCTCGCCTCGGTTCTCCCGAAGGTCCCCCTCATCGTGGCGGAGTTCGGCTTGGCGACGGGCTACGGCAGCGCCCACGCCCATCCCGAAGGCCTGGACCACGGGGGCCTCTCCGAGGCGGCCCAGGCGCGGGGACTCGCTAGGCTCTTCAGGACCATCGAGAGGCGGGGTGCCGGCGGGGGGATGGTCTTCGAGTGGGCCGACGAGTGGGCGAAGAAGACCTGGACCACCGAGGGCTTCATGATCCCCTACGACCGCCACCAACTCTGGCACAACGTCATCGACCCCGAGCAGAACTACGGCATCATGGGCTGGAAGCTGAGCGCCCCTCCGAGCTGGGCGGATTCCCGGATGGGCCTCCGGAGCGCCTGCGACGAGGAATTCCTCTACGTCGAGATCGACGCCGGCCGCGGCTCGCCGTGGAAGCGGCGGATCGTCGAGCTGGGGCTGGACCTCGTGCCCGGGGCGACGGGCCAGCGCCGGCTCTTCGAGGGAGGTCCGAGGTCGAGCCAGGGCTCGGAGTTCAAGGTCCGAGTCGACCTGGAGGGCGATAGGCTCATCGCCGCCCGGCTCCTCGTGGCGGCGGACTACGACCGGGCCTCGGGGAGGCTCTTCCCGGGGGAGTCCGAGGGCGCCTATTTCGCCGAGCTTTCCAACCTCATCAACCGCGAGGCGACGACCGAGGAGGGAATCCATTACGAGGCGCTCTACGAGAAGGGCAGCTCGCTGCCATCGATCCCTGCGGACGACGAGGCCCTGGCGAGGGTCGTTGGCCCGGGGCTGATCGAGCTGCGCCTTCCTTGGTCTCGGCTCAACGTCTCGGACCCTTCCTCGGGGAGGCTCCTCCTCGACCGGAGGGACGCGAGGACCATCGTCGAGCACGACGCCATAGGGACCATCTCCATCGACTCGGCGGGGCTCTGGGCCACCGTGCGTCCCTACGAGCCCGATGGAGCCGGAGTGTCCCGGAGTATCGGGCCTTGGCGGGCGCCGCTCCGGCGCTGGAACTCCGTGGCCGTGGAGCCGCGTCCCAAGGCGGCGGTGGCCGTCCTCAAGGGGCTCCTGGACTCCTGGAGGACTCCGGGAGCTGGCGATGGAGCGCGGTGACCGCCGCGACCGAGCAAGGAGGCCGCTCATGAAGAAGCTTTTCGCAGCCCTATCGATGATCGCCGTCGCGGCGGCCCTGGCCAGCCCGGATGAGGGCCAGCCCTCGGCGCGGCTAGAAGGGTCCCTCACCACGGGGATGCACTGCTTCGTCCCGCTGGGGGACCGGTCCCAGAGGTCCGAGATCTACTTCTTCGACAATCCCCTG
>Ga0268360_1002518_pt1 | contig 14075 bp, 10 predicted proteins | sample BioMet11_FD_192465 | JGI IMG/M metagenome (GOLD analysis project Ga0268360, IMG submission 192465) | Sewage microbial communities from Oakland, California, United States - Biofuel 11 (Illumina Assembly) | ecosystem: Engineered > Wastewater > Sewage > Unclassified | place: USA: California... | reverse complement strand
TACCTTGCCCAGAGTTAAAAAAGCAGGACGAGATTGTACAGCATCTTTTACTAATAGAAAAGATTATAAAGGCTAGGGCTAATCAATTAATACTTTTAGATGTTTGTGTCAAATCCCGATTTGTGGAGATGTTTGGTGATCCAGTACTCAATGAGCGCAAGTGGAGGACAAATACACTTAAAAATAAGACAACTAAAATTGGCTCTGGAGCAACGCCAAGGGGTGGTAAAGGTTCATATAAAAACAAAGGTATTTCTTTGATAAGAAGCATGAATGTTTATGATGGTAGATTTGAGTATAAAGATTTAGCCCATTTAAATAATGAACAGGCAAAGCAACTTGATAATGTTGAAGTACTAGTTAACGATGTACTTTTTAATATTACTGGTGCATCTATAGCACGTACTTGCATCGTCCCAATAGATGTTTTACCTGCTAGAGTAAATCAGCATGTATCAATTATTAGATGTAATAATGAATTGGACCCAATTTTTGTTAATATGCAATTTTTGCACAAATCTTTTAAAAATATTTTATTAGGTATTGGTGAACGTGGAGGGGCTACAAGACAAGCAATCACAAAGCAACAACTTGAAAATTTAATGATTATTGTACCGCCACTTGGATTACAAACACAATTTGCAGAATTCGTCCAACAGGTCGACAAATTGAAAGCTGTTGTTCAGAAGTCTCTTGATGAGACACAAATGCTCTTTGATGCTCTTATGCAAGAATATTTTGGCTAAATTTGGTATACTTCTTTGAAAAAAAGGAGCTTTTACCATGAATAATCCAATTTATTGCATTTTGAACGATATGTCTGAAGAATTGAGCGTAACGCAGTTAAAAAAGTTGCAGAAAGTATTATTGGACAGGTTATCTGAGAACCATGCAGATGAGGATATTCCTACTAATAGTGCCTATCTAGATATGTTTATTGCTGCTAAACAAATAGAAGGTTGTTCTGCACGAACAATACAATATTACAAAGTAACAATACAAAGTTTGTTAAATCAGGTTGATATTCCTTTACGTAAAATCACAACAGAAGTGTTAAGAGACTATCTAACGACTTATCAGGCTAAGAATAATTGTAGCAATGTAACCATAGACAATATTAGACGTAATTTGTCTAGCTTTTTTTCTTGGCTGGAAGAAGAGGATTACATTCTTAAGAGCCCGGTAAGGAGAATTCATAAAATACGTACTAAACAAGTGGTAAAAGAAGTAATTTCTGATGAAAATATTGAAGTGCTGCGAGAAGGTTGTGCAAATATCAGGGATTTGGCTATTGTCGATTTGCTGTTAACTACCGGCATGAGGGTAGGGGAGCTAGTAAATTTAGATATTAGGGATATAGATTTTGAGGAAAGACAGTGTATTGTATATGGCAAAGGCAACAAGGAGCGCCAGGTATACTTTGATGCGCGAACAAAACTGCATCTGCAGGAGTATATTTCTACTAGGACAGATACTAACGCAGCCTTATTTGTTACCTTAGATTCTCCTCACGAAAGGTTACAAATTAGCGGTGTGGAGATTAGGTTAAGAGAATTGGGTAGAAAATTGAATATTGATCGTATCCATCCTCATAAATTTAGGCGATCTATGGCTACAAGAGCTATTGACAGAGGAATGCCTATAGAGCAAGTCCAAAGATTATTAGGGCACCAGCAAATTGACACAACCATGCATTATGCCATGGTTAACCAGAACAATGTAAAAATATCACATAGGAAATTTATTGCCTGACTACGCCTACAATTCAGATTTGTAGGGGTAATGTAATGACAAAGCTATGTGATGTATGTGATTTTCAGGGTGGTTCTCAACCACCTAAAAATGAGTGGTCTTTAGATAAAAGGAGTAACTATGTTAGGATGCTACAGATTCGTGATTTCACACAAAGCGAAAAGACTATTCCTGAATATGTAAAAATTACTAATTCCATCAAAGAATGTACTGCTGATGATATATTAATTGCTAGATATGGGGCATCTTTGGGGAAAATACTCACTGGGTTGTCTGGGGCTTATAATGTGGCAATTATGAAAGCAATACCAGATACAAATGTTTTGAGAAAAAAATATTTATATTACTTCCTTAGATCAGATTACTTTCAAAAATTTATTATTAATGTTGGTAGTAGGGCTGCACAAGCAGGTTTTAATAAAGAAGACTTATCTAGGCTGAATATACCTTGCCCAGAGTTAAAAAAGCAGGACGAGATTGTACAGCATCTTTTACTAATAGAAAAGATTATAAAGGCTAGGGCTAATCAATTAATACTTTTAGATGTTTGTGTCAAATCCCGATTTGTGGAAATGTTTGGGAATCCTATTGTTAATAATAAGAAATGGACTGAAATGCAGTTGACTGAAGTTTGCAATAAGATCCTTGGTGGTGGTACCCCACCTAAAAAGAATGATAGGTATTTTAAAGGAAATATACCATGGGTCACATCAAAGGATATGAAGTCATTAGTAATTACAGATAGCCAGGATCACATTACAGAGGAAGCTATTAATAATAGTTCTACAAAGCTTATACCACCCCAATCCGTTCTTATGGTTATTAGAAGTGGAATTTTAAAGCATACATTGCCAGTTGCTATTAATGATGTTGCAGTAACCATAAACCAGGACATGAAAGCCTTCATACCGAGCAAGGTTATTACAGCACAATTTCTAATGTATTATTTTAAGACAGTTGAAAGTGATATTTTGAGCGGTGTAAGGGCTGTAACTGCCGATAATATAAATTTTCAAGATTTTCAAAAAAGAAAAGTTATTATACCTCCAATTAAACTTCAAAACGAATTTTCTTTTTTCGTACAACAGGTCGACAAATTGAAATTTGTGTATTATTAATAAATGTAAAGGAAAGGAGCTTGTTCATGAGCATGTTTGATATTATTGCAACTAGAAAAGAATTTAAAATAATATATGGAAAATGCTTAATGGCTGAACAAGCTACTAAACCGGAAGAAAAGGCTTTAGCATGTCGTGATGCATTAGAGCTTATCATTAAATATATATATGCCAAAGAAAATAGAACGTATCCAACTGGTTCAACAATGTTAGAATTGCTGGATGGTAGTGTTATCTCTGAATTTGTGGAGAACTCTACTATTTTGGATTCTTTACATTTTATACGTAAAATTGGCATGAATGCTAAACACAATATTCATGTAAAGAGAACGCAAGCAAGTTTGGCTGTTCAAAATCTCTCTTTCTTTGTGCAGTTCTTAGTAAAAAAATATATTGATCCTAAAAGTATAAGAACTCTTATATTACCTAAATATATGAGTGAGGCTGCAACACGTAAGATATATATTGACCTGTATTTAAACGAGGCAGGATGGGATGTAATGGAGCCCAATAGCAAAACAGAGCTCCCAGATGGAACGCAGATTGATTCTGGTACAGTGTTCCCAGCCAAAGCATGTTCTGAGATTCCAGTTAAAGGTTTAAATAATGCATCAGGGATAGGATTCTGCGATTATGTTTTATATGGTAAAGATGGTCAACCATTAGCTATTGTAGAAGCTAAAAAGGCCAGCGTAGAAGCGCAAGCAGGGGAATTTCAAGTTATTCAATATGGTGAGTGTATGGCTAAACAATATGGCTATACGCCTGTATTGTATTATACAAATGGCTATGATATTTACGTGATAGACGGGTTATACCCTTCTCGCAAGTTGATGGCATTCCATTCTTTGGAGGAGCTTGAATTACTGATACAAAGACGTGAAAGGAAGAATATTGCAGACTTTCAGGTTAATGAAGAAATTGCTGGACGCCATTATCAAACTATGGCTATTACGAAAATCTGTGAGCGATTCAATGATAAATTCCGCCGTAGCTTGTTAGTTATGGCCACTGGAACAGGTAAGACTAGGGTAGCTATTGCTTTAGTAGAGCTGTTGGCAAGAAATAATTGGATTAAGAATGTATTGTTCTTAGCAGACAGGACAAGCCTTGTTGAACAAGCGTTTAAAAACTTTAAAAGTTTGTTGCCTAATACTAGTTACTGTGTCCTTTCTGATTTAAAACTTGCTAATGATAAGGCTGCCAGGGTGATGTTCTCTACGCATCAGACTATGATTAATTATATTGATGCAGAGAATAAGGAATTTACTTGCGGAAGATTTGATTTAATTATTATAGACGAAGCACATAGGTCAATCTTTAATAAATATGGCGTTATATTTAACTACTTTGATTCTTTCCTAGTAGGCTTAACTGCTACGCCTAAAGATGAGGTAGACGCTAACACTTATGAAGTGTTTAATTGTGAAAGTGGCGAGCCTAACTTTGCATATACGTTGGAAGAGGCAGTACAGCAAAAGTTCTTAGTACCATACAAAGTAGAAAAAAGAACTACAAAGCTTTTAAATAGAGGTATTAAATATAAAGATTTGTCTGACACTGATAAAAAGAAGGTTGAAAGTGTCCTGATGGATGGGGACATTGATGATGATTTTGTCATTCCAAATAGTACACTTTTTAAAATCTTCTATAATAGGGATACTTGCAGCAAAGTGCTGGAAGATGTGATGACACACGGCCTTATGGTGGAAAATAACCAGCAAATTGGTAAGACTATTGTATTTGCTTATAATCATAGACATGCAGAACTCATTGTTAAGACTTTTAAGGAAAACTATCCAAGCTATGGAAATGATTATTGTCAGTTGATAGATAACCAGGTAAAAAATGCAGACGATCGTATTATAAAATTTGAAGAGGATAATGGTTTTAGAATTGCAGTGTCTGTAGATATGCTTGATACAGGCATAGACGTTCCTAGTGTATTAAATTTGGTGTTTTTCAAACCTGTTAAATCTAAGATTAAATTTGTACAGATGATTGGCAGGGGTACTAGATTATGCAAAGGCCTTTTAGATGGTGAAGATAAGAAATATTTCTTGATTTTTGATTACTGTGGCAATTTTGATTTCTTTGATGCGCATCCGGAAGGTATTGTTAATTTAAATAGCAAATCTTTATCACAAAGATTATTTGAGTTAAAGTTGGATATTCTTACAGAGTTGCAGAGCTACAAGTACCAATCTAACCAAATATGCAAGGCTTATTATGACAAGCTAAAGCCGGAGCTGTTTGCTAATGTTCAAGAAATTAAACAATCTAGCGCTAGAATAGCAGTAAGAGAGCAAATGGCATATGTTGATAAGTATATTGACTATGAGGCATGGCAAGCAATTTCTCCGCTGTCTAAAGCAGAAATAAAAATTCATCTTTCTAGACTAATTGCGAATGATTTGAAGCAAGATAGAAGCGCACTGGTATTTGATGGGTGGATGCTTAATGCGGAATTGTCTATACTTGTTCAAGATAGTGTTGCTGATGCACAACGACAAGTTGGACATATTAGGTATACAGCTAAAACCTTGCTTGAAACGGCTGCTAGTATACCTGCTGTTTATGCTCAAGCTAAAATTCTACAAACACTTGTTGGTACGGAATTTTGGCAAAAACCATCTATAGACAAATTAGAACAGTATAGGGAGGCAATACGTGATTTAATGAAATATATGCCTCCTCCTGTAGCACCAGTGCAAATAGACGCAATAGATGAAGTGCGGCCTATCGCAAGTGACGGTATTGAACTAGTAGATATCAGAACTTATAAAGAAAAGGTTCTAGATTATCTTGTTGAGCATGGAGACAATCCTGTTATTCACAAAATCCAGAACTTGGAACCAATTACAACAGACGATTTAAAAGTATTGGAAAGAATTTTGTGGCATGATTTAGGTACGTCTGATGATTATTACCATACAACTAATATTGATAATCTAGCTGTATTCATGCGTTCATTGGTTGGCATTGATCAGGAAGCCATTAATGAAAAATTCGGAAGATTTTTAAATGAACATATTCTAAATTCTCAACAGCAAGAATTTGTACAATCTATGATTGATTACGTACGTCAGAATGGAGATATTCAGGTTGAAAATCTTATTGAAGATGCTCCGTTTGACAGCGTAGATATCAAGAACTTGTTTGGAGAAAACATGCCATTGGTAGCAGATATGGTTAAACGATTGCATGGTTGTATTACAGTAGCTTAAATATAATTTTATGGTATATTACGTTTACGAAAAGCGGTATTGGTTTGTCTTTCGGCAATTAGTTTGATGAGTGTTAAAGCAGTATTGCTTTTTGTTTTATAATTTTAACGGTTAAACAATCTTTTGTTCATTTTGTTTATCGCAGCTTGAATTGATTTTTTAATGTTCATTTTAATATATAATTTTTTTGTGGCACGAATAGCAAGCAAAATGCCAAAACTTTATATTTTAAAAGGAGGAGTTAAAATGGCTGGTTATGATGGCCTTAGCATGAGCAACAACGCAGTAGAAGCCTATGAGTTGGGGCTGAAGCCGTGGAGTAGGTGGATGAAAAAAGATTTAGTCAAAGATATTGATGAGACGCTCAAAGAGTATCACATTGAGTTAAAAGTTCAGTATGATGTTCTAATTAAGTTGCCAACCGAAGCATTAAGAAGAGCAGTGCTGGATACGCGGGACTATCACCATACAAGTTACTACTATAACGAAACACCGTTTTATTTTGTCAGCATAATTAAGCTGGCAAATTTAACAAATGATGGGCTTAATGCTGTAGAGTTAAAGTATCGCAATGAGCAGGTTGCAAAAACCAAAGCCGAAAGGTGGCGTTGTTTGCACAGAACGTATGTCCGTGTAAATTATCAGAAAAGGGTCAAGATGGTGGAGAGCGAAGGAACCATCAAGGGCGACTGGTTTTATGCAGATGATGATGGTAAGAAATATAGCGTAAAGGTACAAAGTTTTAGGAGACTCGAGAGATTAGATGTATAATAATAAATTTAAGCACTACTTTTAAAGTAGTGCTTTTTTTATGTAAAAAAATATAAGCCTGCCTCAAGTTGAGACAGGCTTATAAGAGAAAATACGCGTATACGAATAAATTTGTAATTACATCAATTGGTTTACTAAACTATCATATTTTTTTAAAACAAGCAATTGATTTATGACACAATTGTTCTTTTCTATAGCATCTTTATCTATTTCCAGTTTTTCTAACAGAATAGGAAAGCCGGCATAAGCATATTCCTCAAAGATTTGATATTTATCCATGCTGTTTATAATGCTAGAATTACCAGAGTCTAAAAAAGCAATTAGCTTTATGATGTTTCTTGCTTCAGAATCAAAAAAAGTTATTTGAACTGAATCGCTTGCTTGTTTATCAATGGGTAGTTTTTTATTATTAAGAAAACCCAAAATAGCAGAGATTAAAAGGACACCAGCATAGTCACCAAAAATTTTGTTTTCAATTAAAAAAAGCATAGCTTTTTGCTGCGAGGCGCTTCTTTTAATTCTATACTTATCTTCTTCACTAATCATTATTTATCATCCTTTTTGATAATTATAGAATATGGTTCATTAGGTTTCTTATGTAATTCATATGTTGTATTAACATAGCTGCCAATATATTTCTTTACACTATCATAACTATCTTGGGCTAAAAACAGTATTATTTGGTCTGAGAACTCATGTAATTTTTTTGCGCTTTGTATTAGATTATCTTCAAATATATCTCCAAAAGGAGCATCTATTAAAAGAGGAAAACATTTTGCTTGACCCAAGAAGTTATCATCCTTTTGTGAATTAGCATAGTCTAAAATAGCTTTAACAAAGGCTAGGGTATTCATTTTACTTTGACCAGTAGAATTGCCTTCGGCAACATTTATGATGGCTCTTTCTTCTTTTTCTTTGTCAGAGAGAGTAAAATATTTTTGATTGTTTTGTATTCTTGCCAGTTCTGAATCAAACTTGCTTTGAAGATAAGAAATAATTTGGTATTGTTCGTGAATGCCTTTTCCTTGAATTAAAGCAATCCTTCTCCCTAAAGCTACATCGGAAGAAAGTTCGGAAAAAGCTTCTTTCAATTTTACATTTAGAATTTGTAAAGCTCGCTCCTTTGATGAATCTGAAATAAGATCTAATGCATAAAAGGATTTCTTGAGGAAATCACGGACTTCTTGTAGTTGTTGTAATTGTCCGTTGTGTGTTGCTGCTGTTTCTCTTTGCTTTTCCAATACTTCGATAGTATGTTCTAAATTCTCTAGTGTTTCACTATAACTTTCTTTATCAGCTTCAAGTTTTCCCTGTTCTTTAGTTAAAATGGAAAAGCGCTCGTTTGCTTCTTTTATTTTTTCTTGATCTATAGAACCTATTTGTGAAGTAAGAAAGGCTATACGATTCTCTTTTTCTTTAATTTCACTCTCAGCCGTAGTAATCTGTTTAGAACTATTCCACGAACTTTTTCTATTTGTCTCTGCTGAAGTTTTCAAATCGCCTGCCATTTGTTCTATTGTACTATTAAGGTTTGTTGGAGGAACCTTGCTTAGTAAATCTTCTAATGTTGATAAAACAGAGCTATCTATTTCTTTGCCACAAATACATTTTCCAGATTTAATAATGTTTTTTACAGCTTCTGTTGTTAAACCACGAGGGACAGCCATTTTATTTATTGATGAAAGAGCTCTGTCATATAATGGGATACCTGCTCTTAAGTAAGCTTTACTTAAAGCTGTAGCATATCCAGCGGTTAAATCAATAAGGGAATTCTTCCAGGTTTTTAGTTCTTTAGTAAATAATTCTTTTTCTTTTTGATAAACCTGTGTCTCTTCTTTTTCTTTGAGAAAATTACTTAATGTAGTTAATTCTAATGTATTATTTTCATACTTCTCTTTTAGTTCTGTTTGCTTATTTCCTAATTCTTTCTTCTTATCTTCAGCTTTTTTAAGATCATTAGTTATGGTTTCCAAAGTTTTGTTCTTGGTAGATTTTGCTATTTTTTTGTATTGTTCTTCATTATCCATTTGTACAGATTCAAAGCAATTTTTACATTTTGTAAGGAATTCTACGCTTGTAATATTTGCTATTAATCCTTCTATAGCACGCTTTGAAGTATCTTGAGGAGATGAAAGCTGCTGCATACGTTCTCCGTCGAAAGCAATTCCATAGAGAATAGAACTAGGAATTATAGAATTAATCTTTTCATTTATTTTAACAGGATCTTTTTCTGGAAGAGATTTAGAGCCATCATCATTAAGATAGGATAATTCTAATTCAGTGTCTTTTGTTGGTGTGTTAGGTGGATTAGATGTATATATATCCGTTTTCTTTAAAATCATAACCCTATTTTCAGAATCATCTTGTGTACTTTCTAATTCTAATTCTACTGAACAAGAAGCTTTCGCAGATAGACCGTTTTTTAAATCATTATACAGTGAAGAATTAAGAGAATAGGGGGTTTTTTCTTTGCCAAGAAGTTTAGTAAAGTCTACATTGTTTGACAAAATCCATCTGAAAGCAAACAACAACTCTGTTTTACCAGCACCGTTTGGGCCAAGTATTAAATTGATATTTTTATCGGAAGATTCATTAAATATCAGTTCTTCATTTTTAAAACATCTGAAATTATTGAATTTAATGCGCCTAAATTTCATTGTTTTCACCCGTATTATCTAATAGAATTTTCATTATTTCAGCTGGTGGATTAATAGAATCATCTTTTTGAGCTTTTTTTATGATGCTAAGAGCTTCTAAAAAAAGCTTACATTCTTTTGCAGAAAAACCTACTTCATGAAAAGTACGGGAAAGTATTTCTGATTTATCAGCCAAGCTCATCAGCCTCCTCTAAAATATCATTACCATTGGGGAAAATATCAGATATTTCATTATGAATTTCATCTTTGTTATCAGCTAAACGTAAATACTCATTAATTCTTCGTAATTCTAGTGATTTAACAGTTCCTGAAGTATGTACGCTTGAGTCAGCTGGTGGTAAAACTATAAAGTCATAAATGTAGGCCATGGATTTGCCAGTTTCTTTGCATTTCCTTAATACCCTTCCACGTCTTTGAATGGTTTGACGTAGCTGCGCATCACTAGCCATTATGTAAATCTTGTCAAGCTTAGGAACATCCACGCCTTCGTCAAAGCACTTTATAGCAATCAATGTGTCATAGAAACCAGACTCAAATTGTTTTAGAATCTCATGACGATCTATGCTTTTGCTCGTGAATTGAGAAACACTATATTTTCCAAGCTTAGAAACTAGCCTTGTCACAGTATCAATTAGCGTTGCCTCTGTATCAGCATCTTTCCCTTGACCACAGTAAATAACAGAGTTTTTGAAATCATACTTTTCTGAGCCAAGCATTTCTTCTAGCTTTTGAATTTTATTTTTTGCTTTCTTTAAAATAGAACTGCGTTTAATTAATAGGTCATTGATAAGTTGTTTAGCTTCTGTATCTTTAGGATTTTCTTTTAATTTTGTTTGTTGGATAGAAACCTGTCGGCTAAGTTTTGTAAAATATTTCATCTCATCTTCATCTAAATAAACAAAAATAGGATAATATTTGTAATGAGATAAAAAGCCGTTTTTAATAGCTTCATCAATAGTGTACTTAAAGGAAGGTACTTTCCCCAATGTAAAATATTCAAGAATTAAATCAGTTTCTTCTTTAGCGTATCTGGTAGGTGTTGCACTTAAACCAAGCCTATGTTCATATTTTGGTAATAGTTTTATATTTTCTGGAGTTAAATTGTGAGCTTCGTCAACAATGATCAGTGTTGTAGCTGATATTTTTGCTACCTTGTCATATAATTTTTGAAAGAAAGTATCATAAACTGCAATACCTATGCATAAGCTTCCTGGGTAATCAAAGCTCTGATTTATAAAATCATCAAAGTTTTTACTTGTTTCAGCTGCATTTGCTGTCCCACCAAATAGAAAAGGACGGTAATCTTCTGAAAAATCAATAAGACTTTCAGCCCACTGTGTTTGTAGATCTGTTTGAGGGACAAGAATAAGAACGGAAAGGAAACCTTTTTGCTTGAACAAATATTCCAAGCATTTTATTGCGGTAAAAGTTTTGCCAGTTCCGGTTGCCATTTCAAAAAAATGACAAAAATTGTTTTTTTTGAATTCGTTAAGAGCTTGTTTTTGGTAATCGTATAGTTCTTTAGCATGAGGAGCAGGCAGAGTTTGCCTGATGATAGCTCCATCAACAGAAGTACTTTTCTTATATAATGCAAATAAATTTAGCTTAATTGCTTCAGGAATATCATAAACACGTATCTTTTTATTCTTATTATCCCAGAGAACATCAAAGTGCTTTTCTTCAGCCATTGCATCTTGAAAAGTACTTTCACTAGACCAAGACATGCAAACACTACAACTTTCGGCATTATTATAAAGGCCATTATATGTAGCATTAACTGAACCAATAAAACATAGGTAGTTACCTAAAGTATCTTTAAAAATACCAACCTTTTCATGATAAATACCATTAGGAAGATATGCAATGCGAATCCTCAATATTTTTGCTGCAATTAAATTTGTAATTAAATCAAGAGATAAAATCTCTTGATCTGATAAAATAGCATTCTTAATTTCATCAAGTAATAATTTTTCTATTGTATTTTTTGCAATATCTTCCCCGTGAGATATTATTTGCTGGTCGCTTTCAGATAACTTTACTGATGTTATTACTTGTATTAGACCACCTTTTTTTATGAAGGGAATAATTCCGTCAGCTAAAGAAGCCAGTACATTCAATGAAAAAAAACCAGCACCTCTTTTATATAATATAGAGTTATTTAATGCTGGTATAATCAAATCTTTACTTATATTGTCTGTATCGGTTCTATAGATTGTTTTAAAGTTACATTCATTCAGCATAATCAGTGCTCCCATAAAAAAATATTAATTCTTAGTTAATATTTCAGTCCATGCTTCTAACTCTTTTTCTGTTGGTAACGCTCCTTGGTCTTGATGTGCTTCTTGAATCTCGCTTTTTATTGCTACAAGCAATTTGGCAGCCTCGTCATGAGAAAGAGTTACACCTTTTCCATGTTTTTTATCTTTGTCCCATTTTCTTAGATCAAATTTACAAGCACTGTTTTTCCATGATATAACGTTTAGTTCTAAGTGCCAATTATCCAAATCGCCTATATTTCCACAGGATTGATAAAGCTTACAAGAAAAGCTGGGTGTTCCAATCTCTTTGGGAATTTGTGTAGAGAAGTCTTCAAATAGTGCTATATTGCTTTCCAGAAGCTTTGAAAGAGTTTTCAAATCAAGTAAATCTAATGTAACACCTTTGCCTGGTTTTTCATCTTTCCATGTTCTAATGTCATATTTAGGGCTATTTTCGCTCCATTTTATAATATTTAGCTGGAGTGTTATAGAAGAACCTTTTTTTAAAGAAAAAATATGCTTTTGGATAGAAAAAATAGGGGTATCCATATAATCCTCCTAAATATAAATTTAATACTTAATTATATCATGAATTTTTAATAATTATATATAATATAGAATGGATGGGTTAAAATAAGGAGATATATGAGGATAGGAACAAGAATTAGATAGTTTTAGTTAATGTTTTGACTATAAGGCTGTGTTATAATTAAATTATAAGTTATAAGAAAAAACTGATGCAAATTTTAATACATACGGTAAAAAAAGGGGCGAATATATGATGAATTTTGAAAAACAAATAGCGGAAGATATTACCGGGTATCAAAATGAAATAATTGGATTAGACAAAATAAAAAATAACGATTGGGCTTTTAATTATTGGATTTTGGATAAAATATTTTATGAGGAACAGGAAATAATTGAAAGTAAAATTATTGATTATCATGATACTGGTATTGATGCTTATGAATTTTTTGAAGATTCTCTTGACTTATATCTTATTCAAAATAAGTATTATGGTGAAAATAATAAATTAACTATCGATTATATAAAAAATGATTTTTTATTAAAGCCATTCAATATTCTAAATGCTGGCAATTATACACATTGTGATGAATTGCAAAAGATATTTAACAAATATAAGAATAACAAAGATTTCAGAGTACATTTGCAGTTATATGTTACTAATGATCTTTGGGATGAAAAAATCAATGCTTTAATTAACAAGTTTAATATTGACAATGAAGATAAGAAAGTAGATGCTAAGATCTACTATCTTAAAGATATAAAGGAAAAATATTATGCAGAAGAAGAGCATAAAGTTTCTAAATTAAAAGTGGAAATTGATACTGTTAACTCTCACACTATCTTAAATATCAATACAAAAGATTATAAATTAAAGAACGTATTGGACGCAAGGTATGTCTTTGCACCGGTTATTACTATTTATGAAATGTATAAAAATGCTAGAGTGGCTGGCTATCCTCTTTTTGATAAAAATATTAGAGAATATTTGGGGAAAACAAACATAAATAAAAATATAATTACTACTTTACAGGATAAAAGCGATAGAGAAAATTTCTTTTATTATAATAATGGGATAACGTTAATATGTGATGCAATGAGTAGCCTTCAAAACAAAACAGTACCTGGCAGTAACTTGACTGCTCATTTTTCTGTCGAAAATCCTCAAATTGTTAATGGTTGCCAAACTGTAAACTCTATCTATTATGTATTAAACAATTATGATACAAGTAAAAGCTTAATAGATACATTTTCAGACACGTTTGTTATGCTAAAAATTCTAGTAATAGATAGAAAGAATCAGGATGAAAATGATTTGTATAGAAGTATCGTAAGATTTACTAATTCACAAAATGCAATTAATGAAAAAGACTTTGTTTCAGATAAACAATTTTTCAACAGATTTCAAGTTGAGCTTGAGAAGAAAGGATTCTGTTTACTTGTAAAGCAAAGTGACAAGGAAAAATTTAAAGAAAAATATGACAATAAACTCAGTATATTAAAAGCTAAAAACACATCATATTTTGAGAAATATGGGCTTGAATGCAAAAAATTGAGTGACTGTTCAATAAAATTAGAAAAATTAATGCAAGTTATATTGGCCTTTAAAAATGGAGGATATGCTGCGTATACAAAAAAATGTTACATATTAAAGTTTAACTCTAAGGAATACAATGATGTAACTACTTTTATGCAAAACAACATAACGGTTGATGTACTGTTGAATTTGTATTTGTTATATCTTAAAGGGAGTGTAAAATGAAGTGT
>Ga0268360_1002517_pt1 | contig 14075 bp, 14 predicted proteins | sample BioMet11_FD_192465 | JGI IMG/M metagenome (GOLD analysis project Ga0268360, IMG submission 192465) | Sewage microbial communities from Oakland, California, United States - Biofuel 11 (Illumina Assembly) | ecosystem: Engineered > Wastewater > Sewage > Unclassified | place: USA: California... | reverse complement strand
GTATTTATTAATTACAGCAAAAGTGGACAAAGAACCAATCAAACCAATGTTAGGTCCTTCAGGAGTCTCTATAGGACACATACGACCATAGTGAGAATGGTGTACGTCACGAACTTCGTAGCCGGCGCGCTCACGAGACAAACCACCAGGTCCTAAAGCGGACAAACGGCGCTTGTGAGTAAGCTCTGCCAGAGGATTGTTCTGATCCATAAACTGGGACAACTGGCTGCTACCAAAGAACTCTTTAATGGCAGCTACAACAGGTCTGATATTAATCAACGCCTGAGGAGTAATAATTTCAGCGTCCTGAATGGTCATTCTTTCTTTAATGACCCTTTCCATACGTGCTAAGCCAATACGGAATTGATTTTGTAGCAATTCACCTACGCAACGCACACGACGATTGCCCAGATGGTCGATATCGTCCTTTTCGCCCATACCATCAATAACATTCAGCAAATAGCCGAAGGAAGCCAGTACGTCATCAGCAGTGATGGTTCTAACCTTCTCGCTGATATCGGTAGTGAAAATAACCTTCTCAGGTTGATCCATGAATTTTACATAGGCATAGGAATAACCAGGTTTGCTGAATATACCACTTTGTTCAAGCTTGTCAACAGCTTCATCGTCAATGATAGTTCCGGCCTTTAAAATAACGCGGCCTTTTTTCCCATCTTCACCAATCTCGCAGATGGGTTCGGTAAGTTCCTTACCCATTAAGCGCTGACGCCAGCCCATTTTCTTATTAACCTTGTAACGACCTACATTGGCCAAGTCGTAACGACGGTTGTCAGAAAATGTATTCACAATCAATTGCTCGGCATTTTCCAAGTTGGCAGGTTCGCCGGGACGTAATTTCTTATAAATTTCTATTAAAGCATCTTCCCTGTTCTTAGTGGTATCTTTGGCTAAGGTTGCCATCAGGAACGGATGCTCACCATAGAGCGCAATAATATCCTCGTTGGTAGGTAGTCCCATAACTCTTAAAAGTGCCGTAGCCGGTAACTTTCTGGTCCTATCTACACGAGCATAAATAATATCGTTTAAATCTGTTTCATATTCGATCCAGGCACCACGATTCGGGATAACGGTTGTACCATACATGTACTTGCCCATTACATCCATTACCTTGTCATAGTACACGCCGGGAGAACGTACTAATTGGCTGACGATAACACGCTCAGCACCATTAATAACGAAAGTACCGGTATCTGTCATGAGAGGGAAATCACCCATGAATACATTAGATTCTTTAATTTCACCGGTGTCTTTGTAAATTAAGCGGACATCAACATTCAGAGGTGCTGCATAAGTAGCATCTCTATCCTTACATGTTTCTACATCAAACTTCGGATCACCTAAAGTAAATTTGCTAAAATGTAGCTCCAGGTTTTCCGTGAAATCTTTAATCGGAGAAATATCTTTCAATATTTCTTGCAGACCTTCTTTTATGAACCACTCATAAGATTTTCTCTGCAAATCGATTAAATGGGGCATTTTCAAAACTTCGTTGATTCTGGCGTAGCTGTACCGAATTCGGTCACCAGTTGGAACCGGTTTGAACATGTAGTTTCTCACTCCTTTTCCTTTAATCTCCAAAAAGCACGTAAAGACAAAAAAATCACAAGGCTCATTATCATATAGTGATTCTATAGCCTTGTGTGTTTGCTCGTCTTAATCGTGCTCCATCTCCTCTTTTGTGAGCGGGAACGCGATGTTCAACCACTGAGCACTCGCGATACCTGTTAAATTTTCAAAAAAACTTTATGGGCATATAGTGTAACATTATTAACGGCAACTGTCAAGAGAGTTTTTTGAAAATTGCCTACAATTAAATATGCTGTCCGCAGTTTATTGCCTTGGGCGTCTGTGGCCTAGCGGCTTGGTTGATATCGCCCTCCGGCAAATAAACCTGCTCGCTTTTGGCAATAACAAAATGAGCCATTTTGGAATCGCCCCCAAATGGCACGGACTTTTCCCCCAGGTTAGGGCCGTTTAGAAGATGGCACTCAATTACTTTCTAGGTCACGGCCGATGAGAAGGCTGTAGAAACACGAAGCCGTGGTTCGCTGTTGCCGTTCAGCTACGCTTTGCAAGCTTGCTTCACGGACAGCTATCACATGGCCGGTTCCAGTTGCTCACTGTGTCGCTATGCTCCTTGCTCGCAAGGAACACGGCGCAACAAAAAGACTGGGCTGGGATAGAACTTTCACGGTTCATCCCGACCCAGTCTTTGAAGTTGTGACAAAGTATATACCACCTTATCGGCGGTCTTTTACTATTTCAGCTCAACCTTAGCGCCAGCATCTTCCAACTTCTTCTTAATATCGTCAGCTTCAGCCTTAGCAGCCTTTTCCTTAACAGCCTTAGGAGCTCCGTCAACCAATGCTTTAGCTTCTTTCAAGCCTAAGCCAGTGATTTCGCGAACTACTTTAATAACATTGATCTTGCTTGCACCAACGTCGGTCAAAACAACATCAAATTCGGTCTTCTCAGCACCGGCAGCAGCGCCACCAGCAGCAGGAGCAGCAGCTACAGCTACAGGAGCAGCAGCGCTAACACCAAATTTTTCTTCTAAAGCTTTTACCAAATCAGCCAATTCCAAAACGCTCATTTTCTCAATTGCTTCCATAATTTGATCCTTGTTCATTATAAATACCTCCGAATTATTATTTTTGTGGGGCCTAAGCCCGGATTTTTTTAACTTGCTCTATTTTTAAGCAGATTGTTTTTCTTTTTCTTGACGTACAGCTTCCAAAACATAAACGAAGTTGCGGATAGTCCCTTGCAAAACATTGACCAGTCCGGATATGGGAGCTTGCATACTTCCCAACATCTTGGCCAACAGTTCTTCTCTGGAAGGAAGTGCAGCCAAAGCTTTAACTTCATCAACAGAGATTAGTTTGCCATCAAGAATACCACCCTTTAATTCTAAAGCTTTATGGTCTTTAGCAAAATCGCTAAGAAGCTTAGCAACAGCTACAGGATCCTCATTGGAAACAGCAACAGCTGTATTGTGCTCCAAAATAGCTTCTAATCCTTCAATACCAACTTCTTTAGCAGCAATACGAATGAAAGTGTTTTTAGCTACGGCATACTTTGCACCGGCAGCACGCATTGCACTTCTCAACTTGGTATCATCTGCTACGGTTAAACCACTATAGTTAACAAAAATCACGCCTTTAGCAGCGCTCAAAAGTTCTTTTAGCTCAGCAACTTTAGCGGCTTTTTCAGGTCTGATATCATGCATCAATTACACACCTCCTGTCTTTTAAAAAGTGTTAATCAATGAAAAGACCTCTCGGCGCACAGCCGGAGGTCGTATATTCTACTCTCCGACCTGGGCAGGTAGATTAAAATCTTTATGCTTGAGGCACCTGCTGTCTATGGTCCGATGGTCATTTTCTATGTAATTATTTACCGTTGTTAGCTTTTAGGGTATCAATGTGAATACCAGGTCCCATGGTAGTGGACAAGGTAATACTCTTAAGATATTGGCCTTTAGCTCCAGCGGGCTTAACCTTGATAATAGTATCAATCAAAGTTAAATAGTTTTCCAAAAGCGCAGTTTCATCAAAAGAAGCCTTGCCAATGGAAGTTTGTACGTTGCCGGCTTTATCAGTACGGTATTCAATCTTACCAGCTTTGATTTCACCAAGAGCCTTAGTAAGATCCATGGTCACAGTACCAACCTTAGGGTTAGGCATTAAGCCTTTAGGTCCCAAGATTTTACCTAAACGACCAACAGTTCCCATCATATCGGGAGTTGCTACGCAAACATCAAATCCGGTCCAACCGCCTTTGATTTTCTCTACAATCTCATCATCGCCGATAAAATCTGCACCGGCAGCTTGTGCTTCTTGGACTTTAGCGCCCTTAGCAAAAACCAAAACGGTTTTAGATTTACCAGTGCCATGAGGAAGAACCAAAGCACCACGTACTTGTTGATCAGCGTACTTAGGATCTACACCTAAACGAATAGTTGCTTCCACAGTACTGTCAAACTTGGTAACAGACGTCTTCTTAATCAGCTCAACAGCCTCTTTGGGAGAATACATCTTACCAGCTTCTATCAATTTTGCAGCATCAGTATACTTCTTGCCCATTATAAAATCCTCCTTGTGGTCAAACGGCGTTAGCCTCCCACTCTTTCTTTAATCTTCGATGGTGATACCCATGCTTCTAGCGGTACCTTCAACCATACGCATTGCTGCTTCAACAGAACCAGCATTTAAATCTTGCATCTTCAAAGTAGCTATCTCACGAACTTTATCGCGTTTTACAGTTGCTACTTTCTTCTTATTTGGCTCACCAGACGCTTTTTCAATACCAGCTGCTTTCTTTAAAAGAACGGCAGCAGGAGGAGTCTTGGTAATAAAGGTAAAAGAACGATCTTCAAAAACTGTAATTTCTACAGGAATGATTAGACCTGCTTCTTTAGCAGTACGTTCATTAAAGTCCTTTACGAAAGCCATGATGTTAATTCCTGCCTGGCCTAGAGCCGGACCGACTGGGGGAGCTGGAGTTGCCTTACCTGCTGGAACTTGCAGCTTTACCATTTTAACAACTTTCTTCGGCATTATTCACACCTCCTTAATTTGGGATTCTATCTATTGTACTTCTTCGACTTGCGTGTAATCAACTTCTACAGGAGTTTCACGGCCGAACATCTCTACCAAAACTTTCAGTTTTTGACGTTCTTCATTGATAACTGCTACCGTTCCTATACAGCCTTCAAAACCAGGCGCTTTAATACGCACGGTTTGGTCTAACTTAACAGGACATTCCATATGCACCTTAGGTACTGCTTCACCGGGATGCTTAGGTAAGGCCCCTAAGATTCGTTCTACTTCACTATCGGTTAAGGGAATAGGTTTATTCCCGCTGCCCACAAACCCTGTAACACCGGGCGTATTGCGTACAGCGTACCAAGTACGATCGTCAACAATCATTTCTACCAGTACATAGCCTGGGAAAACTTTTCTTTCAACGATCTTTTTCTTGTCATCTTTCACATCTATTTCATTCTGCATGGGAACCAAGCATTGGAAAATCATATCTTCCATGCCCAAGGAACGTATTTTACGTTCCAGATTAGCACATACTTTATTCTCATAGCCTGAATAGGTGTGGATTACATACCAATGTCTGTTTCCTTCCATTAGCCTTGCACTCCCATCAATAAACGGAATATTTGAGCAAATATAGCATCAATACCCCAAATAGCGGCAGCACAAAAGAACGTGGCTATAACGACAACAATTGTATAAGCAATCAATTCTTGTCTTGTAGGCCAGGTTACTTTCTTCATTTCATTTTTAGTTTCACGATAAAAAAGAGATAGCCCGGAGGCACTCTTTAAATCAGTCGTAGATTGTGGAACTGCCATATTATCGCTCCTAAATTACTTCGTTTCTTTGTGAACAGTAGTTTTTTTGCAGAACTTGCAATATTTATTGATTTCAAGACGATCAGGATTATTCTTTTTATTCTTCATTGTCTGGTAGTTACGTTGTTTGCATTCAGTACATGCTAAGGTAACTCCCACGCGGTTTCCAGCTGCCATCAATAACACCTCTTTCAGCTCTAAAATATCATTTTGCTTAAAATGTTGCCCATATAGCGTAACATACCTTACAACTTATGTCAACAAAAAAGTAGAGGCCGATGAAATTAATCGGCCTCACTAATTCTTTGCCTAGCAGACTATTTCTCTTCAATTTCAGTTACAACACCGGCACCAACAGTATGGCCGCCTTCACGAATAGCGAAGCGCAGACCTACTTCAATAGCAATAGGAGTAATCAATTCGATATCCATTACTACGTTATCGCCGGGCATTACCATTTCAGTTCCTTCAGGCAAGTGTGCTACTCCGGTAACGTCGGTTGTTCTGAAATAGAACTGTGGACGATAGCCATTGAAGAACGGTGTATGACGGCCGCCTTCTTCTTTTGTCAGTACGTATACTTGGCCTTTGAACTTTGTATGGGGATGAATGGAACCGGGTTTAGCCAATACCTGGCCGCGCTCGATTTGATCTCTTTCAATACCACGGAGCAAGCAGCCGATGTTATCGCCGGCCATTGCTTCATCCAAGGTCTTACGGAACATTTCCAGACCGGTAGCAACGCTTTGTTTCTTCTCTTCGGTCATACCAACGATTTCAACGGTATCACCAACTTTAATAGCGCCACGCTCTACACGACCGGTAGCTACAGTACCACGACCGGTAATGGTAAATACGTCTTCAACAGGCATTAAGAAAGGTTTGTCCAAATCACGAGTAGGAGCAGGAATATAGCTGTCAACTGCATCCATCAGCTTCAGGATATTGGCTTCTTGCTCAGGATCACCTTCCAAAGCCTTCAAAGCAGAACCTACGATGATAGGAATCTCGTCACCGGGGAAATCATAGCTGGTAAGCAATTCTCTTACTTCCATCTCAACCAATTCGATAAGTTCAGGATCATCTACTTGGTCGCTCTTGTTTAGGAACACTACCATAGCAGGCACACCTACCTGGCGAGCCAACAGGATATGTTCACGAGTCTGAGGCATTGGGCCATCAGCTGCGGAAACAACCAGGATAGCACCATCCATTTGTGCAGCGCCGGTGATCATGTTCTTTACATAGTCAGCGTGGCCTGGGCAGTCAACGTGTGCATAGTGACGGTTCTTAGTAGAATATTCAACGTGAGCGGTATTAATGGTAATACCACGTTCTCTTTCTTCAGGAGCCTTATCAATCATGTCATAAGCCATGTATTCAGCCCCGCCTTGCTTAGACAGCACCTTTGTGATAGCTGCAGTCAAGGTTGTCTTGCCATGATCTACGTGACCAATGGTTCCAATATTAACATGTGGTTTACTTCTATCAAATTTTTGTTTAGCCATTAATACTACCTCCCAACGTTTCTTTTGTATTTATAACCATTATACTACATTTTCTTCCAATATAAAGGTTATTGATAAATTTGGTGGCGGCACACGGATTTGAACCGCGGACACGCCGGGTATGAACCGACTGCTCTAGCCAACTGAGCTATGCCGCCAAATTGGAGCTGATGACCAGAATCGGACTGGTGACCTTATCCTTACCAAGGATACGCTCTACCAACTGAGCTACATCAGCATATGGGTGCGGGGGTTGGACTTGAACCAACGACCTCCGGGTTATGAGCCCGACGAGCTACCAACTGCTCCACCCCGCGATAAAATGGTGGAGAGGGAAGGATTCGAACCTTCGAAGCCAGAGGCGGCAGATTTACAGTCTGCTCCCTTTAACCACTCGGGAACCTCTCCATGAACTACGGGGTTAAATGGAGCTGGCAAAAGGAATTGAACCCTCAACCTACTGATTACAAGTCAGTTGCTCTACCATTTGAGCTATGCCAGCATTTAAATCCGTAACGCAATTAAGTATATAAAAACTAAGCCGCATTGTCAATAGTTTTCTTGCGGGAATTAAAATTTTTCCTTAACGATAAAAAAACCACAAGGTAAAAATTGCCAATACTATCCTGTACACACCGAAAGAACTCAAGGTATATTTATTCAGGAATTTCATAAACCAGACAATAGAAAAATATGCTACCACGAAGGCAACTACAAACCCAAGTGCCAGCACCTGCAAGTCTCCACTGCTCAAGCTATGGAGGTTTTTAAGCAACTCATACAGGCAGGCACAAACCATAATAGGCAAGGCCATAATAAAAGTAAAATCAGCACCGGCCTTTCTCCCTACGCCCACCATCATGGCTCCACCAATAGTAGACCCGGAACGGGAAAACCCAGGCCATAAAGATAAAAATTGAAAGAAGCCAATATAGAAAGCTTGCCTTAAGCTTATGCCGTCCACTGTTTGAACCAGCTGCTCCTGTTTATTTTTCACCCTATATTCGGCAAACATTAAAAACAGGCCACCCACAATTAAACCCACGGCCACAGTAAAAGGTGAAAATAAATATTTCTTTATAAAAGAATGAATCACCAGCGCAAAAAGCATCGTAGGCACACAGCCGGCCAGTACATGGTAGGCACTAAGCCCCTGTCCCATCTTCCAGCCTGCCGGGGTAAAGAAACGCTTGAACCTGTTTTTATACAGAACCAGTACAGAAAGTATGGCTCCCAACTGAATAACAATTTCAAAAATCTGGGCCAAGGCACCCGTAAAACCAATCATGCTGCCCACAATAATCATGTGTCCGGTAGAAGATACGGGCAAAAATTCTGTCAAACCTTCTACAACACCTAGAATAACGGCAATTAAATTCTGTCCCACAAAGACCATCCTTTACACTATTTCTCAATGCCTGTACATGCTGCATCGCTTTCTTAGTAGCGAGAAAGCGACTGAAAGCCGGCTCAAAAATAAAGAGTACAAAGAATACCCTTGTACTCTTATTTCTGCAATGTGTAATTCTACCACGCCTTAGTCGCCAAAGCAAATACCAATTTCTCTAGCTGCCTGTACGATATCAGAATCATCAGGCACATAATGCGGTTCAGAAGCTACCTCATCAATAGGTACGGGGACAATTTGATTGGCTTGTAAAGCTACCATCACGTTATAGTTTTTTGACATGGCTGCTTCTACTGCCCTCACACCATATCTGGTTGCCAGCATGCGGTCATAAGCAGTAGGACTGCCACCTCTTTGTAAATAGCCAAGCACAGTACACCTTGACTCGATGCCTGTTTTTTCTTCAATGGCCCTGGTCAGCTTCTCTCCTACACCGCCCAAACGGATTGGCTCAAAGCTCCCCTTTACCATTCTGGCAACAGTAATATCACCACCCAAAGGCTTAGCACCTTCGGCTACGGTAATGATACTAAACTTTTTACCATGTTTTTGTCTTTCCATAACTTTCTCAACTACAGATTCCAGTTTATAAGGAATCTCAGGAATCAAAATTACATCAGCGCCGCCGGCAATTCCGGAATGTAAAGCAATCCAGCCTGCATAACGGCCCATAACTTCCAGCACCATAACTCTATGGTGTGCTTCTGCCGTGGTGTGAAGCCTATCCAAGGCTTCCGTGGCCATAGCCATAGCTGTATCAAAACCGAAGGTACGTTCTGTGCATGGCAGATCATTATCTATGGTCTTTGGTACTCCTACTACGTTAACTCCCATCTTGGCATGTAATTCAGCTGCAATATGCAAGCTACCATCACCACCAATGACGATGAGACAGTCAATATGGCGCTTTTGCAGGTTATTGGCAACGACCTTGCTCATATCCTTATAAATAATATTACCCTTAGCATCCTCACCAGAATCATACTTGAAAGGATTATCACGATTGGTAGTTCCCAAAACGGTACCACCCTCAGGTAATATTCCGGATACGTCCTTTAAGGACAAGAGCTTCATATCCCCCACAATCAAACCATGAAAACCATTAGCAATACCATAAATTTCATAACCGCTGAAAATAGCTGTTTTGACCACGGCTCTAATAACAGCATTAAGACCGGGACAATCGCCACCACCAGTTAAAACAGCCAACGTACCTTTAGACATTTAGTATATCTCCTTTTACTTCACTTCCCAAACCCTTAGGTTGCCAACCGGCATCCTAATTGATTCGGTTCCGTCGAATTTATCATAACAAAGCTCATTATCTTTAACATAACCAGGCCAAGCAATAACCAGAGTAAATTCTTTGCCTAGTTCATTTAACAAAGAAGGCACATCAATGTGGAATACCGGCACAAAGAAGGTTTGTACTCTATCCAGCATAATAACTCCGGAATTGTACGTAGACAAAACCTCTTTCATCATAGCCGCTGCCTTTTCTTTTCTTTCAGTAGGCATTAACTCCAAAAAACTCTCCGTAATTAATAAGCGGCAATCAACATAGTCCCACCCTTTGCTTTCCGCTGCTTCACGTAGGACCTTGCTTTTGCCGCTTCCAGGCTTGCCTGTTACCACTAAAATCTTTTCTTCTGCTTTCTCAACCGCTGCAACCTCTTGGACAAATTCTTCTAACTGGCTCATTTTTTTGCCCTCCTCACAAGTTATCTTTTTAAAACTATCCGTTTTAATTCTTTTCTTTAATTATACTATTTCTGCATTAAGCAGGAAAATCCTTTAAAACCTATCACAAATGTGTAATTCTTTCTTACTTTTTATGTATCTGTTACATATCTATCATTTTTTTATCTTTCCACCGATATTCATTCGGTCGCCTTTGGAGCTAATCACCACCAATCCCTTATAAATATTTCTTAAATCTATGGCATCTCCATTAGCCGCCTTAAATTTGCTTAGTTTCTTCTTCACTCTGGTCAAAGCATTATCAATCGACTTGCTATGCCTCCCCAGCTCCTTGGAAATATCCTGGTAGGATTTGCCATCTAAATAATACCTGAGAACCTGCCACTCTAAATCACTAAGGATTTTATTCATTTCTATTTCCAGATTTCGGAATTCTTCCTGATCCACAACCATTTCCTCAGGATTAACTACATTAATGCCTGATAACACATCTAAGAGAGTGCGTTCTGAATCTTCTGCGTACATAGGTTTATTCATGGAAACATAGGTGTTCAAGGGAATTTGCTTTAGTCTGGTAGCATTCTTAATCGCCGTAATAATCTGCCTGCCCACACATAAATCAGCAAAAGCCCTGAAAGACGAGCTCCTATCAGGTCTAAAATCCCTGATAGCTTTGAAAAGGCCTATCATACCTTCCTGGACAACATCCTCACGTTCAGCTCCAACCAAAAAATATCCCTTGGCCTTATTATAAACCAATTTTTTGTATTTTAGGAGTAAATATTTTTGGGCTGCAGGATCACTGTGGTCATGTACCTCTGCTACAATCTGTTCATCGGTCATCTGGGAGAAATCGGTAGTTGATTTATGCTTTTTTTCTTCTGCCACAAACATTCTCCTTTTCTTTACTTCAGGTCCTAACTCAGCCAAACAGCTTGATTAAGAACCATCTTACTTACCCTAGAGTTTACCATTTTACAGGGAACAGTGTCAATTAAACGAAAAACCTATTTTCTGAATAATTGTTCGCTATTTTACTTCTGTAAGTCTTTGCCGTACTACTTCGTAGAGCAAAACTGCTCCTGCTGCCGAGGCATTAAGGGACCCTACACCGCCCGCCATAGGCAAGCTAACTACCAAGTCACAATTTTCCTTGACTAAGCGTCCCAGGCCTTTGCCTTCCGCCCCAATAACCACGACCAGGGGACCGGTAAGTTTGGCTTGATAATATGGCTGGCCATCCATATCCGCACCCACTACCCAGAAGCCACGATTTTTTAAATCCTGGAGAGTCTGGCTAATATTGCCGATTTTGATAACCGGTACATATTCCACCGCCCCTGCAGAAATTTTAGCCACCACCGCATTCAAGGGGCAACTTCTTCTTTGCGGTAAAAGTACACCATGAACTCCTGCTGCATCAGCGGTTCTAATCAGAGCCCCTACATTTTGAGGATCTTGCAATTCGTCTAAAAGCAAAAGCAGCGGAGGTACATTTTGGGCTTTAGCCTTCGCTAAGGCATCCTCCAAGGTACTAAAAGACACCGGGGCTCCCTGAGCCACAACACCTTGATGTCTTAGCCCCTCAGCCATTTCTTCTAATTTGCTTTTTTTTACATATTCTATAAGGCAGCCTGTTTTTTTAGCCAAGCTTTCGATTTCACTTAAGCTACCACCTTCCGCCCCTTCCTGAATAAAAAGTTTGTTGAGGGCATGACCGTGTTTTAGGGCTTCCCGTACCGCATTCCGTCCTACGATAATATCTTCCATAATTCTCTCCTGCTAGCTTGTATAAAAGAATGGTAAGATGATAACCCCATCTTACCATTACCTTCATCACCACTATTCTATTTTACTTTGGTGGCAAAGTCAAAGCCGAATTGTTCTGCAGCTTCAATTTCTGCAGGGCTTGGACGCCACTTGCAATTGTAACCGGGCACTAATTCCATGCCCGCTTTAGTAATAAATTCCTCAATATCCTTTTGGGCACCACCGCTCCAGCCATAGGTACCAAAGGCAGCAGCCTTCTTGCCAACCGGTTTTAGGCCCTTTAGATAAGTCATAAAGGCACCAATGGTAGGCATCATACCATAATTTTGAGTGGGTGAACCAACCAAAACAGCCTTGGCAGTTAAAATTTCGCCAATAATAACAGCCTTCATTTCGCTGGTATAGCGATACAACTTCACGTCTGTCCCTGTTGCCGCAATACCTTTAACAATAGCTCTGGCCATGGCTGTAGTGCCACCCCACATAGAGTCGTATACTACGACAATCTTATCATCTTGTTTACCCTGACCCCACTCCTCATACTTCGTCAAAATATCGTTAATATGACTACGCCAGATGCAGCCATGACAGGTTGCCAGCATTTTAACAGGCAGGCTTCTTACTGTAGCTAAAGCTTTACCAATTAATTTGGCATAGGGAAACAAAATATTGGCAAAATATCTTTGAGCCTCATACATCATAATATTCAAATCTACTTCGTCATCAAAACGTTTGCTGCTGCAAAAATGTTGTCCGAAAGAGTCGCTGGAGAAAAGAATCTGTTCCTCAGGGCAATAGGTCACCATGGAATCGGGCCAGTGCAACATGGGGATAGGTACAAAAGTCAAAGTTCTCTTGCCCAGTTTTACTACGTCTCCTGCCTTAACTACCTGAAATTTGAAAATGTCGCCATAATGTTCAATGGCTTCATTTTTGCCCTGCATACTGATATAGAAAGTAGCATTAGGGCAAGCTTTGGCCAAGGCTGGCATAGAACCGGAATGGTCTGGTTCTACGTGATTGATAATGATAGCTTCAATTTTAGCCGGATCTACTACTTTTCTAATATTAGCCAACTGTTCCTCGGCGTACATAGCTTTAACACCATCAACTAAGCAAACTTTCTCATCCATAATGAGATAAGCATTATAGGTTACACCACGGGGAGTGGAAAAGCCATGAAAATCATGCATGTTCCAATCGATGATGCCTACATCGAAAATATCTTTTACTAATTCTTGTGGTTTCATATGTCTAACTCCTTTCAAAATCCTCTTATGCGCTTATTATATAACTTTCTGCGTGTTACAACAATACGTTAAAACGCGCAGTTTATTTCCACGGGCGGCTGTTTGGGTCGGCCCGCATAGGCGGTAGAAGCTTAAGAGCAGGCTTTCCAAGCTGCCATCCTTTGGTAAATAAACCTGCGTGCCCTGTTTTTATTCAGTGCGCAAGGTGCCTGTCTTAGTTTCTTTGTCCAAAAACAATTCCAGCTGATGAAATTTGTTCAAGGTACTTCTGTGACCTACGCTGACGATGGTGGTATTTTTCAGCTGCTCCTCCACTACGGTATAGACAGCTGCCTCTGTAGCCTCGTCCAGCGCAGAGGTAGATTCATCCATAAAGAGCCATTGCGGTTCATAAATTAGAGCTCTCACGAAGGCCAGTCTTTGCTGTTCACCTACAGAAAAGACATGGGACCAGTCCGCTTCTTCATTCAAATATTTCGACAAGTAACCAATGTGACAAAGGTCCATCAGCTTAATCAGTTCTTCATCTGTTTTGGTTTTAGTACCGGGGTATAAAACAGAATCCCGCAGGGTCCCCAGTGGCAAATATGGTTTTTGGGGGATGAACATGACGTCCTTTAAAGCTGGCATGGTAAGCGTCCCCTTCACATAGGGCCAAATCCCTGCCAAGCTTCTCAGCAAAGTACTTTTACCACTGCCGCTGGCCCCTTTGATAATAACATTGGTACCGGGCTCTAATTTGATATTAAGCTTTTGGACAATTGGTCCGCCGTTGGGCAAATCTACTTCCATGTCACTCATACCTATTTCCGGTGTTAGACCAACAGTCCGGTTTAAACCAATTTGGGGATTTTCGGCTTTGACAGTCTGCATATGCAGGCCAAAGCCTGTAAGCCTGGTAACAACCGCCTGCCATGAGGCAATGGAGGCATACATATCCACAAAATAAGATAAGGAATCCTGCACCCTGCCAAAAGCTGTAGCCACCTGCATTAGTCCGCCCAAGGTAATTTGCTTGGCTAGATAGCGGGGAATGGTGACCACAAAGG
>Ga0268360_1002511_pt1 | contig 14089 bp, 7 predicted proteins | sample BioMet11_FD_192465 | JGI IMG/M metagenome (GOLD analysis project Ga0268360, IMG submission 192465) | Sewage microbial communities from Oakland, California, United States - Biofuel 11 (Illumina Assembly) | ecosystem: Engineered > Wastewater > Sewage > Unclassified | place: USA: California... | reverse complement strand
GAAGCTTTGCACCCCATCATTACTAATGACGCACATTCTGGTAGGGTTACCCCAAATGGAAAAGGCAGCATTAAAGCAATTCATGACATAACTTCTTGTCGCACGGCATGAAAGTTCTTTCAGGTACTTTCATTTCTTTGTGCCTGTGAGTAGAAGAATTTCATGTACGTTTCCTGGAAAATAATCTCGATTCTTTTCACAGGTTGACATTAGAAACATTCACCCTAGTTCCAGAGTCGTGCTCCCGTAAACTTTTCCAAGGTTTATACCAGGTTCTCCCTGGCTGTACATCCGGATAGTTGTGAATACTACATCCATTCCATATTTTCTGGTAATTTCCAGTGCTTTTTTATTTGGTTCCGGAACATCTATAACATACACAGCTTCATATGGAATAGAGGCCTTGAGAGCCAGAAAGATTTTCTCCGCTGTTATCGGGTCATCGGCAAAAAGAGGGCCTATTTTGTATCCGGTCTGGCATTTTCTTATAACGCCGTATCCTTTCAGCTTTCCTGTTTCAACGGCTGCAAAGGCATAAGAATCAGGTTGTTTAATCCAGTTTTCCAGAAAAGTACCTCTTGGAGCCGGAAACATTTCCCTGTCGTACTCAAGCAGGCTTTCAAATGGCACGTCTGAAACGTTTACAAGCCCATCCGGAACTTCGCCTCCACCTCTTCCTTCAAAGCGAAGGTTGCTATAAAAGGACTTGAAATTCATAAAATTCTGGTACTTCTTTTCGTTTTCCACTACCGCATCAAGCCCAATATTTCTGTTGCCCATCCGCTCCAGACATTTTTCAGTTAATTTAACACCTACTCCTTTATTCCTGAACTCGGGTTTAACCACATAAAGTCCAAGAAAACCATAGTAATCGTCATATGCAACAGCAGAGACACAACCTACAGGTTCTCCTTCAACTTCTGCAATAAAAAAACCATCAGGGTCTGTATCATAAAAAATTTCCCCGTCATGGATACCAGGGATCCACCCTTCGCCGGCTTCCATCTGGATCACGAATTCGGCTTCATCCCGCCTCATTTTCCGGATTTTTAGCCCTTCTATCTCTATATGACTTTTTTCCATGTATTATTGTACTTTTGTATTGTATATATACCTCATTGTACTTTTGTATTGCATATAAATATCATTATATTTTGAGGTTATATGTATAGTTCATAATACTTTTGCATTCTCGTATTAGGTACAGGAGATAAACATGTTTCAGTCGCTTTTCTCGGAATCAGGCTTGTAGGCTTCGTATCCAGCCTCTTTGAGAAGTTCTGGAATAAGGCTAACAGAATTAAAATCATTTTCTCGGATATCAGGTGGAAGCTTGTTCCACGGAACAATAAATGGGCTGGTTTTATTGACAAAATCCTTTTTGCCTTCTTTATAGACCCATCCCTGCGTGATCTTTTGCCAGACCCAGCGATCGTGTTCCCTTATCGCCAATTTTTTGATTTCTTCTGGCGTCAGAGTCATCTCTTTTTGTTCATTAGCCAATTCAAAGTATCGTATTTTATAGTCAATCCAGCTCAATTTCTCAGGAATCTTTCTTATATTATCAAAATTTGCTTCTCGGATATCTGGCGGCAATTTATCAAACTCAACCAGTGACGGATTCGTGTCAGGAGTTTCTCCTTTACTCTCTCTATATTCAACATATTTGGTATGATGAAATCGAGCAAGACGCTCGACAACTTTAGGATCGGTGATTTCTTCAACCTTTTTCAAACGATATATCTCATATCCAGCTTTTTTGAGTATCGGAGGAATTTTATAGACTAGCTGTCTATACTTGTCTTTTTCATCTTCATTGAGTTGATTAAAATCGTTCAGCCACAGAATAGAATTATTCTGAGACATGTTTGCTTTACCGTTCGATAATTCTTCAAATCTTCGAATTCGACGTAACCGCTCATATTCAAGACGAGCAAATGTTTCAATCTCTTCTCCGGTTATATCTGGTATAGACAGACTCGTACCTCTTACTTTTCGGATCCCGTTATTGATGGCCCAAAGTTTATTGGGAATATCTTCAGCAGCAGTTTTGAGTTCTTCAAAACTCCCGTGAATAAATGTTGCCATAGATGAAGCCACAGATTCGACAATTTCACTTTCCCTTTTTAGATAGGAAGTCTCTTTGGGATTAGGAAGATCCTGAGATATAAGCATAGATTGATATCGTTCTTTTTCCGCCAAAAATAAGAATTCATCAGCGTCTACGTGCATGTCAAGCTGTTTCTTTACTGGAAGCGCAGAGAGGTCGAATCTGTTTTTACCCGCCAGACGACTCATTTCAATAAGAGCAGTCATGGAACGAGTACCATGCTTATACTTAGTCACGTTTAGCATTGCTCTCAGGACGCCTTCATCAATACTTATTTCCCTTTTTGAGTTAAAAAGACCGGAAGCTGTTTGATCTTTATCCAATAATACTCTCAACACTTTCGCTCTTCGAATAATGAAAGTATCATCGTCATCATACTTTGTGCGCTGACGATTAGGTCCCATGACATTTATAAAACCTCGGAGTCTACTAACGAAATCGGGCCCCTTCGCATCTTTAAACACTTTATCCACAGATTCGTTTTCAACGCTTTGGTCACGGTTTTTATCAGCCTTCACATCATCAGGTGATGGAAGATTGGTAGTCTGGCCGTTGTCATGAGTATTTTGGACGAAGTTCTCAAAAGTATATCTCGTCCCACCAGCAAACACAAAAATCGCATTTCCAATGGGATGTACTGTATCTCCGTCTTTGAATTCACCATCCTGCATAGGAGCCAGGAAGTATTTCAGCCAGCCTAGAGATTGTCGGTCCTTATCAGAATCAAATTCGTCGAAAAACACAAATGGTATCTTGTCTGAAAGAGCTATGTCTCGTACCTTGTGAAATGCACTGATTAAATCTTGATAATCATCAAATTGGGAGATATTAAATGATATAATTTTGAGTCTGTCTTCTTTCGGATCAATGCTTTTGAGTATTTGTTTGACACCTAAAGATTTACCAGAACCAGGAGGGCCAAAAACCGCAAAACATAGAGGATTTTTGGGGTTTGGGTTTGAGAGGAATTCAGTTATTAGTTCCTTAATTGCGCTGTAACTTTCAATTTCGGCGCGGTCAATGGTTTCAATCTCACCAAATCTGCAAATAGGTACATTTTCCAATCCTTTAGCATTTCCCTTCAGGACGATTTCCCTAGCTACAAGCTGTCGTATATGGAGAGTCTCATTATCAAGAATTCGCCAGAACTTTGGATCTGCATTTTTAAGATCAGTAGGCAGTTCGATAGAACTACTGGCGTAATTATGTTTTGTACTCTCTTTCAAAATTTCATTTAACGATGGATATCTAAGATTATTTTCATAAATATCTAATTTTAAGAAGCTTTCTATAAGAAATTTGTATACGGGAGAAGGGTTTTTGGGATTTAGTATAATCTTTCTAGAATTATGATTTATTTTGTATCCTATTTCAAGGAGTGCGCGTGAATTAGCTAGTCCCTGCTTGATTCCATCTGTGAGCCCACATATGCCTTCTTTTATCAGTTGTTTAGCCAATGTTGCAGTGAAGATCGACGTGAGTCCCATCATTTTTCCATCAATATTTGATGCAAAAGAGTCCTCAAGGAGGCATGGATCAAATACAATGAAGGCTTCATCTTCTCCTTTTTTCCTTCTATGATAAAGGATAGCTCCATCAGTGCCAAACGACACAACAAGATAAGGACATTGACGCAATGAATTAAGTGCATCTGATCTTTGCAGCTCAAATACTAAATCTTTAGCAGTGCGATCCCATGATAAAGACTTGCTTAAATGGATTCCAGCCGTTTTTCGAAGATCATTCGCATTTATAATTACAATGAGATTCTCATGATATTTTTCAGATATTTTTTTCCAAAGTTTGCCTTCAAGAAGAGGAAGGCTCATTTTATATATAATAATTGGATTCTCGACAGACTCTAAGGCTTCAGGCCATAACTTTTCCATCTCTCGAAATCCATTCCCTGCGTCGTCAAGTATAACTATCTCTATATTGGCGTCATTTGAAACACCTGGTGTCCACGATGGTAGTTTGTTCTCTTGAGGTCCAATATATCCTGATAACTCTTTTATACGTAAAACTTCAGTCTTTTTATCACCTGAAGTTTTGAAATTACCCAATATAGCATTTGAATGGATTATTTTTTCCGGTGAAAAATTACGTAGCTTTTTTTCTGGTAACTCTGGTCCCGTCACGGTGGCTAATATTCCCTCTTCTTCAATTGACTGTTTAATAAAACTGGTCAATAACGCTGCTCCGCCAGGGAGTACATCTGCATGGGATGCGTCATGTAAACGCCAGTTATCACCTTTATCACGGGCTTTGACAGGATACATAAACCAATCAACAGTTACGTCTCCAGCTACCACAATTTTAGATTCCTTTTTTGTCATCGGAAGTTTTTCCTTTTGATCTGTCTTTATTTTATATATTTGATCGTAGTTTTTAAAGAATAAATAAGTTTATGTTTTAATTTCAACAGAAAAGGAGGTTTACCTCGTTTTAAGCAATTAAGTACTCAACTGGAAAAATAGCATTAAATCTGTTAGCATTAAAGATGTTGGACATACCTTTATTTTTACAATAGTTACATTGCTTTATCCTTATATGTCTTCTTTCAGAATGTTCAAAATATCAACACAGTCCAGCATCAGCTTATTTGAAAAAATTTATAAATTTGTGGCTGCAATGAATCACCATGCAAACATACCAGGGAATTATTGTTGATGCTATTTCCAGGCGGAAGTTCAAAGGTGAAATTGCCGTTGAAAACGGAAAGATCATCAGTATTGAGGAGAAAGAGCACGATATTGAACAGTATATCCTTCCAGGGCTTGTAGATGCCCATGTGCATATTGAAAGTTCGATGACCGTGCCTTCGGTTTTTGCCCGGATGGCGGTTGCAAGAGGCACGGTTGCAGTTGTTAGCGACCCTCATGAGATTGCAAACGTCATGGGAGAAGAAGGCATTGATTACATGCTTGAAGATGCCAGAAAAGTACCTTTGAAGGTCTTTTTTGGAGTACCGTCATGTGTGCCGGCTACGCCATTTGAATCCGCAGGAGCGGTGCTGGACGCGGAGGTTGTTGACCGACTGCTGGAAAGGGAAGATCTTCATTACCTTTCTGAGATGATGAACTTCCCTGGGGTGGTTCTGGAATTTCCTGATGTAATAGCCAAACTGGAATCCGCTAAAAAGTACGGCAAAAATATAGACGGGCATGCTCCCGGTTTGAGGGGAGCCGATCTCCAGAAATACATTAGCGCAGGAATTTCCACAGACCACGAATCTTTTGCTTATGAAGAAGCGGTTGAGAAAATAAAGCTCGGGATGAAAATACTGATCCGGGAAGGAAGTTCAGCCAGGAATTTCGAGACACTGTACAAATTGATAGATGAATATCCCGAATCGGTTATGCTCTGCACCGACGATTCACATCCTGATACTCTGATATATGAGGGACATATCGATAAGCTTCTAAGGCGCGGGCAAGAAAAAGGGCTTGATATCTATAATCTCATAAAGACAGCAGTGATAAATCCTGTGGAACACTATGGGCTTAATGTCGGACTGCTGCGCGAGGGAGACCCTGCCGATTTTATTATCGTAGATGACCTCAAATCATTCAATGTGCTGAAGACCTTTATAGACGGAAATTGCGTTTACGATGATGGAAAGGTCCTTTTTTCAGTTGACAAAGCTCCTGCAAAAAACGTTTTCAACAGAAGCAAAATCTCAATTGATGATGTAAAACTGGCTTTGCCTGCTTCTGAGAATAACGGCGGAAAAATGAAAAAAATCCGGGTAATAGCTGCCCAGGATGGAGGACTGGTCACAGGCCAGGAACTGGCTATTCCAAAACTGGAAAACGGAAATCTAGTGTCAGACCCGTCAAGGGATATTTTGAAAATGGTTGTCCTGAGCAGGTATGCTGATGACCCAGTTCAGATTGGTTTCATTAAAAATATAGGCCTGAAAAAAGGAGCTATTGCAAGCAGCATTGCCCATGATAGTCATAATATAATTGCAGTCGGAGCAACGGACGAAGATATAGTTGAAGCTGTCAACAGGCTGGTGGAAAACCAGGGGGGAATCGTTGTCGGGACCAAAGAAAATCTTATTGATCTTCCACTGGAGGTTTCAGGCCTCATGAGCACTCTGGACGGAAAAGAAGTAGCTGCCAGGTACGAGCAGTTAAATGAAGAAGCCAAAAAACTGGGAACCTCGCTTATGTCACCTTTTATGACACTTTCATTTATGTCGCTTCTGGTAATTCCTGAACTTAAATTGGGAGATAAAGGCCTGTTTGATGTGACAAAATTCGAATTTGTCGAACTTTTTGTGAGGGAATAAGCAAAATTTTGGCGTACGCTTTCCATCGTACACTTGCCGGTTTGAAAAGAGATATGAAAAAGACGCAGATAAGACCCTGAGCGACAGCAGCTGGTACTATCGTTTCACTCCAGAACTTGTTGAGTTTCTTCATCAGTGTGTTATTCACGGCATAGAGGAGCTTGCAAAAGATCCTGGAAAAAAACACAGCAAAAAGCTCGAAAATTATCAGGATGTCCTCATTCAGGTTGGTTAATATATTAACTTCGACAACTTGATCTTGGCTTGTTTTTAGAGTAGTCTACGCATTCATATAAGTTTTTAGAGTTTTATATGATGGTAATTGCCCCATGTACGCATACATCTAAACATACGCCGCAGTCATTGCATTTATCTTCAATCACAAATGAAACATCATCGTCATTGAGGGAAATTGCACATGCAGGACATTCGCCTATACAGCTTCCACAACTAGCGCAGGACTCGGGATTGATTTTTGCTACCATGTCTTTTCACTCCCAGTTTTATCAGTATGTTAATGTCATTTACTGAATTTTATATTTCCCTCACTGAATTTTATACATGAATATGTTTGATGGCTCTGTGTCTAAATGCTGAGTTAAATATTCAGTAAATACAGCCTTCGGGCATCAAGCATTTACACGTTCGGAAGCCCATTTCCTTTTTCTGACTTATTAATATAAAAACCTATGCAGTTTATAAATTTTCTGATATCCTAATGTCAGTAGATGAGGAAATGATAAAATTAGAATCATAACTTGAATGAGAGAATATAGGGTTCTGCAAAGACCGCAGGGATGAATAATTTTAGAGGTTCAACGTTAGCTGGAAAGAAATCTAATCTCCCGCAGACTTTGAAGTAAAAATAATTAGCATCAGGAAAATCTGAACTAACCTAAAAAAGAAATTTAATAAATAGATTAATGCGGAGATATAGCTTGACATTGTCAAATTAACCCATTATTGCTAGTATCGAATCCTACTTCCATTCAAATCTACTTTATCTTGAATCTTTTTACTTTCCTATTTTTGTTTCTCCTATTTTCTTCTTAATCAACAGTTCATTATTTTCACTGTCATGAATTGTTCCTGTCAAAATTTCATACTTACCAGTGACCAGAATAAGAATCCCATTTATCTAATCCAAAAAGTTATGAGCTTCTTAACCTGCTAGTTCTTGCCTTCCTTCTCAATTCATTATCTTGGTTTAATATTCTTGCAATTTCCCAGGCATCGATTCTTTTCAATGGATTATGGTACTTTAGTATCCACATAACCCCAGGAGTAATCAGTTAAAACAGAATTATCTTTAGGCAATGAAAATATTTGAAATTATATTTTTGTCATTCCTAAACAGAAAATCTTAGACCTAAGTCCAAAAGAAGCCAGGGAATTAGGGATAAAATACAGGAGCACTTTAAAAAAGATAAAGGATAGAATTTTAAAAAATGGAAAAATAAACATGAGAACTAATGAAGTAAGAAAACTTGTAAATGTTAAAAGAATAACTCTAATTTTAAATTACTGCAAATTGTCTTTCTAAATAAGGCAATTGATGGTCATTTAAAACAATCTTTTTTATTAGTATTGCTAAAAAAACATCATCTCTTAATTATGTCGTAACTTAGAAATAATCTTTATATTGTAAAGATATATAGACAATAATAATGAGCTTTGACACACTATATACATCCTGTGATAAACTGGAGACTGGTTTAACTGGAAATCTTGATTTAATTGGACTTCTTTCAATTGCGATTATTCTCATAAGTGCTATCATTTATTATTTTGGAGTACGTTGGGGAGAAACACAAGTTGAAGAATATAATGTAACGTCGTATTACTTTGCAGGTATATTATTTGTAGTAAATTACATACTAGAACCATATGTAATAATACTTTTGTTAAGATTATTGATAAATTATGCTTCCTATTTTTCTACTATTGAAGAACATGCATTGTGGGTTATTATTGTTGGGTTAACTATTGAATTTGTTTTGTATTTCTTATTTCAATATGGTACCGAAAATTTCAGAGATAGACGCGAGTCACTAGACAATTTCGTTGAATGTAAAAAAATAAACCAATGCAAATGGTTAAATTATGTATTCTTAAAATGGTTAAATTATGTATTCTTAAGAATCATACGTATCATACTATCGCGTTTTGTTCCTCTTGTGATAATTTTTATTATATATATTTTTTGTAAACTTTATGTATCAGTTGGAATAATTCTTCTGTCTTTTATCCTTGCTTTCCTAATCTTTACAAATTTTGATTTTTGTGTTGGATACTATGAGGTTCATTATCGTAAGGCTGATTTATATTTGAAAAATGGGGAGTTTATTAACGGGATTATTTTGCAGCAGGGATCTTACGTAAATGTATTAACAGAAGATGGAACACGTTTAATTAACAAAGACAATATAAGTACAATTAAGATGAGAAAAAATTCTAAAGAACTGTGCTGTGACTACATAGTTGTGAACAAAAAATTAACTTCTTTTCTAAGGGAAATATGGTAAAAAGAAAAGCATCTTCTTGTAGGACAGCTTTTGAAAAGAATAGACGTGTGTAAGTTTTGCATTAACGTACAAAAAATTTGGCATTTTTTTGAATGAATTGTAAAATGGATTTTTTGGTAGTGCAGTTTCTGAAAATAAGAGGTTGTGTATTATCGTTGCACTAGCGAACACTTTTTATTAGTTTTACTTTATAGAAATGAACTAATTTTTGCTAGGGCAATTATTCTGAAAACGGTACTGTTGTATTTCTTCAATAGCATACACTTTTTTGAAGATACCTATATCCCAATAGATTAGTGCGAGAGGTGGGATTCGAACCCACGAAATCCTTCGATGCCGGATTTGAAATCCATCGCAGATGAAGATCCTGTAATACAACAAAACAAAAAAGAATAAAAGGCTACAGTGTACATAAACAAACCTTCGAAAAACAGGGATTTTTCTTTAGAAAATGCTCAATTACATGGAGAGTACAACATTTCAACCTGCATAAATCTATGTGAATCTATGCATTTCAACCGAAATAAAGTGAAAAAAATTAAAATATGCTGAAAAAAAATACAGGTTTGATAGAGCGTTTGAGATGTCAGTTAGATATTACTTTGATTTATTCAGTAAAACCTTTTTTCTGCATCATTTCTTGATATCGAAATAAAGCCATTCCTGTTTTCATTTTTTTAAAGTTCAGTTTCTCGTAAAACGGTTCTTTCCCAGGTGAAGCATATAATATAAAATTGCATTGTGGAATTGAGTTCAAAATGTGTTCAACAATTAGCCTGCCTATCTTTTTACCCTGATACTCAGGCAGTACTGCTACATCATAAATTGCAGCCTGATACACTCCATCTGAAATTGCACGCCCAAAACCAATCAGTTTCTCGTTATCAAAAACAAATATAACAGTATGGCTATTTTCAAAGCACTTCTTATGCACGTCTCCTTCAAAAGATGCCATGTTAACTTTTTTTAAGATTTCAGATACTTTATTCCAATCAATATTTAGACAATCATATTGAGTTTTCAAGTCCATTCACTCTACTCCTCTAAGAACGGGCATATAGTGTACAAAGTAAATATAAATGATGAACGTCGGGCATATTTCAAGTCCTTAATAACATGGAATTTTAACGGTGTTTTTTCAACAATTAAAATTTAAAATTTTTTAATGAGTTTCAAACAATTTTTTTTGTATGTACTGGCCATAAGGTTAAAATACAATTAATTGATTGATAATATCAATAGTTCGAAATTTAACTATTGATATTGTCCATATTTTGAATTAAATATCAGATCCTGGAGGCTAAACATCCATTTAGAACTGAAATTGATATGGATTTTAGATAGAAAAAAATTCATTCTCCATTTAAACAAGAAGTAGAGAGGCTGGTGGTAAACAACATGGATGAAACAACGCTGAAGAAGACATTTTTCCTTATGATGAAAAGGAATGTTCTTGAGAGTATAACTTTAGAACAGCGTTTCCAGAAAAACGTTATGAGTAAGTTCTCGGAACTGAGCAAGAATCAGCCCAAGGTGATCAAGATCACAGGCATGATAGGTAAGATGAAGGCATCAATGAAACCCTTAGTTTAATAGATCAATATGATACCGAGGATTATTTACACAGATTCTAGACGATGACGATTTTTAAAAAAACTATGCATTGACGGATTTGAATCAGCACGGAGCCTTTGGAATCAATTGCTATTTGTAGGCTCATATATACTTTACAACTATCTCCAAAAAAGTAGTGAGAGGGATATGCTATTAAAAGTGTTTTTGAAAAACTTGGAGTATTTGTCCATAACAACCGCATGACCATACTTCTGATTTTTTTTCTTCTCATCTTGATATCAATGCAGGGTGCACAGAAAATTACTATGGAATCAGGAACGGAAACCTTTGTAAGCAAAGATTCGAAACTGTATCAGGATTATGATCACCTTTACTCAAACATATTTGGAACCAATTCCATTATAGTGATGGTAGAGGGGAACGATGTAGAGTCTGCTGACATAATGAAATCAGTAGATCGGCTTGAACACCAGCTAGAGTCAACAGAAGGCATTGTTGGGATCACAAGTCCGACTTCTATTGTAAAGGAAATGAATTACAAAAATACAGGAAGGTCTCAGGTTCCCGATACAGATGAAGAAATCAAGGAAATTATTGATGAAAATCCGGCTATATTCGGAACATTGATTCCTGATCATACACATATGTTGATCTATGTAACGATGGCCGGGTCCACCACAGATAATAAGCAAAAAGAAATAATAACGGAAACCGAAGAAGCTGTCAAATTTTCTGATTTCCCTCCTTCTTATAATCTCATAGTAACAGGTGATCCAGCCTATAAGATTGAAATGAGCGAGGCGATGAGCACCGGTATGGGACCATTGCTGGGACTTGCTGCCGTTTTTATGGTAATTGTATTAAGTCTTGTTTTTCGGCATGTTCGCTGGTGCCTCCTTCCTTTACCAGTGGTTCTACTAGGCATTGTTTATACCTTTGGAGCTATGGGCTTTCTGGGAATTCCATTATCAATGGTTTCCATGTCAGCTTTTCCAGTACTGATAGGGCTTGGTATTGATTATGCTATTCAGTTCCATAACAGAATTGAAGAAGAATTGAATAAAGACGGAAACAAGTCAAAGGCCATCATATCAACAATAAAGCACACAGGACCTGCTGTACTCATAGCGCTTACCATGACTGCTCTGGGATTTTTTTCCCTGTTTACATCCACAGTTCCAATGATAAAGGATTTTGGAAAACTTCTTACGATCGGCATATTAATGTGCTACTTAGCAGCCATGTTTGTCGGGGTAGTCACAGTTTATATTTTTGACGATATCTCAAACAATTTCCAATCGAAGAAAAGGAAAAAAGAACCAGAAACAACAGAAATAGATGCAGACCATGTTTCTTCCGACAAGTCAAAAAACAATCTGGTAAAACACATTCTTGAAAAGGTTAATAATTTTTCAATAAAGAATAATTTATTGGTACTCGGGATAGCAACTCTGCTCTGTATAGGAGGTATATATGCCGATGAGTCGGTGGGTGCCCAGACGGATACAACATCTTTTGCTCCCCAGGATCTGCCAGCCCTTATGGACCTGAACCATATGAAGGATATTACGGGGGGAACTGATACACTTAACCTCATAATAAAAGTAAAGGATACTGCTGATCCTGAAGTTATAGAGTGGATTGACAAGTTCAGCGAACATGAAACTCAAAGGCAGCATATTGAAAGCACTTCAAGCATCGTGCCTCTTATAAAAGAGTATAATGGAGGTACAATCCCGGAAACCCGAGACGAAATAGAGGCAATATACAATGAAATTCCGGAATCCCAAAAGGATCGATATGTGTATGGCAGAAATATGCTTCTCTTAAATTTAAACATTGGAAATGCCGTGTCCGACATAAAGACTACAGGGATTGAAGAGTTAACCGGAATAATAGAGAAGGATATTCAGTGGATGCAGGTTCCTCCAGGCGTCACAGTTACGATCACAGGTAACCCGGTGGTTTACATTGAAGTTCTGGGTGCACTTACAGACGGAAGAATTCTAATGACCTACCTTGGGCTGTTCCTTGTTCTGGGAGGACTGCTGATAGTTTACAGAGACTGGCTAAAAGCTCTCGCTGCCATTATTCCAATGTTTATAGTAACTGGCTGGGCAGGGCTTGTAATGAAGTTTCTTGGAATTCTATACACTCCTATGACTGCAACTATGGGGGCACTGATCATTGGAATAGGCTGTGAGTACTCAGTCCTCATGATGGAAAGATATTTTGAAGAAAAGGATCACGGAGCTGATCCTCTGCAAGCTATATACAGGACGAGTGACAGTATCGGTGCCGCACTCCTTGCCTCAGGATCGACGGTTATTGGTGGGTTTGCAGCTCTGACAATATCGCCTTTTCCTTTAATAGGTGACTTTGGAACAGTGACAGTTATCGATATCGTACTTGTCCTTATTGCAACCTTCATGGTATTTCCTCCTTTTATTGTATTAATGGATACCTGGAGGGAAAAAAGGAGAGGAATACAGGCTCCACAAGCAAAAGCAAATAATGTCAAGGGGGCCGACACCCAATGAAGAAACCCCAAAAAAACAGGTTACAGAAGACAATTAACACATTCTTTGTAGTTACAATTCTTCTTTCAGTTCTCTCAGTAACTGCATTTCCAGCCATGGGAGAGGATGATGAAACCAATTTCATCGCTCTAGATCATGGTTATACTGTAGATTACTACAAGAGTTACGGGGCTCCAGTAATGCAGGCGTCAATTACAGGAGATCCCGAGTTTAAAAGAGGGGAAACTGCAGATCTGAAGATAAAAATCGCAAATGCTGGAGTTATATCCGGTTTTCAAAGGCTGAATGCAAACCAGAAAAGGATAAACGACTCTACTGAGGAAACAATTGCACTTGCGGAGTTGGAAGAAGAAAAAGGAGCCACTACTGCAAAAGATATCGAAGCTACCCTTCAATCGGGAACAAAATACGTTGAAGTAGAGTCTACAGCCAGTCTCCAGAGCATTGAAGACCTTGAAACAGGAAATACAGCAACCCTTAGCTATATCATCAAAATAGATAGCGATGCACCAGCCGGTAATTATGAACTTCTCCTGCCAGTGACCTATGAATATCCGGCAAATGTCAAAACTGTAACTGCGGATGCAATAAATCTAGGGCTTACGGATGTAGAGTTTGCAAGAGAGTACAAAACGAAAACAGAAACTCTCAAAATACCAATTTCCATAAAAAGTGAACCTAAATTCGAAGTGACCAATGTCTCTGGCAGCCTGGTGCAGGGTGAAACTAAAGTTATTGAGGTCACTTATAAAAATACAAGAGAAACCGTAGCAAAAGATGTTTTAGCCCGAATTATTGTTATGAGCCCTCTGAGCACAGAGAAATCCATAGTAAGGATAGGAGATATAGGCCCCGGCAAAGAAAAGACTGCCAGTTTCGAAATTTCGGCAGATCAGGATGCAATTGTAAAAAAGTACGGGATTAATAGTGAGATAAAATACGTTGACAAAGATGGAGACACTACTTTATCAGAAGGTATGAAAGTGAACGTACCTCTTGAAGCTGCAGAAAAAAAATTTAGCATCACAGGAATAGCAATTTC
>Ga0268360_1002504_pt1 | contig 14161 bp, 11 predicted proteins | sample BioMet11_FD_192465 | JGI IMG/M metagenome (GOLD analysis project Ga0268360, IMG submission 192465) | Sewage microbial communities from Oakland, California, United States - Biofuel 11 (Illumina Assembly) | ecosystem: Engineered > Wastewater > Sewage > Unclassified | place: USA: California... | reverse complement strand
TCGCAGCATCGTATTGTAGCCGTTGTGCTTACAACCGGATTTATTGTGATAGTATTGTTGATAATACGCAATTCTCGCAGGTATCTTTCCTAATTTACGGCAAAGATGGTTCGATGTAACATAAAAGGAGATGTTCTTCAGGACCCTCTTTTCAGGATTTCTGTGTGAATCTGCACCTAAAAAAAAGTAACTTGTTTTTCATTTTTTTCGTTCGAATACCCCGCAGCAAGGCAACGGGGTATTTATCTGAAATAAATTATTCAATAGAAGAGGGCATATTCTCAAAAATAGTAAGGTTTTCGAGAACCTCTAGTCTTTCCTGTATTCTTCTGTAAGAAAATCGGATTGGAAACAACAATTTTCATCTCATTACTCGAAAATGAGCTTTTAAACTTTCCAGTAAGGAGGAACATTATACTTCTCATATATGCTAGTCAAATCATTATGAGTTAAAGACCACACGTTGTCACCCAGATCTTCTGCCGTTTTGAATGCTCCTTTCTCAACTCTAAGGATATAATCACCTCGACTTGCTTTAAGAGCTTCCCAAGGAATGGCAAATAATTTACAGGACATACCAATAAAACAATCACAAGCAAGTACTACGTATGCTATTCTTCCCCTTTCAGAATCAATCATGACTTCTTCAATCTTTCCAAGTTCTTCATCGTTAATAGTTAAGACCTTAGCTCCTTTTATTCTAGTTGCCGGTACAAAATTCATTTTCTTTGCAACATACAGTTCTTCATTTATTCCCATATACTTCAGCTCCTAATGTATTATTCACTTATTGTATTTTATTAATTTCAAACGTACGGAGAAGCATTACATTCTTTTCGCCTGTCAGTTCTCCATTCCAGGCTTAAGTATGTAAGTTTCCTTTCTCGATTACCCCCATGAGTTTTCCCATTAATATTAATAGTTCATTAATAATATACATTCTTTACGCACTTGAGGTCATGTCCTCCAGTAACTAAACCGGTGATCAAAAGAACGTCTATGAATTACTCCCAAATTTGAAGGTGTTTTTGCAACTGCTGTAATGCTAAGGAATGACAAAAATATAAATTCAAAGATTTTCATTGCCTAAAGATAATTCTGTTTTACTGTTTCATCCCAAAATAATTTCGCTTTTTTAATATTTTTTATTTTAATCATATATCATATACAGTTGACCCACTATTTTACTCCAATTTCGAACTTGTTTCATTTTACATGATTATTCCACAATACCAAAATGGAATTGTACTTACTCAACGTTTAACTCTTTGCGTCGCCTGCTGTTGTATTGGGCATTAATCTTTTAAAGGATTTTGAATCTGCGAAATTATTTCAGGATACAACAGCCACAAGATAATGGAAAACCACTCATCTTTGAAAGCAAAGTTTAAATTAAAAAAGAAGAAATTTTGCATTACTATCAGTAATTGTCGGATAGCCTGTTAGCTCAGTTTAATAAAATTATTTAGTATAGGATCTCATTAACTGTTATTTGCATATTAGCAACTATCAAAAACAGTCAATTTCCTTCTGTTCAGGAGTTGTCACAGAATAAACTATACATAAATTTTGATTGCACACCTTTATTTTCAAGATTAACGTCGCCAATTAAAAATTAACTTTAGGCATAATTTACCTAATTAATTTTATGACGGTTACTTACGAAACCTGAAGAAATTCCGTGTCTAAAAAATTGAAGCTTATAAATCGAAATAAAATGATTAAGTTTTTTTATTTCCGCCAGCTTCTCTCCATTTTCTCATACAGGCTAATTAAATTATTCCGTGTGATTTTGAAATAAGGATGTTCAGGTCCGTACTCTTTTTCGATTATATCAAGGGCTTTTTCGTAGATATTGATTGCGGTTTCGTATTCACCCATGCTTTCGTGGAGGCCTGCGAGATTGTTCAGGGTTGTGCCGACATCTGGATGTGTCGGGCCCAGGGTCGTTTCGTAGATCTTGAGGGCGCGGGTGTATAGAGGAAGGGCTTTTTTGTGCTGTCCGAGGATCCTGTAGAGTTCGCCCATGTTGTTTAGAGTCTTGGCAACGTCAGGGTCGTCAGGGCCAAGGACGCGTTCCCGGATTTCGAGTGCTCTGGTATAGAGTTCCAGGGCTTTTTCGTTTCGGCCTTTCTGGACGTATACGCCTGCCAGGTTGTTCAGGGTTGTAGCAAAGCCAGTATGCTCGGTTTTCCCGAGTTTTTCCATAATTTCGAGGGACTGTGTATAGAGGATCATGGCTTTCTCATACCTTGTGGTCTGGAAATAAAGCAGGGCAAGGTTGTTCAAAGTCTGGGCCACTTGCGGGTGTTCAGGACCGTAAACCTTTTCCTGAAGCTTTAAAGCCTGCCCATACCTGTCTTCAGCTTCATCAAGTTTGCCCATTTCCGAGAGCAGAACACCCATGTTATTCAGGGTTCCAGCTCTGTATCCCATAACCACACGGTTGTCCGGTTCCTGCTCCTGAAGCTTTTCAAGAAGTTTGAGAGCCTGCATGAAGCAGTCTTCAGCCTTCTCGGGTTTTTCCAGCCCCTTATAAAAAAAAGCCGTCCTGTTCAGGGTCCTGACAGCACCGAGATTTTTAGGGTTCAGGAATTTTTTCTGGATCTCCAGTGCCCGGGTATAGAAAGAAAGAGCTTCTTCACGCCGATTCATGAGAGTATAAAGAATTCCAAGCTCACTGAGTGTATTCCCGGTTTCAGGTCTGGGCTGGTCTGGTAGATTTTCACGAATTTTTAAGGCCCTTAAAAAAAACTTGAGGGATTCTTCGTAATTCTCCATATATCGGTAGATTCCTGCAAGCCCATTCAGTACAGAAGCAGTTTCCGGACTTTCGGGTCCAGTATTTTTTTCCACAATACCAAGCAGTTCTTCATAGAGGGGAAGGAGCACTTTCCAGGATACAGACCTGTAAAAAGGCTCGGCTTTAACTGTGAACCAGCTTACCAGTTCCTCTGGCTCAAAAATCTCCTTTGCATGTATAAAAGCTTCCTTTAAAGCAATCTCATCTTCAGGGGTGATAAGCTCCGGATCCAGATCTTTCAGGCGCTGTTCGTACCTTTCAAGTAGAGTCCTGTGATTTTTTGTTTCTATTTCTATTTCTATTCCTGTTCCCGTCTTAATTTCTTCCTCTGGATCTTTGTCTTTGGCTTTGATAGAGGTATTTTCGTCAGAAATCTCTTCATTTCCCAAGTTTTTCTTAAAATCAGTCATATTTTACCCCTCCTGAACGAAAAGTAGTATAATTATATCTTCATCTGAAAATATAAACATCTTTCTGGAAATCTAGCTCATCAACTCTGAATATTCTGGAACGTCTCTATATTCAATAGTTTCTATCAGACTGACTTCCAAATGATAAAAACACATTTATCTTGCTTTTTTCATCTACTGATTTTCTGACTGGACTATATTATTAATGGTCTGTCTTTATCCGATTGATGTTTTAAAACACCTGAATGTCAGAAGTCCTCTTAAAGTCAATATTGAGTCCACAATTCCTGCCTCTCTCACAGGTGTATTTTTGCATTCAATTTCTCTTCATTTTATCCATAGAGAACGAAGAAGAGCCCTTAATAAAACACTTTTTATGGCAGCCTTTGCTTCGCCAGCAACCTTCTAATATTTGCTCACTTCTTGAGCATGCGAGCGTGGAGGAAAGTTTTTAGATGAATTTAAAAAAGAAATTTGGCAACTCAAAGCCTATCAGAAAAATAGATTCTGTGTAGTTATGGGGGATAAGAATTTCTCCATCTACGGTTGAGCAAGTAAATTTTCAATCATTTGAAACCATACAGTACCCATCAACCAATAAGAAAAATAGTTTAAAAAATCAATCTTTTTAGATGCACTATGGAACCAGTGCACTGTCTTTTGCTCCATTTATGACGTTTAGAGTAAATCTATCAATTCTTCTTTGCTTAATCCAGTTTGATGACGAATATCAAGAAGCGTCCCCTTAGCAAGTTTTGTATGTAAAGGAACAACTGTTCTGTAAGTTCCTTCACTGGTTATCTTTTGAAGTGATACATGGCTTCCTTTTTGCCTTACAACAACAAACCCAACCTTCTCTAATGCATTTACAAGTTCTTTTCCGGATACAACTGGCAATTTAGACATGGGCGACTTCCACAAGAGTCAGATAAGGTTTGGAAACTTGTTGCGGAAGATCTTCAGTCCCGAAACTCTCAATGTACAGTTCTATAGCTTCTTTAATATTTTTTTCGGCTTCTTCAAGGGTCTTACCCTGAGAAGTCACATTGAGTTCAGGACATCTTGCAATAAAGAAGTCATCTTCTTTTGTTATAGCTACGAGAAATTGTCTCATGGTCACTCCAAGCCTAGTTTTTACATTTTTTCTTCAAAATATTTGTTGCGATTCTATTTATATTAGCGTAGAAAACTGTCTGATCGGGTAATATGCTTAATTTTCAAAATTTGCTTTATACCATTGAGTTTTAGAGAGATTGAAACTCAATTTGTTTTTCTGCGTCGGTTTTACCATAAAATCTGTGTATTATTTCATGTTTGTGTTTTTGGGTTCTGTCCCTCTTTTTTGCCAGTGGCTTTTTCCCCATTGTTCACCCGATATCTGCTCCCTTCGTGAGCACGCGGGCGTGGAGGGAAGTTTTTAGATGAATTTAAAAAAGAAATTTAGCAACTATTTTAGAGTCAATTAAGTGCTGTGGGACTATCTGAAAAACATATTTTTTCGTTATCGAAGATATTGTGTTAGCTACGCTGAATACGAAATGAGGCTTGTCTCATTTCCAGATTATGATTTTACAGAAAGCGTATCAAAACTTTAAAAAATGAGAATGATTCTACGTTATCGTAATACATCGAAAATTTTTCTACCGACGCGGACGATGCTTGCACCTTCTTCTATTGCTATTTGATAATCGTCTGTCATTCCCATTGAGAGACACTGAAGATGTTTTTTTAAGTGCTTCTCTGCTTTGTCTTTCAGGTCTTTTAATTCTTTGAAATATTTTCTTGAATCTTCGGGGTCTTCGTTTTTTGGCGGGATTGTCATCAGGCCTTCAAAACTTAAGTATTCGAGGGTTGAGATCTGGTCTATAAGTTTTAAGAGGTCACCGGGATCTAATCCGGTGTGTTTTTTTTCGTCTGTCTTCACCTGTATGAGGATTTTCTGGACCCTTTTTTTTTCTTTTGCGGCGTTGTTTATCTTTTCTGCAAGTTCGTACGAATCAACACTTTCTATCACATAGGGATTCAGGTTTACTACTTTTTTTGCCTTGTTTAACTGAAGTGTGCCGATGAAGTGGGTTTTGATCTCAGGTGGAAGAGATGGGGCCAGATCTTTCATCTGTTGATAATGATTGAAGCCGATGTCTGTAACACCTACTTTTATGGCTTCGTCTATTTGTATTTTTGACGCGTATTTTACTGCGGCGACAAGTGTTACATCAGATGGTATCATTTTTAAAAGTTCTTTTACATTGTCTTCTATCATATGTTATCATTCTACGGGTATCATTCTATGCAGAGATTTTCAGTATTTTGTCTCTTTTATAATAAGTATTTCTGGTATGAAGTAATCGTCTAATGCAATTTGAGCAGGTACTACATATGAAACTAAACTAAGTAGACCTAAAAATCAGTTATGGCTAAATCGTTTCTTAAGATAGTACATTCAGTCTTGCTTCTTTGTTTCTTAAGCTTTTTGCATTTACCATGGAGATCATCGGAGGAAACAAGTTTATTCTCCTATACTATAGAACAATCGAGAAAACAAACATACAGGCATTTGTGGAAAATTCTGCTCGAAAAGAACATTTTCTTTATATAAATTAAAAGATAAAATTAGAATTACACTTATTAAGGAATGAAGAAACTATAATTTCAAATCCGATGTGTTAAATCATCTATGATTGAATTTGAAAATTGGAATTATAGAGCTATTTTCAAAGTTAAAATTTGAAGTTATTTTTCTACTATTCCTAAACTTCCATTATTACAAAACTATTATAAGTATGTCGATTTTATCCCATTCGTAAGGTGGTCTCCTTCAGGCCAGAGTTACTTACGCGGTGAACTGTTTCGGATTTTTATTGTCACCGAGCGGCCTTTTTCGGCCTTTTATTAGAACACCAAAAACGGTTCTATCAAGTCTTTGGAGATAAAGGAGATATCTTCGACATAGACCTGATCTAACTCCCGACAACTTGACATGACCTAATCTTACTCTTTAATATCATCGCGAAAAGTTTCCGCACACTTCTGGTTCCAGCTTCCGTATTTCCTCTTCTGGTACTCGTTTCCCCACTCGTTTAACGCTATAAGAACGGGAAAGACCGAGCGGCCGTCATCAGTGATACTATATTCGACTCGTGGCGGGACCTCGGGATAGACTGTCCTTTCGATCATCCCATCGGCAACCAGCTCACGGAGCTGTTTTGTCAGCATCATCTGGGTGATCCCGGGGATTTTCTTCTGGATCCCGGAGAACCGGACCGGTCCTTCTTTGAGAAACCAGAGAATTATTGGCTTCCACTTTCCGCCAATGACTGAGAGCGAAATCTGGATCGGACATTTTCCTACAGGAGGAGATTTTTGCATAAGCAATAGTATCATTTATAATAGTATATACGATTTTGCAAACTGCTCATTTTTTAATACTACAGCACTTACGGTCTTTTACCTGCATTGAAGCGGCCCGGACAAGAAAAGATGGGCAAAAAGGTAGAAGCATCATGGACACAAATCGCGTATATCGCGTGGGTGAGGCCACAGTAACCCGCGTATCTGAACTTATTCTCGATTCAAACAATCCTGAATATCTGTATCCCCAGTGGGAGCCTTCATTCATTCAGGAGCATGAAAAATGGCTGGTTCCCGGAAACATGGACAGGACCCGTACGCGTGTCTTCCAGAGTATCCATACGTGGGTGCTGCGGACAAAGCAACATACGATTCTTATTGACACAGGGGCGGGAAACGACAAGGAACGTATCTGGATGCTCCGGTTAAACAGGTTGAAATCCCCCTACATGGAACGGCTCAAAGCCGCAGGTGTGACTCCGGCAATGGTGGATTATGTTATCTTAACACACCTTCACGTGGATCACGTTGGATGGAACACACAGCTTGTTGATGGTGCATGGGAACCGACCTTCCCCAATGCAACGTATGTCTTCTCAAAGGCCGAGCAGATGCATTATTCCGACCCAGAAAACTACCCGGTGAATAACCGCGTCAAATTCATAGTATACGAAGACAGCGTCCTGCCGGTTATCCAGGCAGAACAGGCCGAAATCATTGAACCGGATGGGACGGAGTTTCTTGAGGGAATCTCCTTATATCCGGTACCTGGGCACAGCATTGGCCAGATGGCAGTCTGCCTTACTTCCGGCGGAAAAGAAGCTCTTTTTGGTGGGGATGTCATGCACCATCCCATCCAGGTATACCGCCCTGAGTGGAACTCGGTGTACTGTGAAGATGCACTGCAAGCCTGTGCTTCACGGCGGTGGGCGCTGGATTATCTTGCAGACCGGAATGCCCTGTTTTTCAGTTCACATTTCCCAGAGACCTCAGCGGGGCGCGTAACCCGTAGGGGAGGCCACTTTGTGTGGCAGTTCTGCTGACGCAGGAGTTTCTGTTGCTTTGTCAGGACTTGATAAGTTTCCTTTGTCGCGATCTATTGCAGTTGATATTTAAACGTGCCGAAATTGTAACCTAACAGAAAAAAGAGTTAAATAAAGAGTATTTTTGTAAAAAGAGGTAAGCAAATGAGCCTTATTTCATTTGATGTGGAAAAGTGTACAGCTTGTGGAATTTGTTCTATGATTTGTCCTGTAAATATAATCATGCCTGGAGAAAAAGGTGCTCCGTCCTTACCCACCGAATATGAGGCATTTTGCACTCGTTGTGGGCACTGTGAAGCTGTTTGTCCTGCGAATGCAATTATGGCAAATTATCAGTCATTTCCTCCTGAAGATGATAATGCCAGCATTGAGCAGATTAACCCTGAACAACTTAAAAAATATATTCAAAGCAGACGCTCGATAAGGATTTTCAAAAATAAGCCCGTTGAAAAAGAGAAAATCAGAGATCTTTTTGAAGCCGTCCGCTTTGCTCCATCTGGCATGAATGGACAACCTGTTAAGTGGCTTGTTGTAACCGATGCATCGGAGATTAAAAAGTTTGCAGATCTTACTATTGATTGGATGAGAATGATGGCAGAAAAAGACGCAGACCATCCTCTTAAGCGTTATTTTCCTATTCTTGTTGCTCTCGCTGATGCAGGCTTTGATCCCATTTGTAGAAATTCTCCGGGACTTGTCTATGCTTATTCAGAAAATGCCTCTGGATATACTGACAGCATTATAGCCCTTACAACCTTTGATCTCATTGCTCCTTCTTTTGGTCTTGGAACTTGTTGGGTAGGACTACTGCATAGAGCAGCAGTAGAATATCAGCCATTAAAAGAAGCTCTTGGGATTCCTGCAGGATTTGTTTTGCAATTTCCAATGCTTTTTGGATACCCAAAATATAAACATAGAAAAATACCCGGTAGAAAAAAAGCGGATATTATATGGAGATAACCATATCAAAGTTATTGGCTCTTTGCTGTTTTGTGGGTTCTGTTGCAAAAAATCATAAATATGGAATTAAAATTTAGTGGCAAAGAAAAGAACATAAAAAACACAGAATATGGTGCTTTTTTTCTTAACTCTCAGCAAAGCGTTTTAATCCCTTTTTATCATTAATAAAGAAGCTATAACGACCCCTATCAAAAATACAGCCAGAGAGCAGTATCTTTTTACGGAGATCATTGTATATTGGTTTAAATTCTTCGTATTACACGTTTTTTGTCTAATTAAAACTCGTCCTCTATGAGAGATCTAATAGTTCTAAGTCCTAATAGTTCTAAGTCCTAATAGTTCTAAGTCCGCTCCAATTTTCAATCAAAGAGCTATCCGAAAAGTCAGTAATGCATGTTGAAAATTTACAATAGGTCTATAAGATCATAGTATCCAGACAGATTTCGTAAGAACATAGGCTTCATATTTTCCTGCTGGTAAGGGAACTCTCGTTCACCTACTGTCCAGAGAATCAACCGTTCACCTTGATTATATCTGTAGCCTTCTGTCAATTTTGACACTACCTTAAAGGCGTATTCTTTTCGAAAATAGTCAAGTTACAAGAATATTTAATACTGAATAATAACTATTATTCAGGGAGCTGAAAAGAGAAGGCGGTTAAACAGGGTTAATAACAACATAACAAAGGAAGTTGATAAAGAATCTCTGTTTTGCTGCAATCATTACGAAACTGCTCAAACAAGTTTTGTATTAGAGTTCGTATTAGTGACTTGAACTTATTCGAACAATCGAACCAAAATTAACAAATAAAAAATATTAGGGGGTAAAATATTTGGAGTACACACTTCGAGTAGGAGGAGAGGCCGGACAGGGGCTGCAGACCATAGGTGGAGCTCTTGCACAGGTCTTTTCCAAAACAGGATTTCACGTATTTACTCACCAGGACTATATGTCCAGGGTACGTGGTGGGCACAATTTTTATCAAATTCGCTTTTCTGAAAAGGAGATCTCTGCCTCAAGAGATATGGTTGATATCCTCCTGGCTCTTGACCTGGACACTATAGAAATTCATAGAAAAAGCGTACGGGATGAAGGATTTATTCTTTATGATTCCGAAATTACCAAAAAGAAATTTGAAGAACCCGAGTTCATAGATATCCCTTTCAAAAAAATAGCCCTTGATGTAGGAAAAAAAAGCGTGATGGCAAATACTGTAGCTACCGGAGCAGCGCTTGGGATTCTTGATATTGGGCTTGAAACCCTCAGGAATGTTCTAAGAAAAGCTTTCGAGAAAAAAGGGGAGGAAGTAATCCAGGGAAATATAGCCTGCGCAGAAGCTGGGTATAATTATGCTCGTAAAAATTGTCTCCGTTGCGAAGCTCCCGAAATCCGTGAACCTGAAAACAGAAAACTCATGCTTATTGACGGGGTTAATGCAATTGGAATGGGCGCCCTTATGTCGGGCTGTAAGTTTTATTCCGGTTACCCTATGACGCCTTCAACAGGGATTCTAAACTATATGGCTTCCAGAGCAGAAGAGTACAACCTGGTCGTTGAACAGGTTGAAGACGAGATTTCAGCTATTAATATGGCTATAGGAGCTTCTTTTGCAGGCGTAAGGGCAATGACCGGAACGTCGGGTGGAGGATTTGCCCTGATGGTAGAAGGCCTTTCTCTTGCAGGTATGACCGAAACTCCTATCGTTATTGCAGAAATGCAGCGCCCTGGGCCTGCAACCGGCTTACCTACACGCACGGAACAGGCAGACTTGCTTTTTGTCCTTTATGCAGCGCATGGAGAGTTTCCAAGAGTGATTTTTGAGCCTGGAGACCCAAAGCAGGCTTTTTACCTCACTAACAGGGCTTTCGAGCTTGCGGAAAAGTACCAGATCCCTGTGTTCATCCAGTCAGACCAGTATCTTGTGGATACCGAATGGACTTATGAAAAATTCGACCTTGAGAATATAATTTACAATGATTATCGGCTGAGAGAAAAAGACCTTGAAGGTTTTGAGGTTTATAAACGTTTTAAATATTCCAGTACAGGAATTTCTCTTCTTGCCGTCCCCGGAGAAACCGGAAAACATCTCGTTGTAGCGGATAGCGATGAACATGACGAGGAAGGACATATCATAGAAGATTCCGAAACCCGGATCAAAATGGTTCAGAAAAGGCTGTTGAAGAAACTGCCTCTTATAAAGAAAGAAATTGACCCACCACTTCTTTATGGCGACTCTTCTCCAAAAATCGTGCTTGTAGGGCGTGGTTCTACTTATGGTGTGATAAAAGAAGTGGTCGATACTATTTCTAAGGATCACAAGGTTGCGATGATGCACTTTAGCCAGGTCTATCCTCTTCCGGAGCGGGATAAGTTTGATTATATTGAACTTCTTGAGAATGCTGATCTTACCATCTGTATAGAAAACAGTGCTACCGGACAGTTTGCAAAACTAATGAGAGCAGAAACAGGGTTTGAATTTTCCCATCAGATTCTCAGGTATGATGGGAGGCCTTTTACAATCGAAAATCTGAAGGAGGAATTGCATGCCTACATCTGAAGATTATAAGGGCCAGGTTCCTGCCTGGTGCCCAGGGTGCGGAAATTTCAATATCCTTTCGACTGTCGAAGAGGCACTTGTAGAGCTTGGCATTGAGCCCTGGGAAGTGCTTATGGTTTCAGGGATAGGACAGTCTGGAAAACTGCCCCATTATACTAAGTGCCACACATTTAATGGGCTGCATGGAAGGACCCTGCCCGTAGCTACGGCTGCAAAACTTGCCAATCACTCTTTACACGTAATAGCAGTTGCAGGGGACGGGGACTGTTATGGAGAAGGCGGAAACCATTTCCTTCACACAATTCGCCGTAACCCGAATATTACCCTGCTAGTACACGACAACCAGATTTACGGACTGACAAAAGGGCAGGCTTCTCCTACCACGGCTCAGGGAACTCGCACCAAAATCCAGCCTTACGGTGTCCTTGAAGAGCCATTGAACCCACTTGCTCTGGCAATTTCTCAGGACTGCAGTTTCGTAGCCAGAGGTTTTGCAGGAGATAAGGCTTATCTGAAAGAACTCATGAAGGCTGCTATATCACACAAAGGTTTTGCCCTTCTTGATATCCTTCAGCCCTGTGTTACTTTTAACAAGATAAACACTTTCAAGTGGTATCGGGACAGGGTGTATAAACTCGAAGAAGAATATGACCCATATAACCGCTTAAAAGCGTTCGAAAGGTCTCTGGAATGGGGAGATAGGATTCCTAATGGCATTTTCTATAAAAATGAAAGAGAGACGCTTGAAGAAGGAATACCGACGATTCAGGAAGAGCCTCTCGTCAGGCAAAAATTCTCTATTGAGGACGTAAAGCACGAAATTGAAAAATTTTATTAATCAATCGGCTTCCTGTTTGGGACATGTTTAGATAACCAACGAGGGCTATGAACACAGAAAAAACTGCAGAAACTGAGCTGTTGAAACTAATTGAAAATTCAGGTTTAATGTAGAATTAATGAAAAAGTTACAGAAACAATGGAATACAGCATAACCCTTTAATATTCTGGATTATATCATGTTCCTCAAATTATTTATGCTGGATCTTGATATGCGATTGATCTGTGAGCCCGTTAATGACTACTAAGAATCTATTAGGGCTAATGAATCACAGATATTTCCATTTTTGTTTTTATGGGCTTCTTGTATTTTTGTCTCCGGTACCTTATGGTCCTTTAGGTAAGTCCTGTAAAGTACGCGGAGCTCTGGGCTTCAGTTCCTCCAGGTTCTCAAGGTCCTGTAAGTCTCCAAGTGTCCTCATCCTGCAGGTTGCTGATCAGATTTCCGAGACCTTTGAGTCTTGCTATATCCAGAAGCCCTTATAATTTTATTACTACGGGAGCGCAGAGGGTCACGAATACTCCATTCTTTACAGGCTGTCCGAGAATTACTATCAGTAATCTTTGAATTCTTTCTTTTTCGATTTAAAGGCTTTATACACCTTATTTTTTGCATGTTTTTGCTCTGAAATTGAATTGTCGGACGGCCTGTAAAGAATGGGTGGCTGCCCGCAATTTGATTTCCTATAGGACATAAGTATGAGTAATTTTTGCATTTTTGCTTATTTTTAAATTCGAGATCTATAGGCTCAAGCATCAATTTGTTATCTTTCTCTCCACTGAAAACTAACTTAAAAATCCTAGACTGTATTTTAATGCTTCAGAGTGAAACATGATCAAGAGCACTGTTATTGAAAAAGTTATTCCCTATTTGTGGCAGATTTAAGGTTATAATTTCACTTTCAAGTTAGTTTGGCTCGGCAATTATTCTAATTATATTTAACATCCCGGGATCAAAAGGGTTTACCATAAAGCCCATGGCACCTATTTTTGGGGATTCAGTTATGAGGATCTGCTGGCCAAGAGAGGAAAACATTGCCATTTTTGCTTCCTGGTCTATAATAAGAAACTTGTTCAGCAAATTTCTCCAATTCACATTATCTGGCACGCTATCCGGCATCGTTATATCCATTAACACGAGGTCTGGTTTTACCTCCAGATATTTTTCAAGGGCTTCATCGTCGTCAGCCACTTCAGCAACTACTTCATGCCCATGTTTAAAAAGTGTATCCCGGATTGCCATTCGCATAAACTCGGCATCTTCTACGATCATAACTCGTGCCATTTACTATTCCTTCTTTATATTTTTATTAAGATAATTATGTTATTCCATGTTTCTCATTCATACATTTTTTAGTTGAGTACTCCTCAGCTTGCCTATAAATGAAAACTTACTCGAAAATATTAAGAACAAAATGATGTTTAACTTTATTAACTTTTTCGTTTAGATTTGCTAAAGAGTATGCCCGATCTTCCCGTAACTGTGTCACTATTTTGAACGACTGGTTTCTGGAAAAAGTATTTTTATAAACACAATCCGATTCCACATATTCACAACTGTGAATCCCAATCAAAAATTTAACATTAACAACGCTGGCAAAAGAAAGCTATCGGAACCAGTGATCGGTATAGAATCAAGGCGGATATAAATTCAGGGAAAGCAAACTTTGTCCGGCGAAGAATGATTATTTGAGTTAATCCCAAAACTCTGATTACTTTTTTAGATTTATTGTAAGTAACTAATCGAGCTTTTGGATTTTGGATTCAAGTTGTTAATTTTACACACAACGAATTCTAAACGTTACAATTTCTAAACACCAATATAAGTTGTATTACCAAAGTCTCTAACAATTAACACTTTAGTTGACTTAATTGAAAATTGATTATTGAGGGTAAGCAGTGTACTGGAAAAATCATACTTTGAAGTTGTAATGTCAGCAGCAATACCGAAATTAAATCAAGTTTTGAGATAAGCTCTTCAGGTAGCGGAAAATAAATGTAAATTTGTTCTATCATTGTAACTCGTATAAAGTGTAATATGCAGCTTTACTTTTATAGCTGCATTTTCATAAAACAAACGTAGGCTGAGAGGGTAGTTTTTGTAACTTAAAGCATTGTCTGGCTTGAACAGACTACCACTCTCCACTCCTACGGCTCTCCGGCAATTTAACATGTTACAGCTCTGCCACTGCAGAGTCTG
>Ga0268360_1002502_pt1 | contig 14173 bp, 13 predicted proteins | sample BioMet11_FD_192465 | JGI IMG/M metagenome (GOLD analysis project Ga0268360, IMG submission 192465) | Sewage microbial communities from Oakland, California, United States - Biofuel 11 (Illumina Assembly) | ecosystem: Engineered > Wastewater > Sewage > Unclassified | place: USA: California... | reverse complement strand
AGGACTTCCCCTTGGTGGTAGACCCGGTCTGCGTGGCCCAATCCGGGGCGCGGCTGCTCTTGCCCGAGGCCGTGGACGCCCTGGTGAAGCGCGTGTTGCCCCTGGCCGACCTGCTCACGCCCAACCGGCTTGAGGCCGAGCTGTTGGCCGGCCTGCCCATTGCCACCGAGGCGGATGTCCGGGAAGCCTTGAAACGTCTCAGGGCCCTGGGGCCCAAGGCCATCCTGCTCAAGGGCGGCCATTTCACGGCGGACAAGACCCAAGGCGAACCGGTCCTGACGGATTGGCTGGCCACGGCCGACGGCCAGGTAGTGACCTACACCCGGCCTTTTGTCGCCACTCACAACACCCATGGCACGGGCTGCACGTTGTCGGCGGCCATTGCTGCCCATCTGGGCCTGGGCAAGCCTTTGCCCCAGGCCGTGGAAGCGGCGCGTAATTTTCTCCAGCACGCCCTGGACACGTCCTACGACCTGGGGCGGGGTGACGGCCCGGTCAACCACCTGGCACCGTATCTGGACGCCCTGGAGCGTCTGGCGCGTTTCGAGGCCAAAGCCTCTTCGGATGATTGAGGATCGGTCCGGAATCGGGTAGGAGGGAAATCGGCGACACGTTTTTTGTTGCGAGAGTGGCGGAACTGGGAGACGCACCAGACTTAGGATCTGGCGCCGCAAGGCATAGGGGTTCGAGCCCCCTCTCTCGCACCAGACTTTTGGCGGTCATCCCGCCTGAAAAAACACAAAAAAAAGCCGGACTTGCTGGTCCGGCTTTTTTTTGTGGCGCAAAGCGCACCCGATCAGAATTCCAAATGGCGCCAGGTGCGCGGAAAGGCCATGACGTCGCGGATGTTGCTCACACCCGTGACGAGCATGAGCACCCGCTCGAAACCCAGGCCGAAGCCGGCATGGGGCACGGTGCCGAAGCGCCTGGTGTCGAGATACCACCAGTAGGCGTCCAGGGGCAGGCCAAGCTCGGTGACGCGCGCTTCGAGCCTGTCGAGGCGTTCCTCACGGGCGCTGCCGCCGACGATCTCGCCGATGCCCGGGACCAGCACGTCCATGGCGGCCACGGTGCGGCCGTCGTCGTTTTGGCGCATGTAGAATGCCTTGATATCCTTGGGGTAATCGTAAAGGATCACCGGCCGCTTGAAGTGCTCCTCGGTCAGGTAGCGCTCGTGTTCGCTTTGCAGGTCCGTGCCGAACGCCACCGGATAGGTGAAGGATTTGCCCGAGGCGGTGAGGATCGCCACGGCCTCGGCATAGGGCAGGCGCACGAAGGGTTCGGCCAGGATGCCCTCCAGAGTGGCGGGCAGGGTCGGGTCCACGAACTTGGCGAACAGCCCGAAATCCTCGGCGCACGTCTCCATGGCGCAGCGCACCAGATGCTTGAGCAGATCCTCGGCCAGGTTCATGTTGTCTTCCAGATCGGCGAAGGCCATCTCCGGCTCCACCATCCAGAATTCGGCCGCATGGCGCGAGGTGTCGGAATGCTCGGCTCGGAAGGTCGGCCCGAAGGTATAGACCCGGCCCAGGGCGCAGGCCAGCATCTCGGCGGACAGCTGGCCCGAAACGGTCAGATAGGCCTCGCGGCCGAAAAAGTCGCGTTTGGCCCGCTCCTCGGCCGGCAAGGTCGCCTCTGCCGGGGACAACGACGTGACCCGGAACATCTCGCCCGCGCCCTCGCAGTCCGAAGCGGTCAGGATGGGCGTGTGCACCCAGGCGAAGCCATGGTCCGCGAAATAGGCGTGCATGGCCTGGGCCAGGGTCGAGCGCAGACGGGTCATGGCCCCGTATTTGTTGGTGCGGGGACGCAAGTGGGCGATGGTGCGCAAATATTCGTCGGAATGCCGTTTTTTCTGGAGGGGATAGGTTGCCGGATCGGCCTGGCCCAAAAGTTCCAGCCGGCTGGCGCGCATTTCGAAGCGCTGTCCCTTGCCCGGCGAGGCGACCAGGGCGCCGGTGACAGCCACGGACGCCCCGACCGACACGTCCTTGAGGCAATCGGCACCCTCGATGCCGGCGTCCACGACCACTTGCAGGTTGGCCAGGCAGGAACCGTCGTTGATCTCCAGAAAAGAAAAATCCTTGGCATCACGGCGGGTGCGCACCCAGCCCATGACGCGAAGCGCCTCGCGTGGGCCTTCACTGGCCAGGGCGTCCTTGACGGTGGTTCGGGAAATGGTCATCGGTCGGCATCCCAGGTGAAGGTGAACGGGCAGCACGTAGCGCCCGAAGCGATTGTTTGGGGGCGTTCAAAAAGGAGATGCGGGCTGTAGCCGGCCACAAAGGCCCGGTCACGCAGGCAGGAGACCCGCGTGGCCAGTGCCTCGGGCAGACCCATCTCCCGATAGCTTTCCGCGTAGCGGCAGCGGGTGACGTCGAAGGAGAAACGCGTCTCCTCGGACCGGATGTTTCCGATGGTCAAGGCGTCGCCGCGTTGCCACAGCGCGACCACGGAACGGAAATGGGCCAGGTTCGGTCCGTCCGGGGCCGTGGCGGCAAAGGCCTGTCCGGCCGCGAAGGCGGCACGGGTGACCGTTTCCTCAAGACAACTCAGGGCTTGTTCCTCGCCCAGCCGATCGACCAGCACGGCGTGGACCTCGGCCAGCATGGCCGCCTCGATGCGTCGTCTGGCCAGCAAAGTCACTGTCTCGCCAGTCTCTTGATTCCCCATGACTCCCTCCCGCGCCGGGTGCGCTACGCATCCGCCCGCGGTGCTCCTTGTGCCACAACCGGGCCCCGGACCACAACCAAGCCCGTTGGCGGACGTCCTGTTGCGGGCGACATCGTGGCCAAAATGGTTGCGCCGCCGCATCATGGCCGTGATCACCAAGAACGTGCAGGGGTGAAAAATAATCCCAAAAAGAGAAAGGGGCTGTGACACAAGTCACAACCCCTTGAAAATTTTGGTGCGCCCGGCAGGATTCGAACCTGCGACCTACGGATTCGTAGTCCCATTTTTGACCTTCCTAGACCTTACCACTTAGCCTTCAAAGATCACCGCTACCCGTTGACATTCAAGGTTTTTGGCATATTTTGAGGGCGTCGAGTTTACGCCTCTTTACCGCTTGGTCCTGAAAAAAAGTGGCAATAAATGGCAATGACAATGGGTGGCAACGGCAGGCCCGACCAACGGATTAAGGTTCTTTTAGAGGCTAAAATGCGGCTCCGGGATGTATTTATCGGATCGTTGCCGTTTCATTGCCACCGATAGGCAGGGAGGGCGCATCATGGCTGAGTGGAAGCGACTTGAAGGTTATACGGGGTTGATGTTTCGGGAACATCCGACGCGGCGGCATGGGCCTCTCCCGGATCGCTGCTTCGGGTACCGGATGCAGGTAGACGGGAAACGCCGCTTTGAGATTTTTGGATGGGCCTCCGCAGGGTGGACACCGAAGAAGGCGCTCGTGGCCATGGAGAAGCTGCGGGAGGCGGGAAAGACCGGGCAGGGGCCGGCGTCACGGAAGGAGATGAAGGAGCAGGCCGAGGCGGCGCGAGTGGTCAGGGAGGCGGCCGAGGCCGAGCGACAGGCCCGGGAGGAGCGGGAGAACATCACGTTCGACCGGTTTTTTGCCGACACGTACATGCCGCAGCAAAAAGCCGATGGGAAGTCGGCGCGGTCCTTGGCCCGTGAAGATGAGTTTGCCCGCCTGTGGATCGGCCCATGCTTTGGAGGAAAGCCGCTACGGCAGATTGCCCCTCTCGACCTGGAGCGCTTGAAAAAGAATATGACCGAGGCAGGTAGGGCAGCTCGGTCAATCTCGTACTGCCTGGCCACGGTGCGACAGGTATTCAACCATGCCCGACGCCTCGGCCTCTATGATGGCGAGTCCCCGACCGGGAAGGTCAAGAAGCCCGTCGAGGACAACCGTCGCGTCCGGTTTCTGTCCCGAGAGGAGGCCGACAAGCTACTCGTGGCCCTGGCCGAGCGTAGCACCGACACCCACGACATGGCCTTGGTCTCTCTCCATTGCGGTCTCAGGGCCGGCGAGGTCTTCTCGTTGGAGTGGGGCGACGTAGACCTCGACCGGGGCGTGCTGACAATCAGGGGGAACAGTCGCCGGGCCGGCACCAAGACCAAGAGCGGTAAAACACGGGCGGCAATCATGACGGCGGCCGTGAAAGACATGCTGGCGAGCAGGAAGCGCGGCGAGCACCACGAGATGGTATTTCCTGGTCGGGACGGTAAGAAGATCGTCCAGATTTCCGACACCTTCAACAGGACCGTGAAGGCGCTTGGGTTCAACGATGGCGTGGAGGACGACCGCCAGAAGGTGGTTTTTCATTCGCTCAGGCATACCTATGCCTCGTGGCTCGTGGAGTCGGGGGTTGACCTTTACACGGTCAAGGAACTGATGGGGCACGGCGTGATTGCTATGACCGAGCGGTATTCGCACCTGTCAGAGGACACCCTTCACCGGGCCGTGCGGACCATGGAGGCGGCGCTTCAAGCCGAGCCGGCAACCCCTCAAGTGGCCGAAGAAAAACAGGTCAGGTGAAAAAGTTCCCTGGGGGTTCCTTGCGGTTTCCTTACCGCATGTTATGATTCGCGCCTGTTTCGGAGGCCCGTCCAGGAGTGTCACGGGACCTCACCCAGGAGATAGGATAGCATCAAGGCCCGAGTCGGAAATTAAAGAGGCGACACACGAACGTCGCACGCCAGGCCGGCGGCACCGGTCGGTTCTGGCCGTCCTTGGGGTACAATGTTGATTCTAGGCTTCGGATCACGCGGGCTTCTTCGCGGGTCTGAAGTCGTATCTACGCCTTTCCGCCCCGTAGAAGCTCCAAACGATCAGGAGCTTATATGCAGACGGAATCTTCTCCTCTCGCCACCCTCCGTGCTTCGCTTCCACCGATCATCCCCAGAACCCGAGTTGGCGAACTGACTGGCGGGGCGATTGCGCCTCAGACCTTGGCTAATTTGGATTCCCAAGGACGCGGCCCGGCTGGCGCTTTTCTGCTTGGGCGGAAGCTCTGTTACGAGCGCGAAGCCTTCATGACATGGCTTGAAGCCAGGATCGGGGGCCGGATCAAGGGCAAGGTCGGCTCTCAACTGGAGGCGGCCTAGCTATGAGTTTGTCAATTATTGCGACACAAAAAGCCCGTGGTGTGACGGCCACGGGCTCTTCGGAAAGTACAGGGGAAAAGCGTAAAAATGACACTAGCGGCTCTCCGGCCCAGGGTCAAGAACCCCTGGGGGCGTGGAGGGATGATGCGCGCGTGTTGGGCAAAGCTCTGCATGACCTGCTGGCCGCCGGCCGCTCGGTGATCCCGTGCCGGGCGGACACGAAAAAATGCGCGCTGTATGAGTGGACAACATGGCAGAGCCAGATCGCGCCGTGGGAGACCGCCAAGAAATGGCCCGGCGGAGCCATCGCCATCGTCGGGGGCCGTGTCAGCGGCAACCTTGAATGTGTCGATTTCGACGACTGCGGAAGCCGCTATGCGGCCTGGTCCGAAATGGTCGAGGCCGAAGCTCCCGGTCTGTTGGCCAAGTTGACTATCGAGCAGTCGCCGTCCGGTGGCTTCCACGTCGTTTACCGTTGCACCGAAGCATCTATCCCAGGATCGCTAAATCTGGCCTCACGCGGCCACGAGACCGAGGAGCACGGATATGTCCACGTCCACGGTAAGCGCCTCAAGGGCAAGCGCTATGGCGCGAAGTGGTGGGCGGTCCAAAAACTGATCGAGACCAGGGGCGAAGGGAACTACTTCGTTTGCGCCCCCTCAGCCGGGTACGTCCTCGTCCAGGGCACGCACAAGGCACCCCCGGTCATCACTGCGAGTGAAAGGAAGCTGCTGCTTGGCATTGCCCGCCGGTTCAACGAATGGGCCGCGCCCGAGTGGAGCAAGGATGGCCGATCATGGAACCCAAATGCTACGGACAGGCCCGGCGATGACTTCAACAGCCGACCTGATCCTGAACCCCGCGACATGCTCATCGAGGCCGACTGGACTCCGTGCGGCCTTCGTGGGGAAAACATGGAGGACTTCACCCGGCCGGGGAAGGAAGAGGGCACATCCGGCACGCTGATCGGTGGCCGCGTTTTCTACGTCCATACGACTAACGGCGAGCCCCTGGAGGGAGAACGGAGCTATTCCCCCTTCGCTCTGTTCACCACGCTCAAACACGGTGGCGATTTCAAGAAAGCCACCAAGTTCCTGGCCGAAAACGGCTTCGGCAAGAAACGGGGGAAAGGGCAGGCCGACAGCCTATCTCAGGATGGCCACGCCCAACAATTCGCGGACCGCTATGCCGAGTCGTTCCGGTACGACCATCACGTCGGTGCCTGGTTCCATTGGAACGGGTCGAGATGGGCGAAGCAGGAAACTAAGCTGGCATTCCAGCTTGTCCGGGAACTGTGTCGGGAACTGGCGTGGGGCGATCAGGACAAGCTGACGGCCGCGCATATCTCGGGGGTGGAAAAACTGGCCCAGGCCGATCCCATACTGGCCTGCACGTCCGAGGCTTGGGACGTTGACCCGTTCCTTCTCGGGACACCTGGAGGCGTCGTAGACCTCAGAACCGGAACGGTGATGGAGTCGGACCCGGCTTTCATGCTCACCAAACAGACGACGGTTTCGCCGGCCGATGATCTGGACTGTCCTCGGTGGCTCCAGTTTCTTGACGAAGCTACCTGTGGAGACCGGCAACTCCAGCGGTTCCTGCAACAGGTGGCCGGGTACGCCTTGACCGGAGACACCCGCGAGCACGCCCTGTTCTTCGTCTACGGCCCCGGCGGCAATGGCAAAAGCGTCTTCCTCAACGCGATCACCGGAGTCATGGGCGACTACGCCACCACGTCAAGCATGGACACATTTACGGAGTCCAGGAGCGAGCGCCATCCAACCGACTTGGCCATGCTTCGAGGAGCACGTCTGGTCACGGCGTCAGAGACCGAGGAGGGCAGGGCATGGGCAGAGGCGCGTATCAAACAGCTTACCGGCGGGGAAAGGATCTCGGCAAGGTTCATGCGCCAGGACTTCTTTGAGTTCACGCCGCAGTTCAAACTGTTGATTATTGGCAACCACCAACCCGTGCTAAACAATGTTGATGATGCGGCAAGGCGAAGATTCAACATAATCCCGTTTGTGCATAAGCCTGCCAATGTGGATAAGCAGCTAGAGCAGAAGCTCAAGGCTGAATATCCAGGCATACTTAGATGGATGATTCAAGGTTGTGTTGATTGGCTTCAAAGTGGACTTGTGCGGCCAGATATTGTTTCTAGCGCGACACAAGAATACTTTGATGACCAAGACGTGTTTGGTCAATGGATTGCCGAAGAGTGCGAGCGCTCGCCTTCATATAAAGAGGCAACAGCTACTTTGTTTTCCGCGTGGTCGAGATTCGCTGAACGCAACGGTGAGAAGCCTGGAGCAATCAAAACCTTTAGCGGTGGATTGACCAGGCGCGGGTTTATAAGCGGTAGGACAAAGAGCGGGCGGCATTTCAGCGGTCTTAGACTGAAGCCAGACCAAGAGCCTTTCTAGTCCAGATAAAGGCGGGGGTCAGGCTCCAGATGGGCCTGGCCCTCGTCGGGATGGGGTGACAGGTGACAGGTTAGGACAGGTTTTTCCCTATTCCAGAATATACGCGGGCGCGCATACGAGAAGCAGCTACAGAGAGAAAAGTAATACTCGTATATAGCGGGATAGGGCAAAACCCGTCATCATGCGTCACCTGTCACCGCCTCAAAACCATGAGGGCGGCGCGGCTATACCCCCCCCTCATCCCTTCATAAATTTACGTTAAATTTAATAAAATATTCAATCCGATCAAGCACTTGAAAAAAATCTCTACCAGCTGAAGCCGCACGACCGAGTGCGCCCATAAACTTAAGGCGCGTCAAATTTGAAGGTTTTTTCCGGCTACGGCGGTATGATTTGTCATAAGTTTATGGCGCGGTAAACGCCATCCTCGTCCTGAGTCATCGGTTTGGCTTCCGGCAGGAGCTTCCCAGCTTCCGCCAGCGCCGTTTTGAAGCGCATCTCTTCTGCACGCGCCTCGTGGGCCGCCTTCTCCACCTTCATGCGCTCCCGCTCGGCTTTGGCACGAGCCTTGGTCTCTTTTGGCGTCGTATGCACGAGCGGGTCGCGGTTGCTCATAAGGAGCACAGCTATCTGGTCCGAGTAGTTCCGTCCCGACGCTTCGCATAGGCGCTTGAGGGCATCAAAGGCCGCTGATGGCAGTATCACGTTAATTTGCCGCGAGTCCGCCGCTCTGAGTCTTTCCCGCCTCGCTCTTTGCCGTTCGGCTGCTGACATGCCCATAGGCACCTCCGTGACTAGTCACATTCAGATAAGAACTGTGACTAGTCACGTCAAGGGGCAAAAAGAAGGGCTCCGCTGAGGGAGCCCCCTTGCCATGCCGAGCCCCGCCGTGGCCTGCGATGCCGAGCCGTGAGCAGCCATGCCCCGCCGGGCCATGCCGAGCCGGAATAAAAAACATAGTCATGGCCAGCGCAGGAGTCAACCCGTCACCTCGGCTACGCCCATACCCGCGTGGTCTCGGGTTCCGTTTCCGAGAGGGGAACTGAACCCGAGACCCAACGCCGCCGAAGGGGAAGGTGCCCCTTTTCCTCCCTCGCCCATCGAAATCTGACTATCAGTCATAGTACAATAAACTGACTATATACTAGTAATCTAAACTTTTTTCGCGAGACATCTTGCAATGCCTGATAATCATGCTACGGTTTTCGCGCCCGGCCCGCAGAGGCGGCCCGCGCCACTTTTTTCAAGGAGATCGTCATGGCCAATAAGATGAGAAATGTCCGCATGGACGACGATACCCACGCCCGGCTGCTGGAGCTGGCCGGCAAGCTGGGTGTCCCGGCGGGCACCCTGATTCGGGGGATGTTGGATGTCGTGGACGGGCTGCCGATCCGCGCTCTTATCGCTACTGTAGCGGAGTATGTAACAGCCGAGAAAGCCTATATCTGGGCCGGTGAAAAAGACAGTGTTTCCGTTTTCGTGAACATGCTCGCCCGTGCTATTGAAGCAGGAGACGAACGCATGGCCGCCTTTGCTAAAGATCGCCTGCGAAAGATCAAGGCACTTGAAGACGAGGCCAATGCCATGGGGGAGATCATTCCAGAAGGGCAGACGGAATATGAAGCTACTGGTCGAGCTTCTGCCGAAGCGATTGACAAGTTAAACGGAAAATAAATTTCGGGCGCTCCCGCACTCGGAAAGGCGTAGCCTCGCTCCGTCGTGGTGAGCGGTGGCATCACAATAGTCAGATGCTCTCGGATTAAGACGCTACGCTCTGGGCACATTAATAACGGCAAGGGCATCGTCCACCGCACTACAATGAAACATAGAGACACACAGGAGATACACAAGATGAATTTACGCGAATTGCAAGAACAGCGTTCCATGACCGTGGCCGCGATGCGCGGCATCGTGGACAAGGCCGAGGCCGAACGCCGCGACCTGACTGCCGACGAGACCGCCAAGTTCGACAGCCTCAAAGCCGAAGCGGCCAAGACCGAAGCCAGCATCCAGCGCCAGGCTACCCTGGATGAGTTCGAGCGCCGCGCCGCTGGCACGCCCATTTCCGGCACCGGCGACACCTGCTTTGACGATGAAATCCGCCAGTTCTCCCTGGTCCGGGCCATCGCCGCCGCCAGCGGCATGTCCGTGGACGCTGGCCGGGAACGGGAGATCAGCGCCGAGCTGGAGCGCCGGTTCGGTCGCAAGGCCCAGGGCATCATGGTCCCCATGGCCGCCCTTGAGCAGCGCGTGTTGTCCACGGCGTTGCCGGCGGATGGCCCGGGTAGCAATTTGGTCTCTATGGACCACCGGGGCGACCTGTTCATTGATGCCCTTCGTCAGCGCCTTGTTATTCGGCGCCTCGGTGCCCGGGTCATTTCCGGCCTGGTTGGCAACCTGGAAATTCCCAATCTCAAGGCCAGCGCGTCCACCGGGTGGGTGGCCGAGAACAGCGCCTTGACGGCTTCCGATCCCAAGTTCGGCTCCATCACCATGACGCCGAAGCACGCGGGCGGTATCGTGGAAATGTCGCGCCAGATGCTCATGCAGTCGAGCCCCGACATCGAATCCCTGGTCCGTGCCGACCTTTCCGCCGTCTTGGCCGAGGCCGTTGACTCTGTGGCCATCGTCGGTGGCGGAACCAACGAGCCCTCCGGCATCCTGGCCACCTCGGGCATCGGTTCCGTGGCCATGGGCGACAACGGCGCGGCCATCACCTGGGACGCCGTGAACGACCTCATGGCGGCCGTGGAGGTCGAGAACGCCGACGAGGGGGCGCTTGCCTTCCTGACCAACGCCCTGGTCCGCAATTCCGGCCGCAAGACCCTCAAGGTCTCCGGGGACGCCTCTGGCGGCTTTATCTGGTCCGATCCCGCCATGCTGGCCGGATACCCGGCGGCCACGACCAATCTGGTGCCGTCGAACCTGACCAAGGGCACCGGCACCGGCCTGTCCGCTTTGATTTTCGGCAACTTCAACGACCTGATTCTCGGGTTCTGGTCGGAGTTGGATTTGCTCGTAAACCCCTACGAAAGCACGGCTTACGCGAAAGGAAACGTGTCGGTCAGGGCAATGATGACCCTGGACCTTGCCGTCCGGCACACGGAATCTTTCGCCGCCATCAAGGACATTGCGACGTCCTAGCCATGCGAAACGGCCGCCACCTCTCCCGGTTGTGGCCGTCGTCGCGCCGTGGCTGGCGCGACCTGACGAGCAGCCAAAACGAGATCCACATGAAAATTGAAAAACGCTTCTCCGCCGAGCTTCGGGCCAAGGGCCGCCGGCTTGAGGGTTATGCGGCCACCTACAACACCGAAGCCCGCATAAGCGATTTCCGGGAGGTCATCCGCCCCGGCGCTTTCCGCGCCTCCCTGGCCGGCGACGTCCTGGCCCTGGCTGACCACGATCCCAGCAAGGTGCTGGCGCGCACCAAAAGCGGCACGCTCCGCTTGGCTGAGGATAGCCGCGGGCTCCACTTCGAGTTGGACGTTCCCGAGACGACCGCCGGCCACGATGTCCTGGCGCTGGCGGATCGCGGAGACCTCGGGGGGATGAGCTTCGGTTTTTCCGTCCCTGACGGCGGCCAGCGGTGGCAGGATGACCTGCGCGAGCTGGTGGCCGTTAACCTTCACGAAATTTCGGTTGTGTCGAGCTGGCCGGCCTACGAGGGGACGACGGTTACGGCCAGGGCCGCGAACAGGTTTTCCCCTGTCCGTCTCGCCCTGGCCAGGAAATTTATGGAGACCTTCGCATGAATCCATTTTCCATTTTCCGCCGCAAGGTCGAGACCCGGGCCGCTGATGATCCATCATGGGATGGCGTGCGGGGCCTGTCTGGCTTGAACACCACGCCCGGCGGCGCACTCATAAACCCGCGCCAGGCCGAAGCCTTGAGCATCGTATCGAGCTGTGTGGATCGGATCGCGGACGGCGTAGCCTCGCTGCCCGTGTACATTTACCGGGAGCAAGCCGGCGGCCGAGACGTGGATGCCCAGCATCCCTTGGCGGGGCTGGTGGCCAGGGGGCCGAACGCCAGGCAGTCCTGGCCGGACTTCGCCACGTGGTGGATGCGGCAAGCCCTGCTTTGGGGCAACGGACTCGTCGAGATCGTCACCAACGGTGCCGGCAGGCTGTCCGAGCTGCGCGCCATCCCCTGGTGGTGCGTTTCCCCGCAAGTTCTCGCTTCGGGCAGGATGGTTTATGACGTGACTGACGTGGTGAGCATCTACGGCGGCACGGGACGCCAGCGCCGGCTGCTGGACACTGAGGTGCTGCATTTGAAGGACGTGTCCGACGACGGTTTGCTCGGGCGTGCCCGGCTGGCGCGTGCCCACGGTGCCCTTTTCAACGCCCTTGCCGTCCAGGAGTTCGCTTCCTCCTACATGCAGAATCGCGCCGTGCCGTCCATCGTCATCACGACGGAAGGGAACTACAGCGAAGATCAGTTTAAGCGGTTCCGAGAGCAGATCCATAATGCCCACACTGGCCCCTCGAAGGCCGGGCGCATCCTCCTCTTGGACAAATCCCGCGACGTGAAGGTCATTTCCCCTTCCGCCGAAGACATCGAACTGTTGGACAGTCGCAAGTTTGCTGCGGAAGAAATTGCCCGCCTGTTTCAGGTGCCGCCACCGCTTGTTGGAATTTGGGACAATAGTTCTTTCACCAATTCAGAGACCGCCGGAAGGTGGTTCGCACAACATACGCTTGGCCCTTGGTTGAGACGTATTGAAGCAGAGATAGAGAGAAAGCTGCTTTCTGGTCCTTCTCCACGCCAGATTGAATTTGATCTTTCTGGATTGCTGCGGGGTGATCCTGAAACACGATGGAAGTCCCATCAAATAGCCGTTACTTGCGGAATCTTGACGCCCAATGAAGTTCGTGAAGTCGAAGGTTGGAAGCCGCGTCCAGGTGGTGATGAGTTGCATGGATCGTCCAAGCAAGAGGAAACAACGAATGCGTGACGATCCTACGGAACCGAAATGCTGTAAAAGCTGCATCTATTTTGTCCAGGCAGATTATAGACTTAGACTTGGCATGTGCTTTCAAGATTTCAAATCGAAACCAAATGACAGAGTAATAGAAACTTGCTGCTGTCGTAATTATGAAGCGAGGTAGAAACATGAATGCGGGATTTGTTACTTGTGACCGTTGTGGAGTTTGGGAAACGGCTTCTGCTGACGCCGTGATGGGCGAGTGCCGTAGGCACGCCCCGATCATTGCCGATGATGAATGGCGGGCTGTCTGGCCTTTCACGAACAACAATGACGGCTGTTGTGACGCCGTACCTCAAAGGTCTGGTGGTGATTTGTATGCGGAGATTTGACACCGAAGAAGTGTTGCAGTTACGCCGCGATATGCGAGAACGTGGACTTTGCATCAATCGGGAGCGTGGCAACGGATGGTCTCTATATTATATTCCTGCAAGAGCAAAGCACTTGATAGCCCGTGGGAATCTGGACGAAATTCGTGCTGCTTGGGAAGATTGGCAAGCAGAAAACCCGGTCCTGTATCGTGATCGGTGTTGACGTGGATGCACGGGCCGGGATGAGGAAGGGGGCTACGGCCCCCTTTTTCGTACTCAACTCATACCCGACCGTTCTTTTGTTTTTATCTATTGAATATAATATTGATTTAAGTTTGATCTTTTGCCAGTTGGGTCCTGGGTTCAGTTCCCTGCTTTAACTTGGAATTATATTATATATTAATAAGATAAAAACTATTTTAATTTATTTTGTGTCCATACCCGGCGCATTACTTGACGTTTGTTATTTCATTGGTAAGAGAATTTCAATTAATTGTCTGGGTGTGACAGAAAGAATAATTAGTATAACACTTTTAATAATGGGAGTAGCCTACATGCCTACCTTGGAACAGCTCAAAGACCTGTCCGAAAGCCGCTGCCAGTTCCGTTGCCGTCCACATGATAATTTCGAGTACGAGCTTTCCCGCTGTAGTTGTGTCCTCGCGTTCCTCGGTGCCGCTGCAAGGGAAATCGGGGACAATATGCGAGTGGACGCGACATTTTCTCTGGGGGCTGAGGAAATGTACGGGCTTTCCTATCTGCTTGAAGGGTTTCAAAAGAGCGTAGACGTGCTATTGGATTCAAAAGGCCGGCGAGCGGCCTAGCGTGGGAACGGGGGGTTGGTGCTATGCACTGGCTCCCTTTTCTTTCCAACATTTCTACAAATCAGCTAGTGAGGAAAATTTCTGACGCCTAGGGTGGGGGTAGAAGTCATGTCCAGGAGCTTGTGACGCTGAAATCGCGTAAGCGACCGTTTCCGGCGGGGTCCTTTTGGATGGGCTGTTCCAGGGCGGGGAGGGGGTGGCCGGCGAGTCTGATATGTACTGGCCCTTACCGGGGACTACTGAAAAAATGGCAATAGAGTGGCAATAAAAACCGAGTGGCAACGGAAAAGGGGCTAGGCTTTCGGCCTAACCCCTTGAAATTTTTGGTGCGCCCGGCAGGATTCGAACCTGCGACCTACGGATTCGTAGTCCGGCACTCTATCCAGCTGAGCTACGGGCGCACGTGAGAAAAAGACTTCTACGCGGGCCGGTCCCACTCGTCAACTTTTTTTTGAAATAAAGCTTCGGCCTTTCTCTTGCCAATCCCCGGACGCGTCACCATAATGCCACAAAGACGTGCGGATGCCCGATGCGCGTGCCCCTGGACACGAAGGAGAG
>Ga0268360_1002495_pt1 | contig 14191 bp, 14 predicted proteins | sample BioMet11_FD_192465 | JGI IMG/M metagenome (GOLD analysis project Ga0268360, IMG submission 192465) | Sewage microbial communities from Oakland, California, United States - Biofuel 11 (Illumina Assembly) | ecosystem: Engineered > Wastewater > Sewage > Unclassified | place: USA: California... | reverse complement strand
ACCAGATATCCGTGCTCCAGGGAGTCGGCCACCAGCTTCTGGGCGGTCATGTAAATCACGTCGTAGTGGCGGGAGAGGATCGTGTCCAGCTCCTTTTCCACCCGATCCAGCACGATCCTGGGCGGTTCGTCGCCGTAAAGCGCGCGCACCCTGTCCCAGACCAGCTTCTTCAGCTCCTCCGCCGAATTTTCGATCTTCGGCGCGAAAAGCTGCCCCTCCGGCGGGAGCGGACGCAGGGGGTCGCACAGGTCTGCGATCCTGTTCGGGTTCGTGACGACGACTTCCTTGGCCGTCTCGGGGCCCAGATAATCGAACTCCTTCAGCATCTCGTCGGTGGTGCGGAAATAGAGCGGCAGGGGCCGGTCCGCATCGTCGAACTCCTTTGCCGTCAGCAGGATATGGCGGAATATTTCGTCCTCCGGCTCGAGGAAGTGGACGTCGCCGGTGGCGACGACGGGCTTTCCCAGCTCGCGCCCCAGCTCCAGCACCCTGCGGTTGAAATCGCGCAGGTCCTCCGGACTCTCCGCCTTCGGATGCTCCCCGGTGAGCATGAACGCGTTGTTGCACAGCGGCTGGATCTCAAGGTAATCGTAAAACGAGGCCAGCCGCCGCTGCTCCGCGCGGCTGCGCCGGTCCACGATGGACTGGAACACCTCGCCCGCCTCGCAGGCGGACCCGATGAGGAGCCCCTCCCGGTATTCCAGGATCAGGCTCTTGGGCATGATCGGGTTGCGCTTGAGATGCTCCAGATGGCTCTTCGACACGATGTGATACAGGTTCTTGATGCCCGCCTGCGTCCGCGCCAGCAGGATGATATGCTGCGGGCGCTGGCGGCGCATCGCCGCCGATTCGCTCCGGAGGGGCTGTATGTACCCGTTCACTTGTGAAAGCTTTGACACATGTTCTTTCTGCATCTGCGTGAAAAAATGCTCCATGATGAGCCCGCAGGTGACGGCGTCGTCCGAGGCGCGGTGATGCTCGAAATCCGGGAGCTCGATGGCGCGCGCCACCACGTCCAGCTTGTGGCTGCGCAGCTCCGGGAGCAGCGCCTGGGCCAGCGCCAGCGTGTCCACATAGGTGGGGTCGAAGGCGATGCCGTGCCGGCGGCTGATCTCGGTGAGAAAGCCGACGTCGAAATTGGCGTTGTGGGCGCACAGCGGCGCGCCGTCCGCAAATTCGAGAAACGACCGGACGGCGGCCTCCTCGTCCGGCGCGCCGGCCACCATTTCGTCGGAAATGCCGGTGAGCTGGGTGATGGCCATGGGGATGTGGCGCTTCGGATCCACGAAGGTCTGGAACTTCTCGATCTGTTTCCCGTCCCTGAAGAGGGCGGCGCCGATCTCGGTGACGGCGTCGGTCTGGGAATTGAGGCCGGTGGTCTCAATGTCGAAGGCGACGAATCCGCCGGAAAGCTCCGCGTCCTGCGTGCCGGAGACGGCCACGCGGTCGTCCACGTCGTTTACATAATATCCTTCCACGCCGTAGAGGATCTTGATCTTGTCCCCGGCGGCCTTCATGGCGTCCGGGAAGGACTGGCAAACGCCGTGATCCGTGATGGCGATGGCCCGGTGGCCCCAGGAAACGGCCCGGTTCACCGCCTCCGCGGTGTCGGTGAGCGCGTCCATGGCGGACATCCGGGTGTGGAGGTGGAGCTCCACCCGCTTCTCCTCCGCGCCGTCGGTGCGGGGAGGCTTCGCCGGAACGGAGGCGATGCCCCGCGGCTCAAGGGTCACGTCCCCGTCGTACCGGTTGAAGGTCATTTCGCCGCAGACGGCGACGTTCATGCCCTCGGTGATCTTTTTCGCGGCGGCGACGCTTTCGCTGTCCTGCCCCTTGATGAACCTGGAGACGCGCACGGAATTCGTGCCGTCCGTCATATCGAAGCAGAGCACGAAGGAGCCGCCCTTCACCTCCTTGGAGGTGACCGCGAAGACCCGGCCTGCCACAAGGACCTTTCCGGAATCCAGCGTCAGATCCTTCATGGGCACGATTTCGCCCCGGGTCATATGTCCGAAGATCGTCTCGCCCCTGGGGACGGGACGGCTTTTTTTCTCCTCTTTCCCCGGCGTCTTGCCGGCGGGATAAAGCGGCGAGATAAAAACTGCGGACAGCCCGAACTCGCCGGCGATCTTCGATTCCAGCAGGCTTATGTACGCCGGCGGCAGGAACGCGGGAAATTTCACCGTCACCCGCATGGTCATGCGGGCCCTGTCCACCGCCGCGTCCAGGATCGACGCGTTCTCGAGCACGCCGCCCAGTTCGCCGTCCGCTCCGCAGACCGGAAACATTTTCAGAAAAGGAACCGCTTCGTTTGACGCCATTCTGCCCTAATTCTCCCCTGAATCTTCGTTGATCATGGAGACCAACTCATCCGCCAGCGCCCCGAAGGGCACTTTTTTCACGATTTCTCCTTTTTTGAACAAGAGCCCCTCGCCCCTGCCCCCGGCGATGCCGTAGTCGGCCTCCCGGGCCTCGCCCGGCCCGTTCACGGCACAGCCCATGACCGCCACCGTGATGTCCCGCGCGCAGCCCGCAAGCCGCGCCTCCACATCGTTCGCCAGCGCCACAAGATCGATCTGCGTCCTGCCGCAGGTGGGGCAGGACACGAACCGCACGCCGCCGCGGCGGAGGCCCGCGGCCCTGAGGATCGCGATCCCGGCCTTCACCTCTTCCTCCGGCGCGGCGGTGAGAGACACGCGGATCGTGTCGCCCACGCCCTCCAGAAGAAGCGCGCCGATGCCGACGGCGGAATTCACCGTGCCCAGATAGCTTGTCCCCGCCTCGGTGACGCCCAGGTGGAGCGGAATGTCCGTGTTTTCCGCCATGAGCCGGTACGCGGCCGCCGTGACCGGCACCGAAGAGGATTTTACCGAGACGCAGACGTCAAAGAAATTACAATCGTAAAGCTTCTGCACGTGGCCCATGGCGCTCTCGTACAGCGCCCGGGGCGCCGGCCCGCCGTATTTCTCCAGAAGCTCCCGCTCCAGAGAGCCGCCGTTGACGCCCACGCGGATCGGGATCCCCCGCCGGGCGCAGGCGGACGCGACGGCGCGGACGCGCTCCGCTCCGCCGATGTTGCCGGGGTTGATGCGGATGGCGTCGGCGCCGCGGGCGGCGGCCTCCAGCGCCAGTTTATAGTCGAAATGGATGTCCGCCACCAGCGGGATCGAAATGCGCTCCCGGATGGCGCTCAGCGCCCGGGCGGCCTCCATATCCGGCACGGCCACCCGCACGATGTCGCAGCCTGCGGCCGCGAGGCGGCCGATCTGCGCCGCGGTGGCCCGTACGTCCGCCGTGGGCGTGCTGCACATGGACTGCACCGTCACGGGCGCGCCGCCGCCGACGGGCACGCCGCCGACGAGGATCCGCCTGGTTTTCTCTCTTCCCGTCATGGCGCCGCCTAGCGGATCAGCCGCGCGATGTCGTTATACATTACGTAGGCCATGAAACCCAGCAGCACGACGAGTCCCGCCGCGTGCACATACGCCTCGTACTTCGGGTTCACCGCGTGGTGCACGAACAGGCTGATGATCCAGTCCACAACCACGAAGAAGAGGCGCCCGCCGTCCAGCGCGGGGATGGGCAGCAGGTTCATGACCGCCAGGTTCACGGCGATGAACGCGCAGAGGTAGGCGATATTCGCCCAGGCGTCCGCCTTCGTCGCGGACTGCTCCCCCACCTGATTGATGGTCGTGACGATGCCCACCACGCCCGAGAGGTCCTTGACGCCAGCCGCGCCGGTGACCAGGTCGGAAAGGCCCATCCACACCACGCGGACGAAATTCCACGAGGTGTAGAAGGAGTACTTCAGCTTGGCCCCTACCGTCGGCTCGATGAAATTGAAATTGACGCCGTAGCGGTAGACCTGGTTGCCGTCGGAATCCGTATAATACGCGGGCTGGAGCTGGTAGTTGCCGAGTGTCACCTTCTGCCCGCCGCGGACGACCACCATCTTCACGCCGCTGTCGCCGCCGTAGCGGTCCATATAATTCAGAAAGTCCGAGGAATAGTACGTGCGCGCGCCGTTGATGGAATAGATGACGTCGCCCGCCTCAAGACCGCTCTCGCCGCCGTACTTGAAGCCGTCCGCCGTGGAGACGACCTTCGTCCCCACGAAGCCCTGGGCGCCGGCGTACAGAATGATCACCACCAGGAGCCCCAGCAGGAAGTTCATGGCGGCCCCCGCCACCAGGATGAGGGCCTTCTTCCACGCCGGCTGGACGGTGAAGGCCCGGGCATCGCCCGTGTCCGCGTCCTCCCCCTCCATGGCGCAGTAGCCGCCGATGGGCAGGCAGCGGAGGGAATACAGCGTCTCTCCCCGCTGTTTTTTCAGGATGGCCGGTCCCATTCCGACGGAAAACTCGTTGACCTTGACGCCGCACGCCTTGGCAACGAGGAAATGGCCCAGTTCGTGGACCGCGATCAGGATCCCGAACGCAAGAATCGCCGCGACAATATACATGGGCTGAGATTCACCTCAAAACAAATTCACGGGCCGCCCTGTCGGCCGCCAGCACCTCGCCGATCGTCCCGGCGGGCGCGGCGCCGAGCGCGTCCACCGCTCCGGCCACCTTGTCAAAAATATCCAGAAATCCGATCCTGTCCTCCAGGTAGAGCATGACCGCCGTCTCGTTGGCGGCGTTCATCACGGCCGGCGCCGCGTCGCGCCGGCCCGCGACCTCCATGGCCAGCGCCAGGCAGCGGAACTTGCCCAGATCCGGCTCAAGGAACGTCAGCGTTCCCAGCTTCGTCAGGTCCAGCTGGGCCGAAAGCGACGGGACCCGGTTCGGATACGTCAGCGCAAACTGGATCGGCAGACGCATGTCCGGCACGCCCAGCTGCGCGATCACCGCGCTGTCGCAGAACTCCACCATGGAATGCACGATGCTCTGCGGATGGACGATGACCCGGACGGCCTCCGGCTCCACGGAAAAGAGGTTCATGGCCTCGATGATCTCCAGCCCCTTGTTCATCATGGTGGCCGAATCGATGGTCAGCTTCGCGCCCATGGACCAGTTGGGATTCTTCAGCGCCCGCTCCTTGGTCATGCCCAGGAGCTCCTCCTTCGGCACGTTCAGAAACGGGCCGCCGGAGGCGGTGAGAAGGATGCGCCTCAACTCGGCGTGGCTGCCGCAGCGCAGGCACTGGAAGATGGCCGAGTGCTCGGAATCCACCGGCACCAGCTCGTCGCCGCATTCCTTTACGGCCGCGGTGAAAAGCCGGCCGGCGCAGACCAGCGTCTCCTTGTTGGCAAGGGCGATGCGCCTACCGCCGCACTTCACGGCGGCCATGGTGGGCGCGAGCCCCGCCGTTCCGACCAGGGCCGAAATGAGCGTTTCCGTCGGGAGCTGGGCGGCCTCGATCAGGCCCCGCTCTCCGGCGGCCACGCGCACGCCGGTGTCCGCCAGCCGCACGGCGGCGTCCTTCGCCAGCGCCTCGTCCCGCACGGCCACGAGCTCCGGGCGGAACCTGCGGGCCTGCTCCTCCAGGAGCTTTACGTTCCGGTTCCCCGTGATGGCGCGCACGCGCACGCCGAGATGCTCCGCCACCTCCAGGCTCTGACGCCCGATGGAGCCGGTGGAGCCGAGGATGGATATGCCGTTAGTATCTTCAACCATTCTATCTGTTATCCGTCCGTCTTAGAATCAAAATGCCGGGGCCAGGGTCACCAGAAGATAGACGAGGGGGCCGGTGAAGATCATGCTGTCGAACCGGTCGAGCACCCCGCCGTGCCCCGGGATCAGTTTTCCATAGTCCTTGATGCCGTGCTGCCGCTTGACGACGGAAAAGGCCAGGTCGCCCAGCTGCGTCGTCACATTGCCGCAGACGGCATAGAGAATGAGGCGGGCGTAATTCACCGGGATGCCCGCCGCCCTGTCGAGGATGAGCCCGAAGATAAGGATGCAGAGGATCCCGCCGAGGAAGCTTCCGACGAAGCCCTCCGCGGATTTGTGAGGGCTCGCCTTCACGATCCCCTTGTGCTTTCCGAAAAGCACGCCCACCATGTACCCGCCGTTATCGGAGCCCGCCGTGATGACGAACGCCATCAGCAGCACCTGCCCGCCCCGGGGCAGCAGGCGCATCAGCACCAGCGCCGAAAGGCAGCCCGGGATGAGAAGTCCGCCGAAAAGCCCGGCGGTCACCGCCGTGAACGGCACCTGCCGCTCGGTCCCGTAAGTAAAGATCGCCTCGGAGAACATCGCCAGCATCAGCAGCACCGTCGCCGCGGTCATCACGGCCAGGCCCCTGCCGAAGAAAAAGCCCAGGGGGATCGCGGCGGCGGAGATCATCGGCCAGACATAAAGCCGGGGATACTTCGCCTCCTCCGCGGCCCGCATGAGTTCGAACGCGCCCGCCGCCGCCAGGAACGACGCCAGGAACGCCAGGACCGCCGGCGGAAGCCAGAGGGCGACGGCCACAAGGAGCGCGATCATGAGAACGGCCGCGGCCGCTCTGACGCCGAAGGAAGGATCTTTCATTCTCTCACCCCTTCACGCCGCCGAAGCGCCTGTCCCGGCGCCGGTAGGCGTCGATGGCCTTCATAAGCTCGCGCTCTCCGAAATCCGGCCAGAGCGTATCCGTAAAATAGAGCTCCGCATAGGCGGACTGCCACAGCAGGAAATTCGAAAGCCGCATCTCCCCGCTGGGGCGGATGACGAGATCGGGGTCCGGTACGCCGTCGGAGTAGAGGTACCGGGAAAATGTCTCCTCCGTAAGCTCGGGCTTCGCCGGATCGGCGGCCCACGCCTTTGCCGCGCGGACGATCTCCGCCCGGCCGCCGTAGTTGATGCAGACGTTGATCTGCATCCCGCCCACGTGCGCGGCCACGGACTCCGCCTTCGCGGCGAGCTCCCGCAGCTGGGGCGAAAGGGCGTCCACGTCGCCGAAGATGCGGACATGGTAGTTGTCCTTCGCCATGGTGTCCACGGCTTCGCGCAGGAAGCTGCCCAGCAGCTGCATGATGGCGGAGACCTCCTCCTCGGAGCGCTTCCAGTTCTCGGTGGAGAATGCGTACACCGTCAGGTACCCGACGCCCAGGTCGCGGCAGCAGCGGGCGATGCGGCGGAACGCGTCCGCCCCCGCGGCATGGCCCGCCGTGCGGGGCATGCCGCGCTTTTTCGCCCAGCGCCCGTTCCCGTCCAGAATAATCGCAATATGGCGGGGCAAGCCGGATTTGTCCCGCTCCCCCGCCTTGCTTTTGCTGTTCAGAAAACCCATATCGAAGAACGCCGTCAGATGACGGTAAGCTCCTTTTCCTTCTTCGCCGTCGCGTCGTCGATCTTTTTCATATAATCGTCGGTCATCTGCTGGACGTCCTTTTCCATTCCCTTCAGATCGTCCTCGGTGATCTCAGACGCTTTTTCCTGCTTCTTGAACTTCTCCAGGGCGTCGCGCCGCACGCCGCGGATGGCGTTCTTCGCTTCCTCGGCATACTTGCGCACGCGCTTGATGAGCTCCTGCCGGCGCTCCTCCGTGAGCTGGGGGAAAACCAGGCGCAGCACCCGGCCGTCGCTCTGGGGGTTGATGCCCAGATCGGAGGTCTGGATCGCCTTGCTGATGTTCTTGAGCGCGGAGCCGTCCCACGGCTGGATCACCAGCGTGCGCGGATCCGGCGAAGCGATGGAAGCCATCTGCTGGATGGGCGTCGGCGTGCCGTAGTAATCGACCCGGATCTGATCCAGCACGGCGGCGTTGGCCCTGCCCGCGCGCACGGAGCCGAACTGCGCGGAAAGCGCGTCCAGCGTCTTGTTCATCCTCGCGGTGAATTCGGTGTAGGTCGCGTCATCGGTATACATATCGTTCCCTCCTGCAAAATTCCGGGGGCTTCGCCCCTCACTTCACGATCGTTCCTATCTTCTCCCCCAGGATGACCCGGCGGATGTTCTCGGGGTCCTTCAGCGCGAAAAGGATCACGGGGATGTGGTTGTCCATGGAAAGCGAGGTCGCGGTGGAGTCCATGACCGCCAGGTGTCTCGCCAGCACCTCGTCGTAGGAGATGGAGTCGAATTTCACCGCGGCGGGGTCCTTCCGCGGATCGGCGCTGTACACGCCGTCGATGTTCTTGGCAAGCAGGATCGCGTCGGCGTTGATCTCCGCCGCGCGCAGCACGGCGGCCGTGTCGGTGGAAAAATACGGGCAGCCGGTGCCGCAGCCGAAAATGACCACGCGGCCGAGCCGCAGGTGCTTGTCCGCCTTGAGCCGGATGTACGGCTCGGCGACGGCGCGCATTTCGATGGCCGTCTGCACCCGGACCTCCACGCCCATCTGCTCCAGCACGTCGGCCAGAGCGAGGCTGTTCATCACGGTGGCCAGCATCCCCATGTGGTCGGCGCGGGTGCGCTCCATCTTTCCGCCGCCGTCCTTGACGCCGCGCCAGAAATTTCCGCCGCCCACGACGATGCCGATCTCCACGCCGTCTTCATGGCAGCGGCGGATCACGCCGCAGACCTTTTCGATCACGTCGAAGTCCAGGCCGAAACCCTTCCCTCCCGCGAGCGCCTCTCCCGAGAGCTTGAGAAGCACCCGTTTGTAGACCGGCTTCGGTGCGCTGTCGTCCATATCGTTCTACCTCCATAGCTTTGCCGCCCGGCAGGGAGTCCCCGCCGGACAGAGTCCATAGTCATTCTAATATACTTCCGGGGAAATTGGAATAGCCAAAGGTAAAAAAATTGTGAACGCGGAGCGGCCCGCGCATTGACAGCGCTTTTTCGCTTTGGTATCATGGGAGCGTTTCCGCGTCCAAAATCCTCCATAGAAAAGGTGATTTCCGTGTGGTTCTGGCTCTCCCTTGCCGCCCTCGTCTGCTGGAGCGGTTCCGACCTCTTTTCAAAGCTGGGCTGCCGCGACGCGGCCGATCGATACAGCCACCTGAAAATGGTGGCCGCGGTAGGCTTCGTCATGGGGCTTCACGCCCTGTACGAGATCGTCTTCGGCGGGGTCGAGATCTCCCTCCCGATCATCCTCACCTATCTCCCCGTGTCCTGCCTCTACATCCTTTCCATGGCCATCGGCTATCTGGGGCTGCGGTACATCGAGCTCTCCATCTCGTCGCCCATCTGCAACTCCTCCGGCGCCATCGTGGCCGTGCTGTGCATCATGACGGGCGGCATCGGGAGCATCGCCCCCATGCAACTTTTCGCCACGGCGCTGGTGTGCGCCGGCGTGGTCGCCCTCGGCGTCGTCGAGGCGCGGGAGGACGACGAGCTGCGCGCCGCGCGGCAGGAGGAATCCAACTACAAATACGCCAAATCCTGGCTGGCGCTGCTCATTCCCATCGTCTACTGCCTGCTGGACGCGCTGGGCACCTTCGCCGACACGCTGGTGCTGGAAAAGCTGGACCCGGATTCGGCCAACGCGGCGTATGAGCTGACCTTCCTCCTCGTGGGCGCCGTCTGCCTCTTCTACGCCGTCGTCATCAAAAAAGACCGCCTCATCCCGAAGATGGAAGCGCCGAAGCTCGCCGGCGCCGTCGCCGAGACCATCGGGCAGTTCGCCTACATCTACGCCATCGCCGATTCGGAGCACGTGGCCATGGCCGCCCCCATCATCTCGGCCTACTGCGTGGCCTCCGTGGTCTGGAGCCGCATTTTCCTGAAGGAAAAGCTCTCCTGGAAGCACTACGCCGCCATCGCCGTCACCGTGGCCGGCATCGTCATTCTGGGCGTCTACGACGCCTGAGCGCGATTTCCCAGATTTTTTGCCTTTACCCGCCCCTGCTTCCAAAGTATAATCATTCTGCGGGCCGCGCAAACGCGCGGCCCGCAGAAACGAACGACCTTTTCGGAGGCGGAAGCATGGATGTCCAGTCTCTCGGCGGGCAATCCCGTTTGGTTTACATAAATCAAAGCGAGCTGGGGGGCTCGGGCGGCGGCGTGGACTGCCTCCAGGTGCTGTCGCTGCTCTCCCGCTCGATGTCCCTCGGGGCCGGCACCGCCGTCGAGGTCTACCCCGGCCGGGACGGCGCCCTGGTCTTCGTCCGGCCCCTCTCCCGGGAGCGCTGCACGCGCAGAACGCGCCGGGCGGCGCGGCTCCGGCGCTTTTAATTTCTTGACACATGTGGTAAACTAATAAAATAGCCAGCGCGGATCATCGTCCGGTCGGAAGGGGGGCCCGCCATGTCTCCGAAAGCACGGGGCGTCAAACCCGTCGCACAAAACAGGAAGGCCTACCACGACTATTTCATCGAAGAAAAGTTCGAGGCGGGCATCGAGCTCTTCGGCACGGAGGTCAAATCCGTTCGGCTGGGCAACGTCAACCTCAAGGACTCCTTCTGCGCGGTGAAGAACGGCGAGCTCATCGCCTACGGCATCCACATCTCCCCGTACGAAAAAGGCAACATCTTCAACCGCGAGCCGGAGCGCCCGCGCCGGCTCCTCATGCACAGGCGCGAGATCGCGCGGCTCTGGTCGAAGGTCAAGCTGGACGGACTGACGCTGATCCCCCTCTCCCTCTACCTGAAGGATTCGCTGGTGAAGGTGGAGCTGGGGCTGGCAAAGGGAAAAAAGCTCTACGACAAGCGGGAGGCGGCCGCCAGGCGCGACGACGCCCGCGAGATGGAAAGAACAATGAAGGAAAGAGGCTGAACGCCATGCCGGACTGGCAAAGCGCCCCCTCCGCGCTCCGGGACCCCTGCTCCGAGGACGAGGCTCCCGCCGGCGGATACGTCTCCGGCCTGATCGGCGCGCTTTTGGGCGCCGCCGTCGGCACGGTGCCGTGGTTCGCGGCCGCGACCTTCGCAAACCTCTACGTCGGCTGGCTCGGCTTCCTCATCGGCTGGGCTGCCCTTTACGGCTACAAGCTCCTCCGCGGCACAAAGCGCACGGTCTACGCCGGCGTCGTCATCTACGTCTGCTCGCTGGCGGCCATCGGCCTCGCGTATTTCTTCTCGAACCTGTACAGCCTCTTCCGCGACACGGAATTTGCCGCCGCGGTGGACGGCGCGGGGCTCTCCCGCGTGCGGGCCACGTGGCTCATCCTCACCGACAGCCAGAACACCGGCATCGTCCTCAAGGATCTGGGCATCAGCTACGTCATCGGCATCCTCGGCCTGCTGTCCCTGCGGAAAAAGATCGTCGCCTACACCGATCCGGAGAAAGCCGCGGCCTCCCTGCCCGGCGCGGCCATCCCGGCTTCCGGCGCGGCCGACCCGGCCTCGGCTCTCCCGCTGCCGGCCTCGTTCACGGTCTCCGAGAAGAAGAGCAGCCTGGTTTTCGGCATCGTATACCTCGTATTCTTCTGCGCGCTTATGATCGCTTCGCTCTTTGCCGCCGCGGCGGGAAATGACACGGAGCTGTATATCGTCGCGCTGGTCTTCGCCGCCTTCGCCGCGCCCGGCGTCTACATGGTGCTGAAGGCGAAGCGCCGCAGCATCACGGTATCCGGAAGCTCCGTCACCTGCACCGGCGCCTCCGGGAAAACCACCGCCTTTTCCGCCTCCGAGATCGGCTTTGTCAGGCATCCCAACCTCAGCGGAATACGGATCTACGGCGTCGACGGGCGCAAGCTCGCCTCCGCCGAAATCGGAATGTTGAATTATCCTCTCCTCGTCCAGTATCTTGCGCAGCGCGGGATCGAGCAGAGAGGCTGAGAAAGGAATATCACCATGAGCAATCCGACAGTCACCTTTGAAATGGCAGACGGCAAGATTTTCAAGGCCGAGCTTTACCCCGAGACCGCGCCCAACACCGTGAACAACTTCATCGCGCTGGCGAAGAGCGGCTTCTACGACGGCCTCGTCTTCCACCGCGTCATCAAGGATTTCATGATCCAGGGCGGCGACCCCAAGGGCACCGGCGTCGGCGGCCCCGGGTACAGCATCAAGGGCGAGTTTTCCGGCAACGGCGTGAAGAACCCCCTGGCGCACACCCGCGGCGTCCTTTCCATGGCCCGCACCGGCGACCCCGATTCCGCCGGCAGCCAGTTCTTCATCGTGCATCAGGATTCCCCCCATCTGGACGGGCAGTACGCGGCCTTCGGCAAGGTCACGGAGGGCATGGACGTGATCGACGCCATCGCTTCCGTCCGCGTGGACTACAACGACAAGCCCCGCCAGCCCCAGGTCATGAAGAAGGTCACCGTGGACACCCAGGGCGCGGAGTATCCCGCTCCCGAAAAAATCTGACCTGAAATGAAGATCGCCATCATCACCGGCGCGTCCTCCGGGCTCGGCCTGGAGTTCGCCCGCCTGCTCCCGGCCGCCTTCCCCCAGGTGGAGCGCGTGTGGCTCGTCGCGCGGCGCGCCGACCGGCTGGAGAGCATCGCAGCCAAGCTCGGCGTTCCGGCCGAGGCCGTCGCCGCGGATCTGTGCAGCATGGACGACATCGCCGCCCTTTCCGCCCGGCTCGGGCGCGAGCTGCCCGAGGTCGCGGTGCTGGTGAACTGCGCCGGCTGCGGCTATCTCGGCAACGTGGACTCCACCGACCCCGCGCTGCTCACGCGGTCCATCGACCTCAACGTGCGGGCGCTCACGGCCGTCACCTGCGCCGTGCTGCCGCACATGAAGCGGGGCTCCCACATCATCAACATCTCCTCCATCGCGTCCTTCTGCCCCAACGCGCGGCTGACGGTTTACAGCGCCACGAAATCGTACGTGACCGATTTTACCTTCGGCCTGCGCGAGGAGCTCCTGCCCCGCGGCATCACCGTCACGGCGGTGTGCCCCGGCCCGATGAACACCGAGTTCCTCTCGGTGGGAAAGATCGCCGGAAACTCGAAGATGTTCAGCTCTCTGCCCTACTGCGACCCGGCGTCGGTCGCCGCCGGCGCGATGGCCGCCGCCAAGCGCGGCGCCGCCGTCTGGACGCCGAAGGCGTTCTTCAAGTTCTATCGCTTCATCGCAAAGATCATGCCGCACAAGCTCCTCGTCAAGCTGGTCAGGACCTGACGCGGCAAGCTCACAAACTGCCCCGGATCGGAGGCCGCCGCCGTGATTTTCGAAAAACTTGAGCTCGGCCTCGATTACAAGGCGCTGGGGCTGGATGTCTCCGGCAGCTTCCGCCCGGTGCTCGACTGCTACGTTCCGGACTGCGTGCGCGTGCCGGCGGCGGCGCGTCCCGCCGTCATCATCTGCCCCGGCGGCGGCTACGCCTTCACCAGCGACCGGGAGGGAGAACCCGTCGCGCTCTCTTTTCTGGATAAGGGCTTCTGCTGCTTCGTGCTGTGGTACAGCGTCACGTCGGAGGACGGGAAATGCGTCTCGCGCTTTCCCGCGTCGCTGTTCGAGCTGGCCTCCGCGGTGGCGCTCGTCCGGAGGCGGGCGGAGTCCTGGCTCGTCGATCCGGCGCGGATCTTCGTGTGCGGCTTTTCCGCCGGCGGGCATCTGGCCGCGAGCCTGGGCACGCTGTGGAACAGGGATTTCCTGAAAAGCGGCCTCGGCTTTTCCCGGCGCGAGCACCGGCCGGACGGCATGATCCTGGGCTATCCGGTCATTACGGCGTCCGGCCCATTGACCCATGCGGGATCGTTCCTCCGTCTTCTGGGCGGCCGTTTCGGCGACCCGGAAGCGGCGGCGCTCGTCTCCCTGGAAAAGCAGGTGACCGCGGACACGGTCCCTGCATTCATCTGGCACACCGCGGACGACACCACCGTCCCGGTGAGCAATTCCCTGGATTTCGCCTCGGCGCTGGCTTCCTGCGGCGTCCCCTTCGAGCTGCACGTCTTTCCGAAGGGGCGCCACGGTCTCGCGCGGGGCGACGATTCCACCTCGTACGAGGGCGGGGGCATCTCTCCCGTCTGCGCGGAGTGGATGTCCCTTGCCGCCCGATGGGCGAAAGAATTCCCCGTTTGATACGGGGGCGTACCGGTTTCGACGGGGACGCGGAGATCTGATAAGCGGGCGGATGCGCCTGTCATCCTTAAAACGGGCAACCTATAAATCAAAGAACAACAACGATACTGTTCTTGTCGCTGCCTAAGCAGTGACCGTCCTCGCCGGAGGGGCCGCGGGCCGGATGAGGGCGTCGATTAGCGGCGTCCGTGCGTGCGCAAAGCTTTGAGCGCACCATGAATCATGAAGCTACCTGACTTACCGGCGTGACGGCTTGCCGGTAATGACGGGAACAGCGGGCTTCGGGCCCGCGGAATAACCGCCTGCGCCCGGAGAAAGTCAGGTGGACGTGTTTTCGGACAGGGGTTCAACTCCCCTCGCCTCCACCACGCCGCCGCAAGCGACATATCGCTTGCGGCGGCGTTT
>Ga0268360_1002489_pt1 | contig 14238 bp, 26 predicted proteins | sample BioMet11_FD_192465 | JGI IMG/M metagenome (GOLD analysis project Ga0268360, IMG submission 192465) | Sewage microbial communities from Oakland, California, United States - Biofuel 11 (Illumina Assembly) | ecosystem: Engineered > Wastewater > Sewage > Unclassified | place: USA: California... | reverse complement strand
AATTGCGCCCGACGGCCGGAGGCCCGGGCGTGTCTTTTACTAATGTTGGCGCCAATCTTTCGCCTAACAGGCAATATATGAGTTCAGCTAATGTACTCTTTCTGTACTATATGTGAATTGTTAAATAGGACCTAAATACAGACAATCTCCAATGGCGGATAATTAACCGTAGATGTTATTAGAGTATTGCATTGAGAGGTAATAGACATACTAAATAATATGGATTGCCCTCTTAATGCCTTTTAAGACAAGCCAATTCCTCCCGGCCGAAACACGGTAGGGAAATAGCACCATCTATTTGTGGGCATTGTAGAATCAGGAACGGCAAAAAGCAAACATTAATTTACCTAAGGAACTAACTTGGAGATAAACCATATAACGAGATAGGAATTACGCTTTATCAACATCGAAATACTTGACTATTTCGGTAAATAAATTCACTGTAAATGTAATTGCTAGATGAAGTTTCGATTGAATTACTAAGCGCCTTTGGTCTCTGCCATTCGCGTAGCACGGGCCTCTTCTGCCGCCCCACGAATAGCCCCAGCAAGTTGATTACGTACAGGAGCACTCAAATCGTCAAGATCGAAAATTATATCTTTGTATAATAAAGCTTTATCGAGCAGCGCCTTCTCGGGTATTGTTAGTATCAATGGCTTTTCCCCGGTTACTAAATATTCTGTTGTTGTATTCAACGCTTTTGCAACACGGACACTGATGTCTGCGGCAGGGAAAATGCGTCTATTCTTCCACATAGATAGCGTAGAAGACCCCTGTATTCCAGCATCCATAATTATCTGCTTATCCTGAAGATCACCTTTCAATTGCTCGTACCGCTCCCAAAATTCAGAAGCATCGCCACCACGTTTTGCACCCATGCATTCATTATCGTGTCACAAGAGTGAAACATGTTAGGGAATTGCTATTGACAATCTCACATTGGTGACTTATTGTATCATCAATCTCACAACAGTGAGACTGATGGGGGATTATTTCTATGCTTCATTCCACGCGCTATATCCCAACCGGCTACATCCTCCTCCATGAGGACGAGCACTGCGCCGTCTACGGCTCCCCCGATGGCCTAACCGCCATCGCCTATCACGGGAAGGCTACACACCACGATTGGTACTACCGCTTCTCATCCCCTGAAGCCAGAGATACGCAGATCGCTTCCTACGCCGAGGGCTGGAAGAAGCACGCGGCAGCCAAGATAGAGCGGGCCGCGGCTCGGAAGATCGCCGCCAATCCCTTCAAGGTAGGCGACATCCTCTATAGGACCTGGGGCTACGACCAAACCAACGTCAACTTCTACGAAGTCGTAAAAACTACCAAAGCCACGGTCACTGTCATGGAAGTCGCCCAGGATGCAAAAGAGACAGGCTACCTCTCCGGCATAGCGAAAGCCATAGCCGGAGCCTTCCGCAAGGATGCTAAAGCGCTCGTAAAGCGAGTGAACGCCTATGGCGGAGCTGGCGACCTCTCGCCCTGGGATGGGAAGCCCGTTCTCTGGACTGCCTACGCCTAGCGAGGAAGCCACGAACCCCGGGGCGGAACCACCCCGGGGTTACCACAAAGGACACGGGGAAGCATGAGCACACTTTTGACCAAGAAGGAAAGCGCGGAGCTAGCCCGCGTATCGCCTGCAACCATGCACCGATGGACCAAGGAGGGAGGACTCCCCTCGGTTCATATAGGCGGGGTAGTCCGCATCGACCAAGCGGACCTCGAAACATTCCTCGGGAAGAAGCTGAACCCGGCCCCCGCTTCTGAGGGCCCTTCGCCCCTCCACGAGGCGGTCGAGCTTCCCAACGAGCGCGTAGCCCGGCATTTTGCGCAAGTCCTCCCCTATCTCATTCAAAGCCTAAATAAAGCCCCCGACTATGGGGAAATCAGCATATCCGCATCAGTACACGGCGGAGAGATTCGCCGCATCCGCATCGGGTCCGACGTGTCGCTCTCCATGGAGACGAGCGAGGGGAGGACCGCGAAGGACTCAGGCGAGGCAAGGAGGCAGTCGTCATGAAAGAGACGAAGGACGAGCGGGCGGCCCGCTACGCAGGCTATGAGCGCAGGCGCCTCGAAGGCTACGCGCCGCCGCTCCGAGTCCTCATCACGAAGCACGAGGGCGAGCTGTTGGAGAGGGTTAGGAAGCGGCGGGGCATCGGGAAAGCGGCCTTTCCCGCGGCGCTCCTCCGGGCCGCACTTCCTATCGAGATGCTCGGGGGCGATGCGGTCGCGGTCCTCGAGCGGGCGCTCGGAGACTCCAAAGGCGGCCAGGAGATGAAGGCAGGATGAAAAGTATAGTTCAGCGTTTCTTATTCCGAGCGGAGAGTGCTTCCTCTAGGAGGATTTCAATCATATTGGACCGACTACGTTTTTCCTTTTTCGCAAGGTCATCGATTTTTTCAAGCATCTCCGGCTCGATACGCATACCCACAAACTCAGTCTTACCCATGACCTATATATCGGCCACAGTTTACGGATGTTTAACAAGTACTCTTGACAGATATGTTAAACATTGTTAAACAGTAGGCATGCGCATGAGTAAGCAATTTTCAGGCGTCCGTATCGATGAAGGAATGTTGAAGTCAATTGATACCCTCGCCCAGGGAGAAAGGCGTTCGAGGTCGGACATGATTCGCATCCTTATCGATGAAGCCCTGTGCCTACGCAGTCCACAGGAACAGATAAACGACAGCGTCCAACGGAGGGCAGTATGAACACGAGCGAAATAGCGGACCTGACGGTCGCGCGCCTTAGGTCCCACGAGGGAGGGCTGGACTACTCCCGTTTACGGGACCGGGGCATTCCCCGGAGCGCCCGGATAGTCCAAGCCATCTACGCGGTCACCGGGAAAGAGGATTACCTCGCCTACGAGGACCTCGGGGTGATGGTGGACGAGATCGACACGCGGATCCTCGGCGGGGCGCTCCTCCCGGGTGGGAAGGTGGGAACCTATGAAAGGCGATAGCGACCGGAACGAGCGTTTTTCAGCCCTCGTGAAAGCCCTGGACCTCCTCGGAGAGGACATCGTCTCGATCACCCCGGCATACCACGACGAGATCGGTCGGCCCTACGAGGGCTACGGCGACGCCCTAACGGTGACGATTCGCCGAACCCCGGGGAAGGAGTAACGCGATGCACCTACTCGAGACCTACATCGAGAAGGCCGCGAAGAAAGCGGCAGAAGACGAGCGGCAACGGAAGGTCGCCACGATCATCGCCCGAGCACTAGAACGCGAAGGAATCGACGGCTCCTCGCTCACCGTCGAAGAGGGACCGATCCTCTCGGGCATGGGGGACTTTCTGGGGAATCGATTCATTGCCATCAAAATCGTGTCCTTTCCCTGCACGAAAGACACGAGGCCTGAATCCTGGCTTTAGGGAGGCACGCAATGAATCCATTTCTTGAGCTCGAGCTAGGACGCTCGAAGACGAGCGCAGAGGCGATGAAGGCCATGGCAGAGGACCAGGCGGCGGCGGGAGCAATTCTCGCGGCAGTAGAGACCGCTTCCCCTGCCTCCCGGGTGTCGGGCTACACCCTCGACGATCACGGCAGGCTCTCGATGACCATCATCCTGAACCCCGCGCGGTTCTCTGGCGACAGCGAGTCCTCCGGGGCTGCCAAGGCTCAGGAGCGCCCGCTTGCCATTTCCATCCCCGGGACCCCGAGCGAGGGCGAGAGCCCCACGCGGGAAGAGCCCGAGGCGATGGAGGCCGACGTCGAGCGCATGGCGAAAGCGACCGTGAGCGAATCCATCCCAAAGGCTAAAGCCCGGTATGCAGAAAGCCGCCTTGCACTTGAGAGCGCGATCCTCTCGGAAGCGGATAAGGCCATAGCCCTCTTAAAGGAGCACGGCTTCCGGTCCTCCCTCGAAGTGAATCCTGAGAAGCCGGAGGGCGTGCGTATCCGGCTGGAGTTTTAGCGGATGGCATCCCTTCATCTAGCGCGGTGTCCCCGGTGTGGGAATGCGGGTTCGAAGATCGTCATGCGGCGGGGGAAGTACTACGGCTACTGCAACGCTTGCCTGCACTCTGGTCCTGAGACGGCCACGCGGCCCGGGGCCATCGATGCGTGGAACGCCGAAGAGCCCCAGATACCCGGAGGGAGACGATGACCGAACTTACCCAGAGCACGGGGAAGCCGCCTGTTCAGAAATCGGGAGAGAGGCCGTACCTGATCGGCGTTCCCCTCACGAGCGAGGAGGAGGAGCGCTTCAGAGCCTTCCTCACACGTACTCACCGAGAGGCGGGAACCCTAGTACGGACCCTCATTCTCGAGCGCCTGGATATCCGGGAGATGATCCAGGAGGGCGGCCTTGAGGCCATCGGGCGGTACTGGCAGTACACCGCCGAGGCGCACCTCGAGGGAAGAATCCTCAAGGAGGTGGGAGAGCTCGTAGGCGGGGAAGTCTCGATTCAGGGGAACTCCTATCCCTCGTCCGGGGGAGTCGTCCTCCCGGTGCTCATTCCGTGGAAGGTAGTTGAAGCGGTGCTCGCCCGAAACCCTTAAGCACGAGGAGGAATAGCGACGTGAAGTACGCGGAGCTTATCGAGTACATGAAGAAGTATCGGGGTATGCGGATAAGCCGCCTGGACATGGTAGCGGTCATCGCGCTGTGGCAGCGGGGCGGGTCGAGAAGTAGCTAGAGCCATCGGGGGTCCGTACGTTCAGGGAAGCACGAAGGGCGAAACACAAGGAGACGGGGAGTGAAGATCGAAGAAGCGATGGCGGAAGCGCAGAGAATGGTGGCGGCTCTCAAGGAGAGGGGCTACGAGACGACCTCGGTCGACATCGACAAGCGGGCGGTCTACGTGGAGGTCCGCTTCGAGGAGCCCTCCTCTTCGAGCGGGGGAAAGAGGCCTCAGGGGGAAGACGCTGGGAGGTCCGAATGATCGTAAGCCGCCCGGACCTCCCGCCCTTCGAGCCCATACCCGACGGCCTCCAGGCCGCAGTTCTCGTGAACCACTTCGACCTAGGCTTTCAGGCCGCCTTTGTGGGGGAGCGCCCCAAGCACAAGGTCGCCCTCCTCTGGGAGCTTTCCGAGCGTAAGTCCGATGGGAAGCGCTTCACCGTCTCCAAGGAATACACGGCCATACTCTCGGACTCCTCGAACCTTAGGCTCATGCTCGAGAACTGGCGGCACGGTCCGCTCTCCGAGAGTGAGCTCCGGGGCTTCGACCTGGGGAGCCTCCACGGGGTCCCGTGCACCCTGGAGCTTGCGCGGAAGATGAAGAGGAACGGCCGGGACACCTTCGTGGACGTAGTGGGGGTGTACCGGCCCCGGAAGAGCGATCCGGTCATGAAGGTCGAGACGCCGGAAGTGTTTATTCCGGAATGGATCGCTCAGAAAATGAGCGAGGCGCTTCCTGAGTCCGCGGTGGGAGAGATGGGCGACGAGTACGTCGGGGACCAGCCCTTCTAGCATGCGGCGGAAACTCGAAGAGATGAAGCACGGGGAGCTTGAGCATCTTCTCGATGACGAGCTCTCCCTCGCCATCCGGGGCGGGGCGGTTCGGAGGACGGGCCTCGAGGCGATCCAGTGCTACACGTGCGGGACGTACTACCACTGGAAGAAGATGGACGCGGGGCACTTCATCGGGCGGGCGAACAGGGGCGTTCGGTGGGACCTTCGCAACATTCGGCCGCAGTGTACGAAGTGCAACTCCTTCGAGGAGGGCCAGCACTGGAAGTTCCGGGAGCACCTCACCGAGGAGCTCGGGCTCAAGGAAGTGCAATCCTTGGAGCTCGTGGCGGGCATGTGGGGAGGGCAGCGGCGGGACCGGCTGTGGCTCATAGAACAGATCCATGCTTGGCGGGAGCGAAACCGCCAGCTTAGGCAGGGGATCCGATGAACGCGGAGGACGTGAAGGCCGCTTTAGTGAAGCTAAGGCCGACGAAGAGCGAGTTTAGCCTCGTCTTTTCGGGGAAGAAGTCCTCCCGGGTGAACGGCCTCTATAAGCCGGCTACCCGGGAAATCATCATCCACAATCGGAACTTCGCAAGCGGCAACGACCTACTCTTCACGGCCCTGCACGAGTATGCGCACCACATCGACTGTACGGAGGGCATGGGGAAGGTATCGGCCCGGGCGCACACGGTGAGGTTCTGGGCGACCTTCCACGGTCTCTTGCGGCTTGCCGAGGCGTCGAAGCTCTACACGAATCCTGCGAAGTCGGATGCCTTCACCCAGATGACTACTTCCTTAACCGGACTCATTACCGAGTCGGGGCGGATTATGCGGGAGATCGGGGCGCTCCTCATAGAGGCGCAAGGGCTGTGCGCGAAGGAGGGGGCGAGGTTCGACGACTACGTCATGCGGACCTTGAAGCTCCCGATGCCTTGGGCTCGGGCCGCCATGAGGGCCGCGGCTCTAGGGCTCGAGCCGAGCTTGGGGGCTGAGAGCATGAAGGCGGTTGCCTCGATCAAGGACGACGAGACGAGGGCGGCGACTATTTCCGCCCTCGAGGGGGACGAGAGCCCGCAGGAAGTGAAGGCAGCCAAGGCGGCGGAGCGGGAGAGCGAGGACCTCTCACAAAGGCTCAAGGAGGAGAAGAGCCGGATAGCCCGGACTATCCAGAAGCTCTTAGACCGGGAAGAGGAGATCGAGCGGCAACTGGTCGAGCTCCGCTCGAGCGCCTAAAGAAACAGTTCACTCTGACGGTACAGCCGGGGCCCTGGGCGTACGACATACAACCATCGAGAAGGAGGGACTTGCATGGATGGGAGTGCAGCAAAACCAATCCCGGCGAAGTGGCGGCTATCGCTCCTTGGGCTCAAGGGGAGCCTCGAGTTTTTGATGGACAACAGCATTGATGAAGACTCGGCGATTCCTGATGCGGTGATAGAAGCGATTGCGGAACTACATGGGGCAATAACTCAGAGCTTCACGAGCTGAGGGAGGAGGTACAGAAAAAAGCGCGCTTACTCATTCTTCGGCCTACGCCGAGGAGTGCACGTTCCGCGCGATTCTAAATCCCGCTTCGTCCATACGGCGGGGGACATTTTGAAAACGGTAAGGGAAAACTCGGACACGAACAACACGGGAGCAGGCAGTGCAGCGGAAAGAGACGATAGGCGATGCAACGGTGTACCTAGGCGACAGTCTCGAAATCATCCCAACACTCGGAGCCGTCGACGCAGTGATAACCGACCCGCCGTACTCCTCAGGAGGGCGGACGATTGGGGAGCGGTCGAAAGCTCCGTCCACGAAGTACCAGTCGACGGGATGCAAGAGCTACTTTGCCGACTTCGCGGGGGACAACAAGGACCAGAGGAGCTGGATGGTCTGGACCTCCCTGTGGCTCGGAGAAGCTATGAAGAAGCTCTCTGACGGCGGGATGGTGTGCCTTTTCTCGGACTGGCGGCAGCTCCCGGCCTGTACCGATGCGATCCAGATGGCGGGGCTTGTGTGGCGGGGAATCGTGGTGTGGGACAAGGTGAACGCCCGGCCCATGCCGAACCGCTTTCGCTCCCAGGCTGAGTACATCGCCTGGGGGACGAACGGACAGCGGGATTTCGAGATGTCCGGGGCTTCGTACCACGACGGGGTGTTCTCCATCAAGGCGGAGGCTCCCTCGAGGCGGCACCACTCGACGCAGAAGCCGGTGGAACTCATGGACAAGCTCGTCGAGATTGCCCCGGCGGGTGAGACGGTTCTCGACCCGTTCATGGGCTCGGGTACGACGGGGGTGTCCTGCCTGAGGCTCGGGAGGAAGTTCCTAGGCTGTGAGCTCACGGCGCATTACTTCGACGTGGCCTGTACGCGGCTTGAAGAGGAGTACAAGGCGCAGAGGAAGGCCGCCCGGGCGAGGGCATAGGGAGGGGAGGAATGACCGCAAGGGACATAGGCCAGGCTGTAGGGAGATCGGAGCGGCGGGTTCAGGAATGGGCAAAAAAGGCTGGCGACAAAATGTCGTCAGTTGCCGCGAAAATCGCGGCAGCGGGGCACGGGACACCGGCCGACTACGACTTTGAAGAGGTGTGCACCATCATCGAAGTAGGGATGGGGAAGAATGCGGCCGGGATTTACCGCATGAACGCCCAGGCCCAGAGGGACACCGAGTCCAGTGCGCGGCTTGAGCGGCTCGAGGGCCTGGTCGAGCGATTCCTCGGGGCGGTCGTCTCCCTCATGCCCTCCGGGGCCCCGGCCTCCAGGCCTGAGCTCTCCGCTTCGCCGCTCCTGCCCCCGCCTGAGATCGGACCCCGGGAGGCCCTCAGGAAGGTACTCGAGGAATGGGCTCGCTCCCATGGCCGGGACTACCACGAGGCCTATTCGAATCTCTATCGGGAGTACCGCTACCGCTACCACGTCGACATCTCACGTCTAGCCAAGACCAAGGGGCTTTCGGTCCTGGACTATGCGGAGAATGAGGCGATCCTCGGGCAGCTCCTCGCCTTGGCGTACTTCCTCTACGGCCGGAAAGAAGGGGTCGGCGCATGAAGAGCCTTTGTCATCCTGGAGAGGCGTTCATCGAGAGCGATACCCGGGAGTTCACCGCAACCCCGGGCGCCAAGCTCCTATACAACAGCGACGGGGAGGTCCTCTTCGCGTTCTCCCCAGAGTGGACCGACAGCCAAATCAGGAAGGCGCTTGAGTTTGCGAACAAGGCCTTTGATAGGGGAGTCACCTACGGGGAATCCATAAAGACGGCCGAAATCCGCAAGGCCCTCGGGATAGAAGGGGCAAACGCATGACCCAAATTTACGAAGCCCAGGAGTACGACGAGAAGAGGCAATTCCGACTCTTCGAAGAGTCCTCCGGGGCCGAGCTCACGACGTACCGCGGGAAAGATGGAAGCCTCGGATTCCGGGCTCTGGCCATGGCGAGCGATACCCAGGACGAGATAACCAGTCGGAGGGCGAGAGCATGAACATGGACCAGATAAACGCCGAGCTCGAATTCTCCCGCCTCATGCAGGGGGAGTACCGGACGAGGATCGAAGAGCTCATGGACGACGAAGGAAGCTTTGACGAGCCGGGACTGTGCGTCGAGACCTTGGAGCCGATCATCCGGGGCGCTTTCGAGGCGGGGCTGAAGCTGGCCGAAGATAACAAAGCCCGAGCATACGACCAAGCCGGGTATATACCGGAATGTACGGTCTGTAAGTTGGGCGACTCCCCTATAGCATCCGCCCGGGTGGTGAGCAAGCTTACCGAAACCCTGGACGAGCTCGACGACCTTCTCCCCCGTGTCGACAATGACGACCCGATAGCCCCGGCCCTCCGCGACCTACTCTACAAGAAGCTTAGGCCGCTACAGAGAGAGCTCGGCAGCTCCGGGGCCTCCCTGGCCGTCCTCGAGGATGCGCTCTCCGGGGCGAACCTCTTCTCGAAGCTCGCAGTGGAGGAGCTCACGGGGAAGAGCGCTTCCCCTCAGGCGGAAGGGGTAAAGAAAAGTGGTCGCGACTTCGAGCGGGAGATAGACCGCCTGGGGCTTGCGGCCCTCGGCTGTGCTGTCCGGGGGAACACTCCCCATAGGGGTGACGACCTGTGTTTCTTCTGCCCCCTAGAGGACGAGTGCGAAGAGGACGAGGACATCTACGAGCGGGCCGCGAAACTCATACGGGAGGACGTGCTGGCTATCGGCCTTCGGTGCCTCTACGGCTCCCCGCCCCGCCCCTGCCCGGGCTACGAGGCCTGCCCCGATGCTGTGGTCGCATGCCTCGAGCGTGAGAACGAGCTTTCGAGGAGCGAGGTTTTAGGGGGGGCCGGCATAGAGTCGCAGGACGATGACAATCCAGCGACCCCCAATTCCGAACCTAGGAAAGGGCTACGTCGGCCCCCCATCTCAACTCAAGTAGAAGAGGGGAAAGAAGTCCAAAGCCCGCAGGATTCGCGGGGCAGCCGAATCTACGTGGCCTCGTCGTGGAAGAACGAAATACAGCCCGAGCTCGTGAAGCACCTCCGAGCGGCGGGGCACGAGGTTTACGACTTCCGACACCCGACGGAGGACGACGAGGGCTTCTCCTGGGAGGAGATCGAAGGCCAGTGGCAGGGTTGGACTCCGGGGCAGTTCCTCGCCGCCTTGTCTCACCCCGCGGCCGTCCGGGGCTTCCTCCATGACTTCGAGGCTATGGAGAGAGCCGACACGGGGGTATTAGTCCTCCCCTGCGGGAAGAGCGCTCACCTCGAGGCGGGCTACTTCGCGGGCGCGGGGAAGCGCCTCTTCATCCTCATGAAAGACCACGACACGCCGGAACTCATGTACAAGCTAGCGACGAGGGTATGCACCTCCGTTGAGGAGCTCCTCGCCGAGATCGAAGGGAAAGGAGAGTAGGTATGGGAACGGTACAAGAGAGCACCACGAGCGAGGATATCCCTTCGGTATCCCTCCACATTGTCGCTCGGGACCGGGGCGAGATGCGGGACAACTGGATATCGACACCTACGACTATTTCACGCCGAAGGAGCTGTGTGCGATAGGGAAGTGGCTCTACGCCCAGGGGAAACGGATAAGCCGGGCATACCGGCCGAACGGGCAGCCCGTGAGGAGGGAGTAAGGGTGAAGGATAGGACGATATCCGGGGCCATCAAGGCCCGGCTCGCCGCTCTCTTTGGGAGCTCCGATGAAACCACCTCGGACCAGTGTACGGGATGTCCCGACACGGAAATTTGCCATCATGCCACGCCCTGCCCCCTCAAGGGGAAAAATCCCCAGGGGGATGCACTGACCGAGGAGGAGCGCGGTCTCCTCAACACGGCCTCTGTGCGGCGACTATCGAGGGCCGAGGTTGAAGCCCTCCGGCTCGCCATCACGAACCTTGAGGGCGACCTCGGCGCGATGTCCCGGGCCTTCCTCACGGTCACCCAGGAGCGGGCAAAGCTCCAAGAGGGGGAGGAAGGCCATACCCTCCGGGGCGAGGCTGGCCTTCCTCCTGGCGGCATGTGGATAGCCGGGGTGTACTACGAGAGCCTGGATGACTACGCCCAACTCGAAGCCGGCTCCCTCATGAACGGCCTTACGCTCACCCGATGGCCAGAGGACAAGGGGAAGCGCTGGAGGATGCAATACGAGATGGTGGCTCGATACACGGCCCGGATTCTCTCGGAGGTCTCGGCCGCCCTAGCCCCGGGCCCGGGAAAATCTACGACGAAGAAGAGCGGGGGGTGATATGAAAGCGCCGTGGTTCAAGGTTTATCGGAATATCTTAAGCGACGAGAAGATCGCCTTTCTCATCCATCGGTATGGGCATGAAATCCTTTCCTTTTGGATTGGCCTTATGTCGAAGGTGGACCCCGACGACGGTGTACTCTACGAGGATGACGAGATATTCGCCGAGGTCTGCCACCTCGAAATTAATCGATACATGGAAATCCGGGACGTTTTTCTGAAATATGGCCTTGTCATGGAAGACGAGGATCACCGCCTCATCATCATTAATTGGAAGGCCTACCAGCTCGGCGAATCGACCGAGCGAGTCAGGCAGCACCGGGAACGCCAGAGGGCTAAGTCGTCCAGAGTCGAACCGAACCCTGGGGATGCAGTGCCGGCAGAGGAGCGCCCCAGTAACGGGGATGAAACGTTACTGAAACGGGATTGTAACAGGGATGAAACGCAACTGAAACGGAGCGGTAACGGTCATGAAACGACAGATATAGATATAGAATTAGAATTAGAATTAGATTCAGAGAAAGAATTAAATATACACACACCGCGTGCGCGCGAAGAGCTGCAACGGGATGCAGAAACCTCGGAAGTCGACGAGGAGGACTCCGAGGCTCCCCGGCCCTCGAAGTCCGAGGCCGAAGACGTCGAAGTCTCGTCGCCCGGCCTAAGCGCCACCGAGGGGGGAAGTCCGAGGACTGAGACGCCCCGGCCATTGGAGCCGAGGACCGAGGCCCCCCAGGTCTCTGAGCCGAGTACCGAAGCGCCCCAGGTCTTCGAGCCGAAAGCCGAAACGCCCCGGGCCTCAGAGCCGAGAGTCGAAGCGCCCCAGGACTCGGGGCCGAAAGCCAAAGCGCCCCGGGCCTCTGAGCCGAGAGCCGAAGCGCCCGAAGGACCCAAGGCAGGGCCGGAAGCCTCGGGGGGGCCAGCTCCGAAGGCCGAAGGCCCGAGAGCAACGGAGTCAGCGTTCAGGGCGCCCGGAGAGTTTGCGATGCCTCGAGCCGTGTTCGATGCCTGGGCACAGCTCGGAGACCGGGTCTACCAGGCCGGGGACTTCGCCACGGTCTTCGCCTCTCGATGGGGCGAGATGCGGCGGTATATCCGGGGCATCCACTCGGACGACGTGCTAGCAGCCATTCGCAACTTCGGCTCCATCGTCGGAGGTCCTCCGGGGCAGTACTTCTGGAACCAGAGGATCACGCTCCAAGCATTCCTCGAGAAGCACCTGGAGAAATTCTTGCCCGCCAACTTCCGGCCGGATGACTTCCGCGTCCGGGGCTCCGCACGGACCATCCCACAGGCTCACCGCCCCAAGAACCCTGAAGAGCTCGACAGGCTCCGCCAGGCGCGGGAACACGTGTACGGCAAGGAAGCCGCGGACGCATGGTACGCACGGCAGTGCGAAGGGATAACCGCATGATCGACCAACGCATCGATGGACTCGTCGCCCTCGTCGAGAATCGCTATGGACCGTACAGCGATGACGAGCGCGAAGCGGTGGGCGGCTACCTCACGTGGCGGGTTGACCCCTCGCCCGAGATTCTGGAAAGGGCCTTTGACGCAATTCGCCAAGGGTGCATAACCGGATACGGACCTCCCGACGAGGCCCGGGTCAAGACAGCGATCACGGACTACGAGGACGAGTACGGATTCAGTCTCCGCCCTCGCAGTACGGTGCGGAATCAGCCGGAGCCCGACGGGGTGAGCGCCGAAGAGGCTATGCAGCTCCGAGCGATCGCGGAGCGGGCGGGAATCGACACGAGTACCGAGGGATGGATGGGACGGTATTTCTTTCGCCGATGCGGAGAGCTCGCGCGGGAGAAGCGGTTTGCCTAAGGACAGGGAGAGTTACGGATGGGGAAACAGGCGAAGACTGATAGCGTGAGGAATGACGAGGTCTCAGATATGGAGATTGTTCGCTCGATCGTTGGTGAGCAAAAATATCTAGAGCTCGTGGCAGAACTCGGAGGTACGGCGATCTACATCCCACGAGTCAATATTCAGAAGCGCAGAAGCAGGGTCATAGAGCGCTATTACGCCCTTGTTTCAGAAGCGAAGACACCTTCAACCAAGGCAATTATAAAAATAGCAACGGAAGAAAAAATGACTACCCGTAATGTCTACCGAGTACTTGCGAAGGCCAGAAAAGAAAAACTGAAGAGCCCCGGGCGCAAGACTCTCCAAGAACTTTATGGGAAGCCGCAGCTAAAACAAAGTGAAGGCATGTAATATCGAGTATTATTAATATTGGCGGGGATTACGATAGCATATGCTTAAGAGCGACGAGTATGCGGTCGTATCCTCGCCAACATTGTACTTAACATACGACAATTACAATTCAATGTATGCCCATAAAATTTTGCGTATATGTATAATTTTATCTAGCGTTTATTGCTAAGAAGAAATAAACTGTTAGTTGTATAAATTAGAAGTAGGGAGGTTTTTAATGGGGACAAAGTTAGAAGAAGCACAAAAATTAAAAGCGCAGTATGAAGCGGCACTTAACGCTGCAAAGCAAGAGTTTGTCGATAGGATCACCGCGAAAAAGAATGAGCTTAAGAAACTTGAAGCTGAATATGAAAAGCTCTATGGACCAGCTACCAAGATGCGCCGAAGGCGAAGGACAAAGGCTGAGATGGCTTCGGCCAAGGCCAAGCCAAAGGTTATTAAGCCAATGGCAAGGAAGCCGGCAAGAGGGAAACCTAAAAAGGCTGAGTGATTTAGCAACTATGAAGGCCCACGCAATTAGTCGTGGGCCTTTTTTTTGTTAACATATATTAATTATTGTATTGATATTAATTGTTAACATGTATGAATTAAATACTCTAGCGCACTGTAGTATTACCTAAATTAGATTCGCTCTTGCTTTCAAATAAACTACTGTCAAATAAAACTGGAAATGTCAGCGAGGTTTGCGGCAGTATATGTCCAACGATGCCGCACACGCGGTCGTGGCCCCCCGCCCGCCCCTCTGTTCGGATCAGCCCTAGCGCTTCATGGAGCGCACGGTTCTAACGAACAGATGGGCGGGCATCCTAGGGCCGTGTCGCTCGAGGCGATGGCGCCGACGTGAGACTGGAGGTACTCACGAGGCAGGAACCCTTCGCTTGTGTTTTTACCCTTATGA
>Ga0268360_1002480_pt1 | contig 14306 bp, 14 predicted proteins | sample BioMet11_FD_192465 | JGI IMG/M metagenome (GOLD analysis project Ga0268360, IMG submission 192465) | Sewage microbial communities from Oakland, California, United States - Biofuel 11 (Illumina Assembly) | ecosystem: Engineered > Wastewater > Sewage > Unclassified | place: USA: California... | reverse complement strand
AAACCAATTCCACGACAGGAGAATTATCTAGATATAGTAATCTTATAACCAGTTTAATTTTACTAGTTATTGCTATCGGTATGACAATTGGATTAATTCTAATATTTAACCATTTGATAATATATTGATTAACGTGTGCTAATCAAGTAAGACCGCCCCGCCAGTAATTAGCTGACAGGAAAAGCCTTTCATCCCAACCATTCGCTACAACCTGCTAATACTTCGGGAGGTTACCCTGCGTATAAAGGATTTGCATCCTTTGGAAAAACGTCAGTCGTTTTGTTGTACTAAATATATCTGGAATTTATACGGAATATACATTCCTAAAATCCTGAAAGGATTTATTTTGAATAGCCCTTCGGGGTATGAGTCAATTTTATTGTCAGGAACCCTGAAAGGGTTCAATGATAACCATATTCGTAACTATCCGTTTAATCTGCGTCATTCGTATCCTATTGCTCATTCCTTTGAACAAGGCGCTCATCCATTTGGCCAAGGCGCTAACTCATTTTATCAAGGCGCTAATGATTTTTGGGTAGGCGCTAACTCATTTTGTCAAGGCGCTAAAGCATTTCGGGTAGGCGCTAACTCATTTTGTCAAGGCGCTAAAGCATTTCGGGTAGGCGCTAATCTATTTTGTCAAGGCGCTAATGATTTTTGGGCAGGCGCTCATCCATTTTGTCAAGGCGCTAATGATTTTCGGGCAGGCGCTCATCCATTTTGTCAAGGCGCTAAAGTATTTTGGGTAGGCGCTCATCCATTTAGTCAAGGCGCTCACCTATCTGAGAGAAGCATAATCGGTATTAAAAATCAGTGGTAAAATTTTCGATGTCCCGCCGTTCTTTTTTGGTAGGACGGCCCAATCCCCGGTCGCGACGGAAGAAAAAGCTTTCCTTTTGGACTTTTAATTTTTCGTATTCTTCGGCAGGCGTAAGGTCAAGGGCATAATCGGGAACTAATTTGGCGGAAACCCTGTTATGAAGCAAGGTTATTACCTGAATTGTTTTGGTAATTTGGCCTCCCTGAATCGTAAAAATTTCTCCGGGTTTCACTTCGCGTGAAGCTTTCACATGTTGCCCTCCGATTTTCACTTTACCGCCTTTACACGCTTCGGTAGCCTGGTTGCGTGTCTTAAAAACCCGTACGGACCAAAGCCATTTATCAATTCTAACGGATGTTTCTTTAGAATCAGGCATCGCTTACGTTTATTTCTGACGGAAAAAGATTTCTATGGGAACTCCCGAGAAGTTAAAATTCTCCCGCAGTTTGTTTTCGATAAAACGTTGATAGGGCTCTTTGATGTATTGCGGAAGGTTGCAAAAGAACACAAACGCCGGATAAGCCAGCGGAAGCTGCGTGATGTATTTTATTTTGATATACTTCCCTTTATTTGCCGGTGGTGGATTATCCTGAATAATGGGTAAAAGAACGTCGTTGAGTTTGGAAGTACTGATTCGTCGTACGCGATTTTCATACACCTGACGCGCCAATTCCAATGCTTTTAGAACACGTTGTTTAGTGGTAACTGATGTAAAGATGATGGGGACGTCGGTAAAAGGAGCAATGTTTTCGTAAATTTGTTGTTCAAATAGCTTGTTCGTATTGGTTTCCTTTTCTATCAAATCCCATTTATTAACCACCACGACTATCCCTTTGTGATTGCGTTGTGCCAGTCCGAAAATATTCAGATCCTGACTTTCAAAACCCTGGGTAGCATCAATCATCACCAAACAAACATCACTGTTTTCGAGTGCACGTATCGAACGCATGACCGAATAGAACTCAATATTTTCGTGAACTTTGCCTTTTTTACGGATTCCGGCGGTATCTACTAATAAAAAGTCAAAACCAAAGTTGTTGTAATGCGTGTATAGAGAATCGCGGGTAGTACCTGGAATGGGTGTTACAATATTACGTTCGTCGCCAAGCAAAGCATTGATGAGCGACGATTTTCCGACATTGGGTCTGCCGATAACGGCAAATTTAGGAAGCTCGGGCGTTTCTTCCTGGGGAATAATAATAAACTCTTTTACCACTTCGTCCAGCAAATCGCCGGTACCTGAACCGCTGATGGACGAGATGCAATAAATGTTACCTAAACCAAGACTGTAAAACTCGTTGGCATCGTCAGTATGGTTAAAATTATCCACTTTGTTGGCAACTAAAAAGACTTTTTTATGGCTTTTGCGAACCAATTGCGACACTTCTTCATCCATAGGTGTGATGCCTTCTTTTGCATCAACCATAAAAAGAATAACATCGGCTTCATCCACGGCAAGCGATACCTGTTTCCGTATTTCTTCTTCAAAAACATCTTCCGAACGCATGGCATAGCCTCCGGTATCAATCACCGAAAAGGTATAACCATTCCAGTCGCTTATGCCATAATGGCGATCGCGGGTAACGCCGCTGGTGGGGTCAACAATGGCTTTTCGTTCTCCGGTTAGCCGGTTGAACAGAGTGGATTTGCCTACATTGGGTCGGCCTATGATGGCTACAATATTGCTCATGGTTTTTTTTGATTGGTTAAATTTCGTACCCGAATCTTTTCAGTTCGCGTTCGTTCTCACGCCAGTCCTTGTCTACTTTTACACGAAGTTCGAGAAAGACATGCTTATCGAGAAATTCTTCGATATCCTTACGGGCATCTGTGCCCAATTTTTTGATTGAACTTCCCTTGGCTCCGATAATGATTGCCTTTTGTGATTCGCGGGCCACATAAATCATGGCCGAAATGCGGATCAGCTTTTCTTCTTCGGTAAAGGTGTCGATGGCAACTTCAGTAGAATAGGGAATTTCTTTATGGTAGTTTAGCAGGATTTTTTCGCGTATGATTTCCGAAACAAAGAAACGTTGGGAGCGATTGGTCAGTTCGTCTTTGGGAAAATAAGGCGGGTTTTCGGGAAGCAGCCTGATGATATTTTGAAAAACAGTGTCTGTATTAAATTTAAGCAAAGCCGAAATCGGAAAGATTTCTGCTTTGGGCAGAAGCTCTTTCCATTCATTTATCTTAGCTTCAACCTTTGGCTGGTCGGAAAGATCAATTTTGTTGATCAATAAAAGCACCGGAACTTCGGTAGTTTGCAGTTTTTTCAGGATATCTTCATGATCGAAAGTCTCACCCATTTCGGTAACAAAAAGGAAGATATCGGCGTCGAGCATGGCCGTTTCCACAAATTTCATCATCGATTTGTGAAGCAGGTAATGAGGTTTCACGATGCCGGGAGTATCGGAATAAATCATCTGAAAATCCTCGCCGTTAACGATGCCCATGATACGATGACGGGTTGTTTGTGCCTTAGAGGTAATAATGGAAAGTTTTTCGCCTACCAAAGCATTCATCAGGGTTGACTTTCCAACGTTGGGATTGCCAATGATATTGATAAATCCTGATTTATGGGTCATAATTAAAGAAATTAAAAGCTGATAGTGGATGAAGGGTGCAAAATTAAAAAAATCCCTGCAAAAAGTGAATTTTACAGGGATTATGTAGCGGGGGCAGGATTCGAACCTACGGCCTTTGGGTTATGAGCCCAACGAGCTACCACTGCTCCACCCCGCAATATATTTTCAAAAAAATTGTATCCTTTTTGGATTTGCAAAGGTATACAAATTTTTAAATTATTGGTGATTTTTTTATTTTTTTTAATTATTATTATAAAGTACTCATAATATCAGGAATATAAAAAAAGGATTTGTAAATTAGTACAATATAATATTTGCAGGAGTGGAAGAATTTACTATTTTTGCACGCTCAAAACAGGATGGGAAACCGGAAACGGGGAACAAACCTGTAATATCTTAAAAAAGTGTTCCTTAATTTGAATTTTAAGATCGGGATGTAGCGCAGCCTGGTAGCGCGCTTCGTTCGGGACGAAGAGGCCGCTGGTTCGAATCCAGTCATCCCGACTCTTCAATTTTTTTTATTGCCTCTTTAGCTCAGTTGGTAGAGCAGCTCATTCGTAATGAGCAGGTCGTCGGTTCGAGTCCGATGAGAGGCTCTTTTCCGGTTTAGTTTCCACCAACCGGAAAAGAGCTAAAAGGGCTATTCGGCCAATATCATCAGTTTATTGTGATTTATTTCTACCACACCCCCTTTAATGTCGAAGGTTTTGGTATTTTTATCGGCAAGTATAATTTTGATAGTTCCTGCTTTTAATACAGAAATTAACGGGGCGTGATTGTTTAATATCTCAAAAGAACCGTCAATACCCGGCAATTGCACCAGACTGGCTTCTCCTTCGAAAATGACGGTATCCGGAGTTACTATTTCAATATTCATGGTTGGTTTGTACTTTCATACTGAATTAACTACTGCGCGTTTGCAAGCATTTTCTTACCTTTTTCGATAGCTTCTTCTATGGTTCCCACCAAGTTGAAAGCCGATTCAGGATATTCGTCCACTTCGCCATCCATAATCATATTAAAACCTTTAATGGTATCTTCAATGGATACAAACACTCCCGGTAAGCCGGTAAACTGTTCGGCAACATGGAAAGGCTGCGACAAAAAACGTTGAACACGACGTGCACGGTGAACCACTAATTTATCTTCTTCCGACAATTCGTCCATACCAAGAATGGCGATAATGTCCTGAAGTTCGGAATATCGTTGGATGATATTTTTAACACGCTGAGCGGTATTATAATGTTCTTCTCCCACCACATCAGGCGAAAGGATGCGTGAAGTGGAATCCAGCGGGCTAACGGCAGGATAGATACCTAATGCCGAGATTTTACGATCGAGAACGGTCGTAGCGTCAAGATGGGCAAAGGTTGTAGCCGGAGCCGGATCGGTAAGGTCATCGGCAGGTACGTAAACAGCCTGAACAGAAGTGATAGAACCGCGTTTGGTAGAGGTAATACGTTCCTGCATGATCCCCATTTCGGTAGCCAGTGTTGGCTGATAACCAACGGCTGAAGGCATACGTCCAAGCAAAGCCGAAACTTCGGAGCCGGCCTGGGTGAAACGGAAAATGTTATCGATAAAGAACAAAATATCACGTCCGCCGGATTCTTCGTCACCATCGCGGAAATATTCGGCCATTGTTAATCCTGATAAGGCTACACGGGCACGTGCTCCCGGGGGTTCGTTCATTTGTCCAAAGACCAGGGTTGTCTGCGATTTAGCTAATTCATTCCGATCAACTTTGCTCAGGTCCCAACCGCCTTTTTCCATATCTTCTTTAAAGGCATCACCATATTTAATAACGCCTGATTCAATCATTTCACGTAAAAGATCGTTGCCTTCGCGGGTACGTTCACCAACGCCTCCAAATACTGAAAGTCCGGAATATTTCTTGGCTACGTTATTGATCAGTTCCATGATAATAACCGTTTTGCCTACGCCGGCACCACCAAACAGACCTATTTTTCCGCCTTTGGCGTAAGGTTCTATAAGGTCAATTACCTTTATACCAGTGTACAATACTTCTTTTTGAGTTGTAAGATTCTCAAATTTAGGAGGATCTCGATGAATGCTTTGGGCTTTCGTCTTTGGGACTTCACCCAAGCCGTCAATAGCTTCACCAATTACATTAAACAGTCGTCCTTTTACCTCGTTTGTGGTAGGCATGGTAATGGTTTGTCCGGTAGAAACAACATCCATTCCGCGGCGTAATCCATCGGTGGAATCCATGGCGATGGTACGGATAGTGTTTTCTCCAATATCCTGCTGGCATTCAAGCACGATAACATGACCATCGTCATGTTTAACTTCTAAGGCATCGTAAATATTGGGAAGCCTTACATCCTGTTCAAAATTAACATCTATTACAGGGCCTATAATCTGCGAAATACGACCAACAACATTTGTTGACATAACTTTTCTTTAAAATTTAAATAAGGCGGCAAAATTACTAAAAACTGTAGTATTAAACAGTTTTTTTGAAAAGACTTTTTTGAAAAATAATTATTGCCAGAACGCCAGTAGTAATGGCCGAATCGGCAATGTTAAAAACGGGCCGAAAAAATAAAAAATCCTGTCCACCGAAAAACGGGACCCATGAAGGGTAGTTGCCTGAAATGAGCGGAAAGTAAAGCATATCAACCACTTTACCGTGCAAAAAGCTACCATATCCCCCGCCGGCTGGTAAAAGTGTGGCGGTTTGCATAAACGTACTATCATTGAAAATTAGCCCATAAAATGCGCTGTCGATAATATTTCCCATTGCACCGGCAAAAATCAGCGAGATGCAGGCGATAAATCCAAATTTTGCTTTGTCGCGAATAAGTGTACCAAGGTAATATCCAATGGCTCCAACGGCAAAAATCCGGAATAGACTTAACATCAACTTGCCATAATCGCCACCAAAGCGAAGCCCAAAGGCCATACCATAATTTTCTGTGAAATTGATAATAAACCAATGTCCGAAAATCGGTATGTCTTGCCCAAGCAACATGTGAGTTTTAACCCAAAACTTAAGTGCTTGGTCGGCAAGTAAAACTAAAAAAATAATCAAAAGTGATTTTTTCAGCACCGGAAATTAATTTTTTCCCTGATTCAATTTAGCATCAATACTCAAGGTAGCATGAGGAACAATACGCAGGCGTTCTTTTGAAATCAACTTACCGGTAACCCGGCAAATGCCATATGTTTTATTTTCGATTCGAACCAGTGCATTTTCCAACGCCTGGATAAATTTATCCTGACGAACGGCCAGTTTGCTGTTTTCTTCTTTTGATAAAACCTGATAACCTTCTTCCAAAACTTTAAAGGTTGGAGAAGTGTCATTTATATCGTGCTCATTATTGTTTGTGAAAGCTTCGGTAAGCATTTTCAGATCGCGGCGTGCTTTTTCCAACTTGTCTTCAATGATTAATCTGAATTCTTCAAGTTCTTCATCGGAATACCTGTTTTTTTCCTGGATTTCTTTTTCCGCTTGTAAATCTTGCTTTTTCATGGCAATAGTTATTAATGGTTAATTTTAACTTTCATCCTTTAAACCACTTTTTGGATGGTGATAAAAGTTTTTAGTCCTTCAATGATCTCAATTTCTGTTTTTTCCTCACAATCAAGTGCTTGATTGAGGTCGAGGGAGTCGGCTAAAGTTTCTGAACAAATGTAAGCATAATTGTTTTCGATGGGTGCATTTATTTCAGAATTTTTTTCAATTTGTACCTTAATTTTATCGGTTACCTCAAATCCTTTGTCCTTACGAAGATTCTGGATACGGTTAATTAATTCACGGGCAATACCTTCCTGACGCAGGGTTTCGGTAATGGTAATATCGAGGGCAACCGTCATATTCCCCATGTTGGATACTACCCAACCCGGAATGTCTTCGGTAATGATTTCCACATCAGTAATCAAAATTTCCACAGTTTGGTTTTCGACTTCTATGGTTATTTTGCCAGAATTCTCGATGGTAGTAATTTCATTGGGCGTGAAAGTATCAACGGCGGCGGCAATCTGTTTCATCAGTTTGCCATACCTGGGACCAAGCGTTTTAAAGTTTGGTTTTATTTTTTTAACCAGAATACCAGCCGATTCGTCAATATATTCTATTTCCTTAACATTAACTTCCGACAAGATAAGATTCCTGACTTTTTCGATCTGCTGTTTAAAATGCTCATCCAGCACAGGTATCATCAGCTTGTTAAGTGGCTGGCGTACACGGTTGTTGGTGCGTTTACGAAGCGAAAGCGCCATGGATGAAATTTTCTGAGCCAGTTCCATACGTTCTTCCAGATCTTTGTCGATAAGCGAATTATTGCAGACAGGAAAATTGGTAAGGTGAACCGATTCGGCTTTATCTTTACCGGTAATATTATTCAGATCGGTAAATAAACGGTCGGCAAAAAATGGAGCAATCGGAGCCGAAAGTTGAGCAACCGTAACCAAGCAAGTATATAACGTTTGATAAGCCGAAATTTTATCCTCGGTATAATCGCCTTTCCAGAAACGACGACGACACAGACGCACATACCAGTTGCTCAGGTGCTCATCAACAAAATCAGAGATCGCTCTTCCGGCTTTGGTTGGTTCGTAATCGGAAAAATAATCGTCAACATTTTTAACCAAAGAATTGAGTTCCGATAATATCCACCGGTCAATTTCGGGGCGATGTTCGCTGGGAACTTCCGGTTCGGAAAATGAAAATCCGTCAATATTGGCATATAAAGCAAAGAAATTGTAGGTATTATACAATGTTCCAAAAAATTTGCGCTGTACTTCGGCTATGCCTTCCAGGTCGAATTTTAGATTGTCCCAAGGCTGGGCATTGGTTATCATATACCAGCGGGTAGCATCAGGTCCATATTTTTCAAGCGTTTCAAACGGATCCACGGCATTGCCAAGGCGTTTCGACATTTTATTGCCTTTTTTATCCAAAACCAGTCCATTAGATACTACCGTTTTGAATGATACGCTATCGAAAAGCATGGTGGCTATGGCATGAAGGGTAAAAAACCATCCACGGGTCTGGTCAACGCCTTCGGCGATAAAATCGGCGGGGAAATATTCGTTCAGTGTTTCCTTATTTTCGAAAGGATAATGATACTGAGCGAAAGGCATAGAACCGGAATCGAACCATACATCAATAAGATCGGGTTCGCGGAACATTTTTTTCCCGGAAGGGGAAACCAGAAAAATATCGTCAACGTATGGACGGTGCAAATCAAATTTTTGATAATTCTCTTTGGAATTATCACCAGGAATATAATCGGCATATGGATTTTGTTTCATAAAGCCGGCTTCGATTGATTTATCAATTTCTTGTTTTAACTGGGCAACCGAACCGATGCAGATTTCCTCGCTGCGGTCGTTGGTAACCCAAATGGGCAACGGTGTGCCCCAGAAGCGTGAACGCGAAAGATTCCAGTCAACCAGGTTTTCGAGCCAGTTGCCGAAACGTCCCGTACCGGTAGCTTCAGGCTTCCAGTTGATGGTTTTATTCAGCTCTATCATCTTTTCCTTCAAAGCGGTAGTCTTGACAAACCAAGAATCGAGCGGATAATATAAAATGGGCTTATCCGTACGCCAGCAATGCGGGTACGAGTGTTCGTATTTTTCGGTCTTGAAAGCCTTGTTTTCTTTTTTGAGCTTAACAATGATATCAATATCAACGTTGTTAGGGTTTTTGGGATCGAAATCGGATGCATACTCCGGTTTAACATATCGTCCGGCAAATTCGCCCATGACGTCTATAAATTTTCCTTGTTTATTAACCAGCGTAAGCGAACCTATGCCGTTTTGCTTGCCAACACGAAAGTCGTCGGCTCCAAAACTCGGAGCAATATGAACGATACCGGTTCCATCTTCGGTGGTTACGAAATCGCCTATCACCACCCTAAAAGCGTCGCCGTCGTCGGGCTGAGCATAGGGCAAAAGCTGTTCGTAACGGATTCCTTCCAGATCTTTTCCCTGGTAAGTTTCCGTAACTTCAAAAGGAATATTTTTTTGTCCGGCTTCATATTCGTCGAGTTTCAAGCCCGCATTTTTTTCGGGGAAGAAGTTCCCGAGTAATTCTTTAGCCAATACAACACTAACCGGTTGAAAAGTATAAGGGTTATATGTTTTAACCTTTACATACTCAATCTTTTTTCCGACAGCCAAAGCAGTATTTGATGGCAAAGTCCATGGAGTAGTTGTCCAGGCAATAAAAAAAACATCTCCAAAAGCATTTTTAAACAGAAATTCAGACTTATCGTTACGAATCACTTTAAACTGTGCAACTACCGTATTGTCTTTCACCATACGATAGCAGCCAGGCTGATTCAGTTCGTGGGTACTCAAACCGGTACCGGCAGCGGGCGAATAGGGCTGAATGGTGTAGCCTTTATAGAGCAAGCCTTTTTCATAGAGTTTGGAAAGCAAATACCAAACTGATTCAATATACGTATTATCAAAAGTGATATACGGATCGTCCAGATCAACCCAGTAGCCGATTTTAAGGGTGAGTTCATCCCACAAATCCTTGTATTTCATCACCTCCTTGCGGCAGGCGTCGTTATATTCCTTTACCGAAATTTTCTTTCCGATGTCCTCTTTGGTAATGCCTAAGGTTTTTTCCACGGCAATTTCGATGGGAAGCCCGTGGGTATCCCAGCCGGCTTTGCGCTTGACATAAAAGCCTTTCAGGGTTTTGTAACGGCAGAAAATATCCTTGATCGTCCGCGCCATCACATGGTGTATTCCTGGCATACCATTAGCAGAAGGAGGTCCTTCATAAAACACATACCGTTCGTTGCCTTTACGGTTGTTCAGGCTTTTTTCAAAAATATGGTTAGCTTCCCATTCCGTTCTAACTTCTTTTCCAATAGCTGTTAGATTGAGATGCTTGTATTCGTTGTATTTGATTTTCATTAATTAACTGATATTAACTGCTTTTTAGAAACGAGGTGCAAAAGTAATTATTTTTACCTTAAAAAAATTTAAAACTTATTTTAGTAAAATGATTTTTTGTAATTTAGTAGGCTGAAAAATTATTAAAACTTTGTACTATGTCAAAATCGAAAGACGTTAAAAAAGAGGAGAAAAAGAAACCTGTCAAAACTGCAAAAGAAAAAAAGGCTGAAAAAAGAGAAAAAAAATTAACGAAGTAGCCATACAAAGCACTTCGTTAATTTTTCTTTCTTTATCTGACTAAATCTTAATGTCAGAAAAATAATGCAGTTTGCGATTAAAGAATCTGTTATTCAAACGATATAATGGACTCTTTAATCCGTTCGATAGCATCGCGGAGTTGTTCTTCGGTAATGACCAAAGGAGGTGCAAAGCGAATGATGTGCTGATGAGTGGGTTTTGCCAATACTCCGTTATCTCTCATTTTAAGGCATACATCCCATGCTTCTTTGCCGTCTTTTGGTCTTATAATCACGGCATTTAGTAATCCTTTTCCCCTGACTAATTCAATCATCGGGGTTTTTATTTTCCGGATTTCTTCGCGGAAAATATGACCGAGATATTCGGCTTTCTCGGCTAATTTTTCGTCCTTTACCACTTCCAAAGCAGCTACGGCAACTCTGGCAGCTATCGGATTTCCTCCAAAGGTAGAACCGTGCTCGCCTGGTTTGATGGTAAGCATAATATCGTCGTCAGCCAGGACAGCCGAAATCGGCATAGTACCGCCCGAAAGGGCTTTTCCAAGGATAAGAATATCAGGATGAACGTTTTCGTGGTCACAGGCAAGTAGTTTACCCGTGCGGGCAATACCGGTCTGTACTTCATCGGCTATAAATAAAACATTTTTCGATTTACAAAGCTGGTATGATTTGGCTAAATAACCATCATCGGGAACGTAAACGCCGGCTTCACCCTGAATAGGTTCTACAAGGAAACCAGCAACATTGGGATCTTCCAGGGCTTTTTCCAGAGCAGGAATATCATTGTAAGGAATAGATACGAAGCCCGGAGTGAACGGACCATAATCTTTATAAGCATCCGGGTCGGACGACAGGGAAATAATGGTGATGGTACGTCCATGGAAATTACCGTCGCAAACAATGATCTTTGCCTGGTTTTCAGGAACACCTTTTTTCAGATAAGCCCATTTACGGCAGAGTTTAAGAGCCGTTTCATCGGCCTCGGCTCCGCTGTTCATCGGAAGGACCTTATCATAGCCGAAGTATTCGGTAACGTATTTTTCGTATACACACAGGCAATCATTGTAAAATGCGCGCGAGGTAAGCGTAAGCGTTTTAGCCTGCTCTATCATGGCGTTGATGATTTTAGGATGGCAGTGTCCCTGATTTACTGCCGAGTATGCCGAAAGAAAATCGTAATATCGTTTGCCATCCACATCCCATACAAAGGCCCCCTGGCCTTTGGTAAGAACAACCGGCAATGGATGATAATTGTGTGCACCGTATTTATTTTCAAGCGCCATCGCTTGTTCTGAAGTTATTTTTGCTGTCATAGCTGATAATTTTTAAGGTTTATTAATTACATTTATGCGACAGCAAAATTATAATAATTCGGAATACAAAATTTTAATTCATTCTGAAAGATTATTCCTTAAAATTGTATTTTTGAACAAAATTTTAAAAAATCAGCCATGAGAACCAACATATACCTTTGTTTATTCGTTTTTTTATTTGTTTTTAATCAATTGGGCTTTTCGCAAGAAGCCCAGACTCCGATAGAGTATAAAGCCATAAAAAAATGGGAAACCCCTCAGCAGTTTAAAACACCCGAATCTGTAATTTATGATGCTTCGCGCGACATTTGCTATGTGAGCAACGTTAACGGTAGTCCGGCTGCCCGCGATGGTAACGGATTTATATCAAAACTTTCTCCGGACGGAAAGCTAATTCAATTGGAATGGATCAAAGGACTTAACGGGCCCAAAGGAATGACCATTTATCAGGACAAATTATATGTAGCTGATATTGACCGCATAGCCGAAATTGACATTGCTTCTGGGAAAATCATTCAGTTTTTAAATTCCAAAGGTGCTACTTTTCTAAATGATGTGGCAGTGGATAAAAACGGAACCATTTATATTTCCGATACCGGTAACGACAGGATTTATATTCTCAAAAACGGGAAAATTGACTCCTGGCTCAGCTCTGAAAAATTAAAAGAGGCCAACGGATTGTGTATTGTTGGTGAAAAACTAATGGTGGGAACCGCACACGCCGTTCAAAGTGTAGATTTAAAATCGAAAAAAATCAGTACGTTAGTTCCAGAATCCGGCAATATTGACGGACTGGTCAATGTGGCTGAAGGCGATTATTTTTTCTCAGATTTTAATGGTAAAATCAGTTGGGTACGCCCGCCACAGGCTTACCGTTTCCTGCTCAATACCACCTCACAAGGAATAAATGCCACTGACATCGAGTATATTAAAGACAAAAAATTATTGATCGTTCCTACATTCAATGACAATCGTGTGATGGCTTACGAAATTGTTTGCAGCCGATTATAGCATTTAAAATACGTTGCCTTTCGGAAATTTTGTTATGAATGTTCAGGCATGAATGCGGGTAAATTTATCATTCATGGCTAAAACAATCTGATAATAGCCATTTTATTTACAGATAACTGCAAAATGGGTTAAAAGGAGGCTAAATATTATTTTGAGATTAACATCTGATTATTTTTATTACTTTAGCTCCATTATTTTCTGTTAGTAACAAATAGAACTGAAAATGAAAAAGTTCATTTTCCTTTTCGCTTTGCTATTGTTGGTTCAGCATGTTTTTCCCTTTACCAAAGGGGAACAAAGGGTTGTCGACAGCCTTAAACAAGTGCTGGTTAATTCAACGGATAAAGAAAAAGTTGACATCTTAGTGAAGCTTTCTTCTTTTTACATGAATGAGGATTCTGCGTTATCCATTGCGTATGCCAGACAGGCCATAAACTTAAAAGATAAAACAAATCAATTGCTGTTGCAGCAGTTGCAGATACAGAAAAACAGAAAGATATTGTTCTTAGTATCCGGCTTGGCTTCCCTTGTCATATTGTTATTAGTTATCGTTGTCTACAGGATAAAAAGCCGGGCGCTTAAAGCAAAATATATAGCCGAAGGGGAAATTCATCGCCTTGAAAAAGAAAAGATCCGGTTAACGCTCGACGCTCAAAACCGGAAATTAACGGCGGCTGAACTGCACCTTATGGAAAAGAATAAAACGCTGACAGATATCAAAGCCGCGCTTGATCCGGCAACTGTAAACGATAGGTCGGTCTATCATAAATTGATGAGCTATATCAACAGCAGCAATCACTTTGATGAAGAATGGGATAAATTCACCCTGCATTTCGAGGAAGTCCATCCCGGCTTTTTCACACACGTAAACGAAATTTCGTCCCATCATTTAACAAAAGAAGATTTATTGTATTGCGCGTACGTGCGTATGCATCTCAATAGTAAAGATATTGCAAGGGTAAGACACATCCTGCCGAGGAGCGTAAAACAGCATCTCCGGCGACTCAAGTTCAAGCTGCATCTGCCACACGAAGAAAAGTTAGCCGATTTTTTGAATTCATTGTAAAAAATTATCGTAATTAATCACAAAAACAGTAATTTTGTAAAAAACATAAAGCTGTGGAAAAAATTATTAACCTGCATATTGAAAAGTTACCCGAAGGTTTCTATCTGGCAACATCGTCAGAAATACAAGGTTTGGTTGCCCAAGGTCGTACGATTAATGAAACCATAGAAATTGCCCGCGATGTGGCTAAAAAAATATTGGAAGCTCAACAGGAAGAAGAGCATAAAACTTTTCCCCTGCATCCGGTAAAAACATCGTTTGATTATCCTTTAGTGATAGGCTTATAAATATGGGAACGCTTTCCGGTTATAAATACAGGGAGGTTGTACGACGATTGAAAATATTAGGTTTTGTTTTTTATCGTCAGGCCGC
>Ga0268360_1002479_pt1 | contig 14308 bp, 16 predicted proteins | sample BioMet11_FD_192465 | JGI IMG/M metagenome (GOLD analysis project Ga0268360, IMG submission 192465) | Sewage microbial communities from Oakland, California, United States - Biofuel 11 (Illumina Assembly) | ecosystem: Engineered > Wastewater > Sewage > Unclassified | place: USA: California... | reverse complement strand
AGGGAACCGTTTTATAGCCTTCATCCTTGGCGGCGGCAACACGGCCATGACCGGCGATGATGTTGTAGTCGCTGTCGATGATTACGGGAGAGACAAAACCGAACTCCCGGAGGCTGGACCGAAGCTGTGCAATCTGCTCCTTGCTGTGGGTACGAGCATTCCGAGCGTAAGGTACCAGCTTATCAATATCAACTTTTTCAAAGCGTTCTGTATTCGCCATAGATTATTTTCCTTTCCGCGCCGTGAGCAGGCGCTCCATCAGGTCGTCCTGCGGATTGTCGCCGCTGTAACCGGCAGCGCAGTTTTCCTTTACAATCTGAAAAATCTCAGCCCAGTCCGCGCGGGTCTGGCATTTGAAGCTGTTTGCCATCGTGACATAGGGCGAGGCGATGGCGTTGCCGGTGGTCGGATGCTTAGCGAGAAAGCCGTATTCCGTGATGGCCTCCTCACACTGAATCCAGCGGGCGGCACTCATGGCGTAGCGTTCGATGGTATCTGGAGGAACGAGGTGCGCACAGCCGCGATCCGCGAGCCATTGCCAGACCGATTTGTAGATGTCGGCAGCGGGCAGCGCCTTGCCATCCTTCTGTATTGCCGAAAGCATTTCTTTCGGTTCCGGCATATCCTGACCGCGCAGATCCGGAGCATTTTTAAATTCCATAACGGTGAGCGGGTGCTTTCCCGGATTGCCGTCCGCAATTTTATCTGCCAACGGCTTCCGTTTTGCCCCGGCACCGGCCCTTACGCCGCCACGGTTTGTACCATCTTTGGCCATGCGGCAACTCCTCCTTCCTCGCGGGGTTAATACCCCGTTTGATTCCGCGTTTTAGCGAAGATGACCCCACGCCCGTTCCCCGGCGATATGTGCGCAGAGATTCAAACCGCCCCTACCGGTCAAGCGCGAAGTGATTATGTTTTCGTGATTTTTGTATTTGTTTTGGTCTGTAGCAAAATGTGATACAGACCTCGCGGAACTGCATTTTGTTCCCATCCTTAACGATCGTGCCAGCGGTCGCCCATCTCGGCAGTGATCTTCGAGTGGCACGGTGTGCAGAGCGCCTCAAGATTGGAGTCGACATGCGTGCCGCCGCGAGAGAGCGGAAGTCTGTGATGGACTTCGGTTGCAGGGGCATAGACGCCGCGCTTCAGGCACTCCTCGCAGAGAGGGTGGGCGGCGATGTATCTGTCACGGATGCGCTTCCACGCACGGCCGTACCGTTTCTTCTCAACAGGATCGCGGTCGTACTGTTCGTACTGCTTGTCAATGAGCTTCTGATGCTCCTCGCAGTAGCGGCCGGGCACCAGCTTCGGGCAGCCGGGATAGCGGCAGGGCGTTAAAGGTTTGTGCGGCATGGCTGCCTCCTTTCGGGCATAAAGAAAGCCCTCGCGGGTTTGGCCCCGTGAAGGCTCTCCGGATTCAATTTTCCTATTGTAATGATACCACATTCGCCCTGTGCGAAATAGTGCGTTTTACTGCGCCGACAAGATTTCCTCTACTTTTTTCAAAGCATCGTTGTGTACCTCATAAACGTGACGCACCCGGAAATCCATCTCCACGGCAATCTGTTCCCAGGACTTATAGCAGAGGTAGCGTCCTTCCAGCAGAAGCTGACAGTCTATATCGTCCACGGCTTTGATGGTCTTCACAAGGTCGCACTTGATATCCACCAGAGTGTCAATGTCGCGGTTGATCTCCGCTTCCAGATCCACGATCTTCGCAATGGCGTCCGCCATCTGGGAGTTGCCGGGGCTGGGATTGTGGGGCATCCCGGTCAGGCGTGAGGTACACTTGGTGGCGAGGTCGTTCAGCAAAGCGATTTGGTCGATCTTGCCGTTGATGCGGTTATCCAAGCGGAACGCCTGGGACAGATACTCTTTCGCCTCCATCTCACGCCACCTCCTCGCGCAGCATCCGAAGCAGCGTTTCTCCGTCGACGGAGGTCAGCAGCGTGTACCATTCGGAGCGGAAAAACCGTTCCACCTCCGACTTGTCCTGCAGCGCCGGGGTGTATTTTGGATTTCGCTCCAGCGTGCGCAGCGCGGCGCGGTAGTCATTCGCGGCCTGTACAATTATCGCGTTCGCCAAATTTTCATAGGGTGTGTTCATGATCTGTACCTCCGATTATTTTTTGTTCCCTCGGATTGGCACGGATTGTCATAGATTGTCTTAGATTTGCAGGTCCGCTTTTACGGCGTTGATGAGAGCCGCCTGTGTGCTGTCCTTTTGCGAGAGGGCTTTTAGGATGCGCTCGTCGATGGTGCCTTTGGTGACGATGTGCTGCACCACAACGGTATCCGCCGTCTGGCCCTGTCTCCACAGACGGGCATTGGTCTGCTGGTAGAGTTCCAGCGACCAGGTCAGCCCGAACCAGATGAGTGTGGAGCCGCCGGACTGCAAATTGAGTCCGTGTCCGGCAGAGGCAGGATGAATCAGCGCCACAGGTATCTCTCCGGCATTCCACCGCTTGATGCTGTCGGCCGTGTCCAGCTTGGAAAACGGGATGTGGAGTTTGTGCAGGCACTCGGAGATTCTGGCGAGGTCATGCTTGAACCAGTAGGCCACCAGCACGGGTTTCCCGTTTGCCGCCTCAATCAAATCCTCCAGCGCATCCAACTTGCGGTCATGAATATGGACTATGCTGCCGACATCGTCATAGACTGCGCCGTTGGCCATCTGAGAGAGCTTGTTCGATAAAGCGGCGGCGTTGGCCACAGTGATATCGCCGTCTGGAAGCTGCAGCACGAGGTCGTCCTTCAGATCGTCGTAGCGTTCCTGTTCTTCCTCGGAAAGCTGCACCTCATATTCGCTGCTGACGAGCTCCGGCATCTGCAGGTGATCTGTGGACTTCATGCTGATCGTGATATCCGCGATTTTTCTGTAGATGGCCTTTTCTGCGCCGGGCAGCGGCTTGTAGGAGTAGATGATCTGGCCGTTCCTCTTGTCCGGCATGAAGTAGTTGGTGCGATACTGCCCAATGAAGCGGCCGAGGCGTTGACCCATATCCAGAAGCCGGTATTCAGCCCACAGATCCATGAGGCCGTTCGCGGAAGGCGTGCCGGTAAGTCCCACGATGCGCTTAACCTTGGGGCGGACCTTCATTAACGCCCGGAAGCGTTTTGCCTGATAGCTTTTGAAGGACGACAACTCATCGACTACCACGGTATCGAAGTCGAACGGGACACCGCTGCCTTCGATGAGCCACTGGACGTTCTCTCGGTTGATAATGCAGATGTCAGTCTGCTGCAGAAGCGCCGCTTTACGTTCTGCCTCGTTTCCAACTGCCACCGCGTAGGTCAGTAGTGACAGATGGTCCCATTTCTGAAGCTCGGACGGCCAGGTACCGGAAGCCACTCTGAGGGGTGCGATCACAAGTATTCGGTGCGCCTCGAAGCTGTCGAACAGCAGGTCCATAATGGCGGTCAGCGTGATGCTCGTTTTCCCTAAGCCCATATCAAGCAGGACTACCGCAATGGGGTGCGTCTCGATGTAATCGATGGCGAAGGTCTGGTAGTTATGTGGCTCGTATTTCATCAAGAATCCCTCCAATCTGACCGGTGTCGTCCAACACATAAACTTTGAAGCCCAGCTTTTGCAGCATCCGGTGTCTGGCTTCCTGTATAGGGCGCGGCACCTTGCCGGGGGCCTTGACTTCCACGAAGGCCATGCGGCCACCAGGTAAAAGGACAATACGATCCGGCATTCCATCAAGACCTGGGCTCGTAAATTTGGGAGCGATTCCGCCCAGCGCTTTTGCCGCTTGTGTCAGTTTTGCTTCTATTGCTTTTTCTCTCATTTCAGTGTCCTCCATCAGGGATTTAAAGAGGGGGTGTTGACCTCGACGACCTCATTACATAAACTTTTTCTTATACAATTTTTTATGCCCCTAAGAAAAGTTCCAGTAAAAGAGGTCGTCGAGGTCAACATTTGGTAGTTATTTCAGAAAATCCTCAAAATCTCCGTCGTCTGTTTTCAACCGCAGTCCGACAAAGAATCGCTTGCCTCTGGGATTGATTCTCTTAAAACCGGCATTCTCCAACGCAAAGTAGAAATCTGCGGTGCTGCGGACATACTCGTTTGTGTCAATGCTGTAATTACGGTATGCCTGATACAAGGCACCGGAGCTTTCACGGAAACTGGCATTGACCTCACATTTGTCCTCAAGAAAATGGCCAAACCAGTCGTTCTGCGCCCGGTACTCATCAATGGCTTTCCGCACGCATGTCGGAATCGGGATTTGGTAATTCAGCGCGATGACCTTCTGGGCACCTTCGATGATCCAAGTGAGGATGCTTTCACCGGCGTTGTTGTAAAGATACTCGCCGTAGTTCTTGATGTCGCTGGAGCCTTCGATTTTGGCGTCGAACGGGATGACGATCAGCCTGCGCCAGATACCATCGTCGGAAGCGCTGACCTTTGGCAGGTGGTTGGTGTAGAGAACCAGCGTATGGCAGGGCGTGAAGCTGAACGGGTCCTTGTACTTTTTCTCGGCGAACACATCGTCGGTGGAACAGAGCTGTTTGACGGTGGAGTCGTTGAGCCTCGCGCCTTCCTGCATTTCCGCCGCGATCAGCAGACGCTTGCCTTTGACCTCGGCCAGCTCCGGCTTGATGTTGCGGCGGCAACCGACTGTCAGGGTATCGGCGGAGATATTGCCGCTGTAAAGGCCCAGCACACGGGAGACGGCATTCCAGAAGGTCGATTTGCCGTTCCGTCCGCAGCCGTAGGAGATGATAAGCGCTTCCACAAAAACCTTTCCGATGGCGGCCAGCCCGCAGATCATCTGGACATAATCGATGAGCTCCTGATTTCCGCAGAAGATCAGGTTCAGACTGTCCTGCCAGAGCTGTTCGCCTTTGCCGCTGGGTGAAACGGACGTGATCTTGGTGATATAGTCCTCCGGGGAATGTTCCCTCGCTCCGGCGATGCCTTTGCGAAGATCATAGGTGGCTTCCGGCGTACAGAGGAGAAAACAGTCGGCGTCCAGATCGCGCGGCGAGATCTCCAGCATGGGGTGTGACTCCTTCAGCGTCGCGGTGATATTCTTGGAATCACGGCGGCGAATCGCAAAGGACTGGTATGCTTTGGCCGCGAGAAACTCGGCGTAGGCTTCGGCCTGCGCGTCATTGAACAACGCTTCGGCCTTCGCCTTGGAGGTAGTGTCGAGGATGCCCTGCGCACCGCAGTCGGTCAGCTTCTTGGCGGCGGCCAGCAGGTCCTTCGTCGCTTCTTCCAGTTGGCGGCGGGTCAATTCATGGGCGACCGCCTGTGCGCCGGGCTCGGTTTCTTTCCAGTAGTGCTCCGTATAACGAATGAAGTGCGTCGCCGGCGAATAGCGCAGTTCACCGGAGAAGTGCTTCGCCAGCACCTCGGCCTGCCCGACGTCGGAGAAATCTTCGGGCTTATATGAGGTGTCATTGTTATAGACCTCAGGTGGCACATAGCCATCCTGCTGCTGCACTCTGGCATAAAATCTCTGTGCGCTGTGCCAGATGGTCGAGAGTTCGGAGTCCTCCAAAGGCGGCGTGCATTTTGCGGCTTCATCGAGGAAGCACTGATAGGCATCCGCGCTATCGCCGTATTTCTTGATGACCCGGCCGGCGAAGCGTGACATGGTGGCGTTGCGGCTGCCTTCTGGAATGACCAGACTGGCTTGATGGCCGCCAGCCATATCCGTATCAAAATCGTCGTCCTCCAGAAACTCTGTCAGATTCATACTGCCGGGAAAGAGCTCAACCTCGACGGTGGTAGTGCCGAAAAAGAAGCGTGCTGCGTCCAGCGCCTTAGTATCGAAGTACGGGAAGATGGAATTGACCAGCTTTTTCATGTCGCTGTAAGCGGCTGCGTCTGTTATGCGTATGATCGGGAAAAGGATATGGAACTTCGGCCGGGCGGGTTTTCCGTTTTTCTCGCGCATGTTGTAGCGGCTGTAGTGGACCGCAAAGTAGACATTCGGGAATGCGGCGGCGACGTCAGCCGGCAGGACCCAATCGGCCGGGTCCTCGGAGTGGTCGTTGTCACAGTCGACCGGGAGACAATCCGCGCCGAGAAAATTGTCACCGCTTCGGTAGCTGTTTTTGTACTCGGCGCAGACGTAGTCATGGCAGACCGCCGCCCGCAGGCTGTCCTCATCAGTGACCTCGGTTTTGTTGGGATAGGAGCAATTGCCGGGATTGCCGACGATGTCGGCGCTATACAGGGTAAACATCAGTCGTGCACCTCCTTTGCGCCGTCCTCCAGCACATTGGTGATGAACTTGAGCGCGGTAATGATCGTTTCGAGCTCACAGTCGCCGCCGAGTGTAACTTCAAAACCCTCGCTGCCAAACTTGTCCCGTGTCACATGGACATCCATCTCCGTGGAAGCCAGATCTTTAATACGGAAGTAGGTACGGCTGCCGTGCCCGCCGTCGCCACCCTGATAACCGTTCGTACCGGCTTCAACTTCGAGAATATTAGCGCTTACGATTTCGCGCTTATAAGTAGGAACCTCTATGCCGCCGATGCGGTGTGTACCTTCAGTGATTGCAAACATTTTGTACCTCCTCCAATTCTTCTGTGAAATAACGCAGGTGGTAGTTCTTCCACCTGGCTCTTTTGATTTCCGCCGTCATACCGGCTGTGATGTTGTTGCCGAATACCCAGACCTCCGAGCATTTGCTCATAAGGGCGTTTCCGAAGAACATCCCAAGTTCACGTTCGTTCGGATCGGCGTCATTCAGGAACTGCGGAAACAGCAGATGCGGCGCAATAGGGATATAGCCCTTGTCTACTGCGAACCGGCTGTAACCGCGTGCCGCATTGACGTTCTTTTCGATATCTCCCGCGTAGGGAGAACAGATATATACGATTGGCCGGAAAGCGCGGAGTGCGTGTTCCTCATTTTCAATCAGCGTAAGGGCTTCATAAGCAGTTGGGTCATAGTAGCCCTCAGCGTTGCGTTTATCGATACTCATTTATGAGCCTCCTTTCCGGGCAGGCTTTTAGTCCACCTCTATTACCCAATGGAGCCGAAAACCCGCCTTGGCCGAAAACTTCTCAGTCTTTTTTATAAAAATCTGTCTCATAGCCATCCGCACGGAGAAGAAGGCCCTTTGCCCACGGCGGGGTTCTACCCATCTGATCGCAGACAGCCTGCAGAGACATACGCGAATCAGCCTCAATGACCAGTTCATCGTGGATGTGCATGACAATGGAGCAGTTTCGAAGCGTCTGCATGGCGTAGCAAAGAATGTCGCGCGAGGTGGCCTGCACGATGTTTTCCACAAATTTTGGACCATAAGAATCGAGGCGTTCCCATTTCTTCGTGCCGCCGACGCCTTCATAGGTGATGCACTGTCCGCCGAACTTGTTCTCACCGATACGTGGCTTCACATAGGCGAGCCTCCGGCCAGAAGGCAGCGTGATAAAAAGCATCCCGCTCTGACAGGAGAACACGATGCCGTGCGTACTGTTGGTGTGCTTATTGCGGACCGCCTCAAGCGCCGCCCGGTCCACATCCCACCAGAACTTTACGATATTAGGGTTGGTCTGCCTCCACGCATCAACCAGCGGAGGAAGTTCCTCCTCTGTGAGCCCCATCTCCAGAGCACCCATCGCTTTGAGGGCACCGACCGAGCCGCCGTAACCGAGCGCCAATTCCGCAATTTTTCCTTTCTGCCGCAGGTGGCCGTTGATGCCGTGCTTCTTGACCGGAACCTTGAACATCTGGCTGGCGCTGGCGCAGTAAATGTCGCCGCCCTTGGCGAATACGTCTTGTCGCCATGTCTCACCGGCGAGCCACGCGATGACACGAGCTTCGATGGCGCTGAAGTCTGATACGATAAATTTGGCTCCGGCTCTTGGCACAAAAGCGGTGCGGATAAGCTGTGAAAGTGTGTCTGGGACATCTTCATAGAGAAGCTCCAGCGCGTCGAAATCTCCGCAGCGCACAAGAGCGTGGGCTTGTTCCAGATCGGGAAGATGGTTCTGAGGCAGATTTTGCATTTGGATCAGTCTGCCTGCCCAGCGCCCGGTTCTGTTAGCACCATAAAATTGGAACATGCCACGAGCCCGGCCATCGGCACAGACAGCGGTCTCCATTGTCTGATATTTCTTCACGGACGATTTGGCAAGCTGCTGCCGCAGGGAGAGCGCTTCGCCGAGCGGTTCCGGCGCGGTCTTCAGCAGTTCGGCGACGGCCTTTTTGCCGAGCGTATCGGTTTCGAGACCGTTATCTGCAAGCCACTGCTTCATCTGCTGCACCGAGTTTGGATTGTCCAATTCGGTCAGTTTTTTCATAGCCGAGGTGAGCTGCTGACGGGAGCGACCGTCCATATCGATTGCCTGTCTGACCAGCGTCATATCCAGTGCGACACCACGGTCGTTGATCTCCTGATCGAGGTGGTATTCATTCCATATACTATCGGGCACTGGGAACTTAGCGAGCTTTGTTTGAATTGACATTTCCGTTTCCACATCGCGGGCGTTATATTGCTTGAAGGTTGCCCACTTATCCGGAGCATGATATGGACGATTGCGGGTACGGCCGTCATTGGACTTCGTTGGCGTGCAGGGCTGACAGAAATATTTGATGAGGTCTTTGCCCTCGGTGAGCTTCTGCTTTTCAAGCCCCAGCACAGCACCGACGCCTTCCAATGAAAGCGGCAGGCCCATTGTGGCAGCCCAGATCATGGAGCAATGCCACTGAACAGGATCGAGATATTCCCCGGTCGGGAGTCCAAGAAACCGGGACAGGCAGATGCGCTCAAAGTTCGCATTGAAGGCCCATTTCGTTATGGATTCATCGGTAAGCGCCGCCGTGATCTCAGGCGGGAGCTTTTCACCGCAGGCAAGGTCGACGACCTGAACAGGCCCGCCGTCCGCGCTATAACCGAACAGAAGAATCTCAAAGTCAGGAGCCTCCACATATTTGTAAACACCGCATTTTGTCAGAGGTGCGCTGCTGAAGGTCTCAATATCGATTGAGAGTGTTTTCATTTTCACCGTTCCTTTCAAAGCCCCAAAAGGGCGGCAGGATTGCTCCCACCACCCACGGGTCAAAACTTACTTATCGAACTGCTCCATGCGTTTCTGGTGATACTCCTCGTCACGGGCAGCGCGTTCCTTTTCAAGCTGGAGCCTTTCGGCTTCCCACTCGGCGTTGCGCTTATCACGCTTGTGGTCTTCGGCGACATCAATAACCGAGCGGACAATCCAGAAGATCGCCAGAGCAAGATAAAGGCTAAGAAGCAGGATGCAGAGAATCGTTGTGGTTTCCATATCCGTGTTCCTCCTTAGTTCAGAAAATCATCATCGTTGTCGGATGCAAAGTCGTTCTCGGCACTGGTCTTGCCGCCAAGAGGCTCGCCGGCGCGAATGAGCTGCAGATTGTTCAGGCCGCAGGCAATACCCCTATTGCCGTTGCTGTTGAAGGCGTACAGGTTGATGCTGGCACGGCCGTAAACACCGGAGTAGACCTCGGAGCGGATTAGAACAGGATTGCGGTCGGCGTCCACGATACCGGGCGCGGTTGCGGAATTGGCGTTGACGAAGTAGGCATTGGCATAAGCGGGATCATCCGGACGCTCCACGTCACCGTCGCGCATAGGCGTCTTAATTGCGGCCAGAGGCGGCACGGTCTTGCCGTTACCCTTGAGCTTGGATTCGCCCTCGTGGTAGGCTGCTTCGATGGCGGCCTTCAGCTTGGCGACGGTCTTGGTATCGGATTTCGGGATGATCAGGCTGACGCTGTATTTCGGCGTACCGCCATTGATGGACTTCGGTTCCCAGACGTTGGCGTAGCTCCAACGGGTGTCGGGACCAGTGATAACTTTCATGGGGTTGTTGACCTTGTTCGTATTGTTAGACATAGGATTGTCCTCCTTAATTTTCTTTAAAATCGGCCGCTGCCGTTGACATCGCCGGACGTTTATCGCTCTCCGGCACCAGAGCAGGTTTGCCTTGCGGCTTTTCAATGTAGGGACTCAAAAGCTCGTCAAAGCGGGATTTTCCGAGCAGTTTCTGCATGGCCGTGACGCCGAGCACCTTGCGCTCATACGGGTCGAAGCCTGCATGCTCGACGACATCGGCAACAACTGTGTCGTTGATGTATTTCCTGTTTGAGCGGCCCTCGACCAGTTTCCAGCCGGTCCACTCTTTGCCGCTGATTGCCTGTTGCAGGGCATATTCCTTGATGTCCGACGCCCAGGATACGAGCTCGTCCACCTTGGCGAGAATGTCCTCGATATCCTCATCCATAAGAAGCGGCGGAAGCTGGAAGTCGTACCGGGCAAGCTCCATGTTGTAGTCGGCCCGCTCTCGGCAGTCGCTTTTGGCTTTGCAGAACTGGCACCACTCGCCGCATCTAAATTCGCCGCCGCCCGTGAAGGCAAGTTCCGCAGCGGGCTTCAGGGTTTCCTCCGCCCATCGGTACAGCTCGTCCTTCGACATCGTGCAGGTGCTGATATTCGACCTGCGCGGTTGGAAGATGGTCATTCTGACCTCGCTGATGTCGTAAATGCCGTCGAAGATGTCCAGGGAACCCAGCGCGTAAAGCTGAAGCTGGGGATTGCCCTCCGCCTCAACCAAAACGCCCCGGCCGAATTTGTAATCCACGATATGGAGCGTGCCGTCCGCCGCGACGATGCAGTCCGCCGTTCCGAAGGCTTCCCGGACGAAGCGGGACAGGTCCAGATGCTGTTCCGTCAGGATAACCGGGTCAGTGCATTCCTTTTTGGCGGCTTCCAGTAGTTCTATGATGTAGGTGGCATATGCGGCCGCGCCATCCTCCATCTCCTCGCTGTAATAGGAGAGGCTTTCGGTCGGGTCCTCGGCCGCGATGCCCAGCGCCTGCTTTACGCGAAACTCGCAAAGGCTGTGGGCGTCGGTCCCCTCAGCGGAATAATCGCTGCCTTTGTCCGGGTAGCCCTCGCAGAGTCGTGCTGACGGTGGACATTGGAGCCAGCGATGGGAGGAGGAAGCGGAAAGAAGCGCATGATCACTCATCCTTCAATTCCTCCGCATCTGCCAGCAGTGCTTTGTACTTGCCTGGGTCGATATCTGAGAGCTTGGCCGCGCCGTACTTTTTCAGCAGAGCGCGAATCTCGGCCGTGTGGCCTTTGCGGGATTTGTCCGCGAGGACGGCCCTGACATCTTCCAGCGCCAGCGGCTTTTCTTCCGGTGCCGCAGCCTTTGGCGGCTCCGACTTCTGCCCGATATCCCCGATGCCGCTGAACAGCTCCGTCAGCGTGTTGGCAATGCCAATGATGGATTCACCGCACTGCCGCAATTCTGAGACAGTCTGCTCCAGTTCACTCATCCTGCCCATCCGTTTTCCCTCCTTCCGTTGCAGACTCGTCCTGCCGGGGAAGCTGCTGTAGCTTTCGGGCGAGACGTTTTGACACCACGCTGATCGCCGTGAGGACATCCGCCAGTTCCTCATCCGTTACGGCTGCCTTGGTGCCGGTTTCCTGTGCCTGTGTGTTCATTTCTGAACCTCCATTCCGAGGGGGCTTATTTGCTTCCCTCAGAACTCACAGGACAGAAACCGCCGTCCTGAACGAAAAATCCGAAAATTTTTTAAAGGAAGCCCTCCAACTATCCGGGGACAGCCAGAGGGCCTACGAATGCGGCGTATTAGATGAAGTCCGAGAGACGGTCGCGGAGCCGCGCCATAAGCTGGCGCTTCCGGTAGTTGAGGGTGGACTGCCGGATGCCGAGTACGGTGGCAATTTCCCGCTCGGTAGCGCCCTGCGCGATCAGCTCACAGATGCGGCGGTTGTCCGAATCAAGCTCCTCAAGAGCTTTGAACAGTTCCTCCAGCAGGAGCTTGTATGCTACGACTTCTGCCGGGTCCGGCGCGGCGTCGGAAGGCTCGTACCCCTCATCTTCAAAGGCGTCGAGGGAGAGAACGCTGCCGGTGCGGAGTTTGTCACACTGGCTGCAATCGCCGGTGCAGCGGCTTCCGTTTTCACCGATGCAGCGTTTTCCGCGTTCTTGCCGCTTGTGTTCCGCCCATGCCGGGCGCTTGTAGGCCCGGTAGACCTCCTCCGAAACCGGAACCTGCTGACCGTTGATGTCGATAAAATACTGTTTCTCATCTTTACTATTACTTGTCTTCATTTTTTCACCTCGTTGGCCGAGGCGATGAATGACAGGTACCTGGTTCAGACTGGTCTGGCCGGACCTTTCCCGACGAAAAAAGAGCGCACAAAGGAAAGGTCTCTGCTCCAGGCTTTTAAACTGCCCCTGTGGGGAGTTTTCAAAGTCTTTATGCAGTACCTGCCTTCATGCGCATCTCGGGCCGATATCAATTTGTCAAAGTACGTAACTACTGGGTGTTACTTCGGATTGGATTCATGGAGCAAAATACTCTGGTAGAATTGCTAAGAACTGTCGTTATACATTGGTTTGCCTCCTTCGGTTGCATCTATTTTCCTGTTGCTAAAGCTATAATAGCCTGGTTCTCAGAGGCTTTCGCGGAACTGACAGTTCCGGTTTTTGGCATAAAAAAAGGGCCTTGCGGCCGCGTCTTTTTAACGCTGACCACAGGGTCCTCACAATTCCTTATTGTTCGTCGTCTTTTTCCGGAACTGCCACTTCCGGTTTTTTGAAAATTTGTCCGAAACTTTTTTATTTTTCTTTTCCTAACCCAGTATCGGGTCCTCCACTATCTTTGAACCGTCACCCCAGGTAGGGTAACCTTGCTTCCTTAGCTTCTCATTAATCAATGTCAGAGACTCGGTAAAATGATTATGCAGAAGGTACTGAGCGAACATGCCATCTTTCGTCATAGGATATCCTCTTATTGCTTTTTTGACCATGTCATCACTATACAGCGGGTGAAGATGCAGCCCGATACATATGCCGTAGACATACTCGGGACTGACATTCTCCGGTCCCTGCCGCAATTGCCTGATGTACCGTTCTGAAATACCGGTCCGGTACTGCAGCTCTAGGTTTGTGATTTTCTTGCCGCCCTTCTTCTTTACCCGCTTCATATGGGCATCAAGCGTGCCCCAAAAGGAAGTCGGGAGATTTGGAAGAACATCCATGATTTTATCAATCTGATCGTCAATCTTGCTCAGCTGCTTTTCCTGCTCCAGGACATTCTGACTGCCTTCATATTCGATAGTCCGGGTCTCGGTAAACTCGGCCGCATTAACATCCTTGCTCAGATAGCACTGATTATAGTAGTCGCCAGCGCTATTTACGACCGTATAGTGACGAGTGAATTTAAGGCAGCACTCATCGACATGCTCCAGCGCATAATCGGTCAGTGCATACCCTTGAGGGTAGGCAGGATCGTCTGTATTATAGATATAACATGGATCATTAATACAGACGACACAACCGGTGTAGACAAACCTGCCGCTATCAATCAAGTCCGCAAACTGCTTGTCTTCGGAATATATACGGCTTCCGTTCTTGTTATTCAGAATGAAAGTCTGGTAATCTCCCAGGGCATCTGGATAAAAACTGAACGGCACCTGCGGATGACCATTTACCCGCAAGAAGGCCCCTTCTGCGTCTTTGTACCCAAGCTGGAGCGCTCTCAGCTTCGCTTCCAATTTAGAAACCTTAAAAACACCAGCGATAGCCTCAAGTGCCCGCTCCATGACTTCTCCAGTATGCTTATAAGGGAACGTCAATTGTTCCTCGTACAGCTTTGGAAAAAGATCGTTGAATATCCTTCTTGGCATCAGAATCCGTGGTGCCAGGGCATTTGCCTGCCATTCTGCCCACCATCTTGCTTTTTGCATGCCCTCCAAGTTATCAGGCGTACTTGCAGGGACGGCCTCACAAGACAGATTTTTCTCATCTGCATTAAGAAGAGCCAGTATCTTAAAGAACTTCTCATGCTGATCCCAATGGACGATTTCATGAGCAATTGTATCCATCCTGCTGCCGTAGCCATTCATAAAGAAATAGTCTTTACTGATTAGCATGGTCCCGGCAGGGATCTCCTTTGTAGATACCGTGCGCGGCTGATATGGCGGATAAAATTCCTCTACTGTCTCCGTCGATGGCCGGAAGTACATCCTGCCCATCTCGTTCGGGCCAAGATCTGCTTCATACCATTTCAGACCCATTTCCTGCATGATGCGGTTGAGTGGTGACTGCCATCCGTCATAAACGTCATCATCGCAATAAAACGCTGTGAAATCATCTGCTATTTCTTCCAAGTCATCCGCGTAGATGTATGGTACCAGATACTCGTCCAGTGCGCCTTCCTTATCGAATTGGCCAGCATGATACTCGTCTGTCGCCAAGGCAGTGACGTTATGTAGGCCGTCCTGCAAAGTTGCCTTAAGATAGACGGTAAACCATC
>Ga0268360_1002473_pt1 | contig 14344 bp, 14 predicted proteins | sample BioMet11_FD_192465 | JGI IMG/M metagenome (GOLD analysis project Ga0268360, IMG submission 192465) | Sewage microbial communities from Oakland, California, United States - Biofuel 11 (Illumina Assembly) | ecosystem: Engineered > Wastewater > Sewage > Unclassified | place: USA: California... | reverse complement strand
CCTCGCCGCTCTCCCGGGGCGGGAGTATGGGCGCCCCGTCGGAGAGGCCGTACTTCGCCACCCGGGGGTCGTCCCGGTAGCGGACCTTCGCCTCGGCGACGGTCGCGAAAGTGTTTCGGTCCAGGACGACGGCGGTCGTGCTCTGGGTGCTCGAGTCTATGCCCAGGACCAGGTCCAGCTTTGCCATGCAATCCTCCGGAAGCGCGGTTTGGATAGGAGAGCGCGAGAGGGCAACCTTTCGGAAAGGTGGCCCTCTCGCTCATTATACCTCGATGAGGACGCCTTGTAGGCCCGGGAAGCCGAGGCGTCGGTGAGCCGAGCCCGGCCTCCGGGGAGCCTGAGAAGGGTCCGCTCCTATATACGGCCTAGGCCGGGGATTGAGAATCTCGGGCTTTGATATTATATATCCTAAATTGATATCATGGCGGGGGAGGCGTATCGCCGCGGACGGGAGGGAGCCCGGTCTCCCAAGGGCCTCCGCGCCGGTCGAGCATGTCATGATGCGCTAGGTTCTCGCCGCCCGGCGCCGGGACGATCCGAGGAGGGAGAGGGGAGTGCGCCTGGACGACGCGGTGTTCGTCTACCACCTGAGGGACGAGCGGCAGATAGCCTGGCACGGGAGGGTCCACTGCCACTCGGGGGCGCTCTACGAGCTCCACTACTTCATCTCCGGCGGCGGCGCCTTCAGGGACGGAGGCGTGGTCTTCTCCATCGAGCCGGGGAGCCTGTACATCACGAGGCCCGGGTCGGTGCACCAGATCTCGGCGACCGACGCCCGCAGGCCCATCACCTACTACGCCATCCTCTTCGACGCCGAGGGCGACCCCGAGATCCTGGCTCTCCTCGAGGCCCTCGGCGGGCGGCGAGGGGCCTTCCCCATCGGGACTTCCCAGCGCTTCTTCTTCGCGGACCTCCTCGAGAAGAGCCGCTCGGGGAGGACGGAGCTCGAGAAAGCGGCGGAGCACGGGCTCCTGGCCTTCCTCTACTCCCTGGACGGGGGCCTCCCGGCCTCCAGGGCCGGCGCGGGCAACGCCCACGTGGAGAAGGCCTTGGCCATCATGCAGGGCTCGATCGAGGGGAGCCTGGAACTGGGGGAGCTCTGCGGGAGGCTGCGGCTCTCCCGGGAGCACTTCGTGCGGCTCTTCTCGGAGCGGATGGGCATGCCGCCGATGCGCTACTACTCCCGGCTCAAGGTCGAGGCGGCCAAGGCCATGCTCTCGAGCACGGACCTCAGGGTCCAGGAGATAGCCGACAAGCTCGGCTATGGGAACCAGTTCAACTTCACCCGGGCCTTCCGGCGGGTTTCGGGTATGTCGCCCTCGGACTACCGCGCCGTCTACCTCCAGCGGCGGGACTTCTCCGGGGGGCGCTAGCGCCCGGCGGGCCGCCATTGCCCGGGGAGCGCGGCGCGGCTATGCTTTCCCCGCGAGGAGGCAGAGGATGTCCTTCACCTGCGATTGCGAACTCGAGGTGGCCGGAGGGGAGCCCGAGGACCGGAGCGCCGCGGCCCGAATCGTCCTCGCCGCGGACTGCGTCGAGGAGGGCGACGAGGCTCTCCGGACGGTCGACGGCGCCATCGCCGCCAGGTTCTCCTGCGCCGACGGGCTACCCGAAAACGAGCTCGTTTCCGTAGCCGCCCAGTTCCCGGGCCTCGCCCTCACCCTCGCCTACTTCTCCAGGGACGGGGAGTTCTACGGCTACGCCCAGGCTCTCCCGGGGGGCGAGTCCGCCGAGAGCGCCGATTTCGACGATCGCACCTTCGAGTCCCTGACTTCCGAGTACTCGGGGGACGGCATCGCCTTCGTCAGGGCGAGCTTCGGCTTGGGCCCCCTCGGCGGCTCGGCTTCCCCCCACCCGGGCGACCGCCCGAGAGCTCCGCGAGGGTGAGCCCGGCGAGGACCACGGCGGTGCCGGCGGCGAAGCGGAGGGAGAGGCCTTCGCCCAGGAAGAGGCCGAAGACGATGGCCAGGGGGACCTTGAGGAAGGAGACGATGCCCGCCTCCGAGGCGTCCATGTACTTTACTCCCCAGGTGAGTCCTATCTGCCCGGCGTAGCCCAGGACCGCCTGGGCCAGGATTATGAGGCCCGAGCGCAGGTCGAGGACGAGGGCCCGGGGGGCGGTCCAGACGGTGCCGATCATCCCGGAGACGCAGACCGCGAGGTAGACGATCTCCGCCGAGTTGTTCCGCCGGGCTCGCTTCGTGTACTGGATCGAGACTCCGGCTATGATGCCCGAGGCCAGGCCGATGAGGTCCCCGAGGAGGCTGTGGGAAGACGCGTCCCAGAAGATGAGGGCCACTCCGCCGAAGCAGACGAGGGCCCCGCCTATGCCCCTGGGGCCGAGGCGCTCGCCGAAGAAGAGGACTCCCAGGACTATCGAGAAGAGGGGGTAGGTCTGGTTGAGCACCGACCCGCGGCCGGCCCCGGACAGGGCGATGGCCACGAAGTAGAGGATCATGCCCACGGAGCCGTAGATGCCCCTCCAAACCACGTCCGCCGGGTCGGTGATGGAGAAGCCTTCGCCCCGCAGGGCTATGGTCGCCGAGGCTAAGGCGGCGCCCACGGCGAAGCGGGCGAAGGAGAGGAAAAAGCCGTCGAACTCCGAGGAGAGGAGCTTGACCAGGGCGGCCATGCCGGCGAAGAAGAAGCAGGAGGCCACGACGGCCAGAAGCCCCGCTCCCCTCTTATGCGCATTCGAGATCGCGCCCACCCTGGCCCCCCTCGCATTCCCGGCGGCGCAGGCGCCGTCGGGAGAAATCTCGCACGTACGGCCGCCGCCCGCCAAGGGGGCGGGGTTCCCGAGGGGATTCCCTAGACCGCCACCTTGACCACGATCTTACGGACCGCCCGGGGAGATCCGAGCGCCTGCTTGGGGGCGTGGGCGTCGGCGGGGAAGAAGACTCCCAGGTACCCGGCGAAGAGCTTGACGCTCGTGGAGGCGCCGGCGGGTACCCGGCCGTGGGCCGCGTCCTTGCCGGGATCGTAGGGCTTTTCCGCGATCATCTGGCCCACCGGGGCCCAGTCGATGCGCTCCTCTCCCTCGACGATGTACTGGATGTCCGCGTAGCGCCGGTGCGCCTCGAAGAGGGGCTCCGGCGCCGGGGCAGTCTCGTAGGCCTGGACGAGGGCGAAGACCCGGTCGCCGTCGATCTCGACCCTCCCGGGGGGGAGGGCCCAGGATTTGGGGTCCGCGAGGAAGCGGCGGGCCGCGGCGAAGGCGGGGGTGGCGGGGAGCTGCCGGGCGGCGTCCTCCAAGGTGGTGACTATCATTTCGGTACCCTCCCTATGTCGGCTATCGGCGGTCCACGCCTCCGGGCGAGGCCTGGAGGCGGCGTCTGGCGTCCGGGGGCCGCGGGCCTCGGCCCGGGCCGCCCGACGCCCTAGACGGTGAACTTGTCGGTGGCGGCCGTGACTTCGTTTATGAGGGAGGTCGTGTGGACCGTCAAGTCCCTCGTGCCCGAGACGGCGCCGGCTATCTCCTCGGCGCCCAGGCGGACCTCTTCGCCGTTCTGGATGACCAGGCGGTTGATCGAGTCGAGCTCCTCGAGGCGCGCCCGGATGAAGGTGTTGCCCGCTTTCAGGTCCTCGGCGTCGGCGGCTACCTTCCTGGTGACCTCGGTGAGGGTCCGCAGGGACTCGAGGACCTGGTCGCCGCTCTCGCGGCCACCGCGCATCGACTCGCCTATGCGGGCGACCGCCGACTCGAGCCCCTCGGCCCCGTCGAGGATCGAGGCGAAGGACCGGACGGCGGCTTCGGAGACTCCCCGCACCGACTCGATGGCCGCCCCGACGTTGTCGAGGTCCTGGGATATCTCGGCGGAGCGGGCGGTGGACTGCTCCGCCAGGGTGCGTATCTCCTCGGCGACTATGGCGAAGCCCTTGCCCGCGCCGCCGGCGTGGGCCGCCTCGATGGCGGCGTTCATGGCGAGGAGGTTGGTCCTCTCCGCGATCTCGTTTATGAGCCGGGCCGCCTCGCCGAGGTTGTCGGAGTACCGGCTGATCGAGTCGACGGCGGCGTCCATCTCGTCGATCCTCGCCTTGCCCTCCCCTCCCTTGCGCGCGAGGAGCTCGGCCCCCGAGGAGGCCCCGTCCACGCTGTCGGACAGGGACTCGATCGTGGAGATCATCGACTCCATCGAGGCGGTGGACTGAGACACTGAGCTCGACTGCTCCTGCATCGCCCCGGACAGCTTCTCCACCCGGCCGACGTGGGACTCGACGGTCTCTATCACCGACTTTACGGTGGTCGTCTGGGTCTCGAGCTGGCCCCGGGAGTTCCCGATGCCCGCGTTGATCTCGACGACCGCGCTCTCGGTCTCCTCCATCTTGGCGGCGAGGTCCCGGCCCGAGGCGTCGAGGGTCTGGAGCTTGTCTTTTATGACCCGCACTAGGACCCGGAGGTCCGCGGCGAGGGCGTTCACCGAGACCGCGATCTGCCCGAACTCCTTCGTGCCCCCGCCGTCCAGCGAGTATGCGGTGAGATATTCCACATCTTCGCCTCGGCCCCGATAGCCACGCCCTGGACCATTAGATCGCGCCGCGGCAATCGAGCAGCCGAAGCCTCAATCGCAGGAGACCCTCGCTCGCGTACTTCCTCGCGCGCCTCAAGGCGGCGCGACTTAAGGAAAGGAGGAGCGATGAACAGTCTCAATTCCATCCTGCTCGAGGGCAACCTGGTCCGGGACCCCGAGAACAAGACCCTGGCGACCGGAAGCCAAGTCTGCAACTTCACCATCGCCAGCGACCGCTTCTACCGCCAGAGCGACAGCACCGAGAAGGAGGTCTCGTACTTCGACGTGGAGGCCTGGGCCAAGCTCGGCCTCGCCTGCAGCCAGAACCTCAAGAAAGGCAGGGGCGTCCGCGTGGTGGGGAGGTTGAAGCAGGATCGCTGGCTCGACCCCGAGGGGAAGGCCAGGAGCCGAGTGATGATCGTGGCCGAGCACGTGGAGTTCAAGCCCCAGAAGAAGGAGGCTCAGGGGGTGGACGATGCCGAGGCGGAGGCCGCGGCGGCGCGAGAGGAGGAGCCGGTCGCCCAGGTCTTCTAGGCTCCTGCCCATGCGCGGGGAGGCGTCGCGCCGCGCGGCATCCCACGCCTGCGGAGCGACGCCCCCGGGCTGCCGACGGCCTCGCCCGGCGCAGGCCGGTGGGGTGGCGGCGGCTCGGCCCCGGGCTGGAGCTCCGCCGAGGCTCGAGGGGCCTCACCAGCCGGTAGCGGACCGTATGAGACGAACTGCGGCCGCGGCCATCCTCGCGTGGGTGGCGGCGGAGGGGTGCCAGTCCTCGCCGTAGGGCCCGGTCTGGGGTTCGAGCCTGAGGTAGCGGATAGACCGGTCGCCGGCCTCCCTCAGGGAGTCGACGAGGTCGGAGACCGCCAGCTGGATGCGGGTCCAGGAGCGCTGGCCCGCGGGCTCTCCATCCGATAGCATGGGGCCGACCGCGCAGACTATGGCGGCCTTGGGGTAGTAAGTCCGGAGCTCGGCCAGGAAAGCGCGGTAGGCCCCGGAGAACCCGGCGTCGAAAGCCTCGGGCCCGAGGTCGTCCAGGGTCTGCAGGGAGCTGTAGTCGTTGGTGCCGAGGTTCACGACGAGGACGTCCGGCACGTAGCGGGAAGTGTCCCAGGGCGCCGCCCCAGCTCTGTCCGGGAAGATTGTCCCGTAGAGTTCGGGCACTGTGCCCCCCTCCGACGCGTCGTAGTTGCGGAAGACCCCGCGCCCCGAGTAGGCGGTGGCGACGAAGCGGGCCCCCAGGGCCTCCGCGGTCAGGGCGCCCCAGGACAGGGAGCAGTCCTCGTTGGCGCTCGTGAAAGGGAAGTCGTCGGGGTGGTGCGTCGAGACTCGGTCCCCGAAGCCGCAGGTTATGGAATCGCCGACGAACTCGATCCTGCGCTCCGGCAGTCCCTCGGTCGGGACCAGGCCCTCGCCCGCCTCGAGGACGAACCCGCCGAAGGCGGCGGTGCCACAGGCGGACTCGGTCCGCTTGAAGATCTTGATAGTGTGAACCCCCGGCCCCAGGTCGCGCCCGGCGCCGAAGGTCCTCATCCCGCTGCCGCTCCGGAAGACCTGGGGCTCGCCGGAGTCGATGGAGAGGTTGAAGTAGTCCTCCGCGCCGGAGTCCGCCATGAGGACGTCGATCGAGGAGCCTTCGAAGCTCGCGACAATGGAGACGCCCGGGTAGGCGAAGCTCGGCGCCTTGGGGTCCGAGAAATCGATGCGGCCGGTGTAGTCGATGTCGGGGTCATCGGCCTCGATCCGGCGGAAAGCTGAGCGCATGGAGGAGCGTCCTTCCCGAAGGTCGTCGCCTTCGAACGAGCCCCGAGGGGCTTCGGCCCAGCATAGCCCCAGCGCGGCCCCCGAGCCTAGGCGCAGCCCTATTCTCCTAGGCCGATTCTAGAGCCTAGGCGGGGCCCAATGCGCCTGGCGGCTCCCGCCGCGCCCGTTCCCACGGTCGAGCTTCCGGGGCTATAGTGGCCCCCGACGGGAAGCGGCGGATGCGGGGAATAACCTTGGGATCGACCTCTGAAGAACCATCGCGCGACGGCGGGAGCCACGCCTCGGAATCGCGGACGAGGAAGGCGGCGGGCCCGAAGAACCCGCCCAAGCTCATGCTCCAGATAGGCCTCGTCTTCGGCGTGTGCCTCGCGGGGCAGCTCGCTTCGGCCCTCATGCCCATCGCGGTGCCGGGGAGCGTCCTCAGCATGCTCATCCTCTTCGCGCTCTTGGTCCTCAAGGTCCTGAAGGTCGACCACCTGCGGCAGAAGGCCGACTTCCTCCTCCAGAACATGGCCTTCTTCTTCGTCCCGGCGGGGGTGGGCATCCTCGCGAACCTGGGCGCGGTGAAGGGAGCGGCGCTCCCTCTCCTGGCGGTGATCCTCGTAACGTCGGTCCTCACATTCGGCTCGGCGGCCCTCACGGTGAAGGCGGTGATGGCTGCCCAGGACGGCTTCAGGCGCTCGCGGGCCGCGAGGATGCGCAGGAGCAGGAAGGCGCAGGCCGATGCGTGAGACTCTCGCCTCCCCCTTCTTCGGTATTACCTTGAGCGTCCTCGCCTACGAGCTGGGGGTAGCGATAGCCCGCCGGACCGGTCACCCTCTGGCCAATCCCCTCCTCATCGCCATCGCCCTGTGCATCGCCGTCCTCGAGTTCTGGGGCATTCCCCTCTCGAGCTACGACGCCGGCGGCAGCCTCATCTCGATATTCCTCGGCCCGGCCACCGCGGTCATCGCCATCTCGATCTACTCCCAACTCGCGAAGCTGAAGAAGTACCTCCTGCCGATCCTCGCGGGGACCTTGGTCGGTTCGGCGGTCTCGATAGCCTCGGCCTACTACCTGTGCGAGCTCTTCGGCCTCGACCGGGAGCTCACCCGATCGATGCTCGTCAAGTCGGTGTCGACTCCCTTCGCCCTGGCCATCTCGAAGAACATAGGGGGAATCCCCGCCGTTTCAGTCGCGGCGGTCGTGGTCACCGGCATCCTGGGAGCCGTCGCGGCGCCGGTCCTCATTAAGCTCTACCGCGTCCGCGACCCCGTCGCCCAGGGCATAGCCATCGGGACTTCGAGCCACGCCGTCGGCACTTCCAAGGCGGTGGAGCTCGGGGAGATACAGGGGGCCATGAGCGGCATCGCCCTCGGTCTGGCCGGCATCGAGACGGTGATTCTGACTTTGCTGCTCAAGTTGTAGCGAGTGCCTCGAACCTTGTTGGGAAGCCGTGGAAGGCGCCCCCCGAGACCACTGCCGCCGCCTAGCTCGGGCCGGACGGCTTCTCCGCCGGGCTCTGGACCGCGTCCACGCCTGCGGCGGCCTCGAGGGCGGTCTGGGCTTCGGCGGCGGCCCGGAAGAGGCACTCCACGAAGCGGTCCTTGGCGGCCGGGTCACGCATCCTGCCCGTGGGGCCCGACACGCTGATCGCCCCGGCGAAATCGGAGCCGGGGAGGCGCAGGGGCTTGGCCAGGCAGGTCAGCCCGGTCTCGTACTCCTCCCGGTCCACGCCGTAGCCCGCGCGCCGAGCCTCGGCCGCGTCCTTGATCACTTCCTCGGGGTCGGTGATGGTGTTCTCGTTGATCTTGGGCAGGGGCCCCGAGCCCAGGATGGACCTAGCCCGCTCCTCGGGGAGCAAGGAGAGGATCGCCTTGCCCACCCCCGTGCAGTACAGGGGCAGCCGATCGCCGGGGACCGAGCGCATGCGCAGGCTGCGGTTGTCTGCCTCGGCGCGATCGAGGTAGATGGCGCTCGTTCCGGCGAGGCAGGCCAGGTTGGCGCTCTCGCCGGTCTCCCTGGCGAGGCGCTCGAGGAAAGGCCTCACCCGCTCCACGACGATGGTGCGCACCGGCACGTGGGAGCCGAGCTCGAAGAGCGCGAGGCCCAGGGCCCAGCCCGAAGCGGAGCGCTCGGCCACGCCCCGGGACTCGAGGACGTTGAGGTAGCGAAGGGCCGTGGCCTTGTTCATCCCGGTCTCCCGGGAAAGCTTGGCGAGACTGACTGGGAAGGCCGAGCGGGCCAAATAGAAGAGAAGGTCGAGAGCCTTGCCGGCCGATTCGCTCATGATACTCCCGCTGCTTTCCGCTAGGGACTATCTGGCCCCTCGGATCGATTAAATCACCTAATGAAACGGCGGTCAATGAAGAATGCTCCGACGACACATCGATTCAACTGGCGAACCGCCGTACAACCCCTGGGACCGCCCGAAGCCTCATGCCTAGCGCCGCGGGGATGCCGCAGCTATCGCCGCGACGCCCGCGGTCGGAGTCTGTCAGTCCGCGGGCGACGGCGGCACCCGTCAACCCCGCCTAGAGCCTCAGCTCGTAGTCCCTCGCCAGGGCGGCCGCGAAGTCTTCCTCGTCGGTGAAGCGGAAGCTCGAGAGCCCCGCCGCCCTGGCCCCCACGACGTTGGCTTCGTTGTCATCCACGAAGAGAGTCTCGGAGGCCTCCGCCCCCGCCATGTCGAGGGCGAGGTCGTAGATCTCCCGCTGGGGCTTGAGGAGCCTGTGCTCGCAGGACAGGACCAGCTCGTCGAAGCGGCTCGCCCACTCGCTTCCCGGACCTTCGCGGATGAACCGCGCCCCGTCGAAGTGGATGTTCGAGAGGAGCAGGATCCGCCCGACCCGGGCCTTGGCGCCCCCGAGGAAGTCGAGCATCGTCGGCCGCATATTGAACCAGCTCTCGAGGTCGGCCTGCACGAGGCCCGGCAGGCGCCCGCCGGGGACCGACCCGCCCAAGGAGGCGGCCACCCGCGACCAGTACTCCCCGCCGTCTATGACCCCGCGGTCGTATTCGTTCCGCTCCGCCGAGTAGGCCCTGAGGAAGTCGGCCCGGGACCGGGGGAGGTCCAGGAGGCGCATCATCTCGTCCACCTTCTCCGGGCGCTGGGCCTGGGTGAGGACGCCCCCCATGTCGAGCATGACGCAAGTTATGCGCTTCAAGAGTTGGACTCCTCGGGGTTCCAAAAGCCGTCCTTCCAGTTGAAGCGGCCGGTCTCCGGCAGGAGCTTGCCCTCGGCGGCGGCCCGCATCACCTGCTTGTACAGGGGCTTCGTCAGCTTCACGCTCGAGAAGTCCACGATGAACCTCGCCACGCCCTCCCTCTTGAGGAAGGGCAGCCGGTCGACGATGGAGAAGGGCTTCATGGGCGTCACCACCGTCCCCCCCCCGGAGGCCGAGGCCCCGCCGCCGAGCTTCGATATCTCGTAGGCCGAGCCGTCCCGATCCGAGAAGGTCGAGAAGTCGTACTTCGAGGCCAGGTCCGCCCGGATCCGGAAGAGGGCGGGATAGGAGAAGGCCACGGGCATGAGGGCCCCGGCGGGCAGGACCTCGGCCACCCTCTGGAAGTCCTGCTTCGAGATCTCGAGGGGCGGCACGAGCCAGCGGCAGCCTTCGTCGAAGAGGAAGGAGGCGGCCCACTGGTTGAAGGCGTAGAGGTAGGGCCCGGCCGCCACGGCCAGGGGCTCGCCGTTCGCGCCCTTCCTCCGCAGGAGCCCCAGGTGGGCCACGTTGTTGGCCACGAAGAGCCGCTGCCCCCGGCCGATCCAATAGTCCAGCTCCTCAACGAGCCAGGGCGCGTCGCCCTCGGGGAAGAAGGGATCGAGCCAGAGCACCAGGTTGTCCCGCTTGAAGGGCAGGGTCTTCTCCTCGGCCCTCATGACTTCGGCGTTCGCCCGGTTCAGGACGACCATGGCCCGGGCCGGGCGCTCGGCGTTGAGGACGTAGAGATCCGCTGTCCGACCCACCAAGGCGTAGAGCCCCTCGGGGAAGAGGGCGGAGTTCGCCCGCTCCTCCGCCTTCGAAGGCCTGGGTATGGCGACGGCCGGCGCCGAGTCCCGGCTCGGGAAGCGGCGGAATCGGCCGAGGTCCTTGGGCAAGATGCTCTGGTAGCGCCTGGCCATGGAGGCGGCCTGCACGAGGTAGACCACGTCGCTCTGCCGCACGTCCACGCCCTCGTCGAGCCGGACCAGCATGCCGCCGGTGGACCGCCGGACTTCCCGCGCCTTGGCGGTGAAGCGCCCGGAGTCGTCGGGCCGGTGGAAGCGAAGGCTGTCCCCCTCCCCTAGGCCGTCGTAGTCGTCCATGAGGGCGAAGCGCCGCCCATCCTCCACCCTGAGGTCCCGCACCTTCCCGAGGGGGATGCCGGTGCCCCCCGCTTGGTCGGGCCGGATGTACTCCAGGTCCAGGGAGCCCGCGAAGAAGAACCGGGTCTTCCGCCGCGCGAAGTCCGACTGGAGCATGGCCAGGGACTTCGAGAGGGCCTTCTCCCGGTCGAGCTTCCAGTTGTCGATCATGTGCCGGTACGCCGCGACCACCTGGCCCACGTACTCGGCGCTCTTCATGCGCCCCTCGATCTTGAAGGACTCGACCCCGGCCTCCATGAGGTCGGGCACGAACTCGATGAGCTGGAGGTCGTCAGGGGAGAACCAGTAGCCTGACTCCGAGTCGTTCGCGTACAGCCGGCGGCAGGCCTGGGCGCAGGAGCCGCGGTTCGCGCTCTTGCCGCCGAGGTAGCTCGAGAAGAGGCAGAGCCCCGATTCGCTCACGCAGAGGGCCCCGTGGACGAACACCTCGAGCTCCAAGTTGGTGCCGCCTCGCACCGCCCGGACCTCGTCCAGGGACAGCTCCCTGGCCAAGACCGCCCGCTTGAAGCCCAGGCGCGAGAGGACGTTCACGCCCTTGGCCGAGGATACGTTCATCTGGGTGCTGGCGTGGAGCGCCAGGCCGGGGAAGTGGTCCCGGGCCATCTTGGCGACGCCGAGGTCCTGCACGATGATCCCGTCGGGATGGAGCCGCTCCAGGTACTGGAGGTACTGCCACATCCGGTCCGCCTCGCGCTGCTCGAAGACCGTGTTGACCGTCACGTAGAGCTTCCTCGCCTGCTTGTGGCAGGCCTCCACCGCAGCCTCGAGCTGGTTGAAGGCGAAGTTCGAGGACCGAAGGCGGGCGTTGAAGCTCCGCGATCCGAGATAGACCGCGTCGGCGCCTTCGGCCAGGGCCGCATCGAGGGCCTCGGGATTGCCCGCGGGGGCAAGCAGTTCTACTGTGGGCATGCCTGAAGTATAGCGATTTTTCGATACTTCGCTAAGTATCCCCCTCGCCGCGCCGCGCCCCGCCTTCCCCGGCCGAGCCATGGGCGGCGACCTGCCGCCCATCCCGGGCGCCCACCCCTCACCTCCCGGCGCCGAGGCCCGCGGCTCCCGGATCCTCCTCGGGAGGTAGCCCTTCGCGGGGCCTGGGCCTCGCGGGTAGGAGCATGGTGACGGTCGTGCTATCGTACTGTTCGCTCTGTATCTCGAGGCCGTACGGCTCACCGTAGAGCGTCTTGATCCGCCGGATCACGTTCCGCATCCCGATCGGCCGGGGGGCCGAGGCGCCGCCGCCGCCCTCCTCGACGGCCAGGATGTCCGCTATGGACTCGGGGCTCATGCCGACGCCGTTGTCCTCCACCGCGACGACGAGGTCCCCCCCTCGGAGGAAGCTCTTGATCGCGACCAGCCCCTTCCCGATCGATGGCTCTATGCCGTGGTAGATCGCGTTCTCCACGAGGGGCTGGATTATCAGCTTCGGGACGGAGAGCTCCTCGGTGCCGGCGGCCACGTCGATCCGGTACTCGAGCTTCTCGCCGTACCTGTACTTCTGGATCTGCAGGTAGTTCCTCAAGCTCGCGATCTCCTCTCGGAGGGATACGTAGTCCCGGCTGTTGATGCTCGCGCGCATCAGGTCCCCGAGGGAAGTCACCATGACGCAGACATCGTCGGCCTTGCCCATCCTGGCCATCCAGTTGATGGACTCGAGGGTGTTGTAGAGGAAGTGCGGATTGATCTGCATCTGGAGGGATCGGAGCTCCGCGTCGCGCTTGAGGCGCTGTTCCTCGAGCACCTTCCCGACCAGGACCTTGATGTTGTCCCCCATCTGGTTGAAGGTCTGGGACAGCCGCCCCACTTCGTCCTCGCCGCCCCGGGGGGCCCGGGCCGAGAGATCCCCGGCGCCGAAGCGGACCATGGCCGACGACAGGAGCCTAATGGGCCGCGAGAGGCTGAGGGACAGGCCCCAGGCGCAGGCGACGGACACGAGGATGAGGATCGCCGTGAACAGGAAGATCGAGTCTCGGAGCCAGTATATCTCCCTCTGATATATCAGCACCGGAACGGTCGTGATGACTCTCCAGCGATTCCTCATTGGCTCGCTGCAGGCGATGTACTGATCGACGCCGTCGAGCCTCTTCCTCGAGAAGCTGTAAGCTTGCCTGTAAGCGTCCTGGTACGCGGGGCTCAGGACGCGGCCCAGGAGCTCCTTGCTCGCCGCGCTGACGATGCGGCCCCCTCCGTCGGCCATCACGATGCTTCCGCCGCGGATGGACTTGGTGCCCGAGAGCGGCTCGAAGAGGTACTTCTCGTCCACGTACATGATGAAATACCCGATGGGCCGCTGGGTCCTGACGCTCATTATCACGCGGGTCAGGGCGACGTCGCGCTCGGCGGACGACCCTCCGAACCAGACGGTCCCGCCCTTCGCCTCCCGGATCGCCCCGAACCGTCCCGCCACGAGTCCGTACGGCTGCTTGCTCTTGTTGAGCTCGTACACGGCGCCCTGGCGGGACAGCACGAAGATGGCGTCGACCTCGCCGTTGTACAGGACCTGGGATGAGAGGACCTCCTCGATCCGCTTCCTTATCTGGGTGTCCCGATATGCGTCGGTCCCGCCCACGCTGGTCTCGAGGAGCATCTCCTGGACGTCCCGGTCGAAGGCTACGCTGAAGGATATGCCTTCCATCTTCTCGAGCCGCCCCTCGACGACCTTCGCGGCCTGATAGAGAATGTCGTGGCTGTACTGGTTGGTCTTCTCCTCGATGATGCCCGAGGCTACGTAGTAGCTCCGCAGGGTCGCGATGGACACGGGCAGGCAGATGAGGGACACGAAGAAGACGAGCAGCTTCTCCCTTATTCCGAGGTCGGAGAACCCCACGGCGCGCCTTCAGGCTTCGTCGGCCCGGGGCGGCCGCGACTGCAGGGACTGGACCAGGCACGCGAGCCTCTGGTCCACCGGCAGGCAGGGCGCCCGCTTGTACGCCGAGGGAGCGACGGCGTAGTACTTCTTGAAGAGCTGGCAGAAGTATCGAGCGCCGTTGATCCCGACGTCCTGGCTAATCTCCTCGAGAGTCCTCGCCCCTTCCCGGACCTGGGGCGCCGCCGTATGGATCCGCAGGGCGTTGACCACCTCGAGGAAGGTGTAGCCCGTGGACTTCTTGATCACCTTGCTCAGGTAGATGGTGCTGAAGTTGAGCTGGTCGGACATGCTCGAGAGGGATATCGGGCTCGCGTAATTCTCCCTGATGTAGTCGAGGATGCCGTCGGCTATGGAAGAATGCCGTATCTCGCCGAGGATTAGCCCGTCGCGCCCCATGACCAGCTGGCGCCTGCCCAGCTCGGCCTCGAGCAGGCGGAGGCGCAGATCGGCCGCCCGCCTCTTGTCCACCTGCGAGGAGGCCTCCCGAACCGCGTCCACGATCTCGTCGGGCTTCGAGGGCTTCAGCAGGTACCGCATCACGCCGAACTTGATCGCGCTCTGGGCGTACTCGAAGTCGCTGTAGCCCGAGAGGAGGATCACCTTCGTGCAGAGCTCGCGCTCGCAGATGAAGCGGGCGAGCCCGAGGCCGTCGACCCCGGGCATCCGGATATCCGTGAGGAGGACGTCGATCAGTTCGCCCTGCAAGACCTCGAGGGCGTCGTAGCCCGTGTCGACCGTCGCGACGACCTCCACGCCGATTTCGCCCCAGGCGATAGAGAGCAAGCCGCCGCGGATTATCTCTTCGTCGTCGGCGATGAGCAATCGGACCATCGGAATCTCCGCACCGATTCTATCCCTTAA
>Ga0268360_1002472_pt1 | contig 14353 bp, 15 predicted proteins | sample BioMet11_FD_192465 | JGI IMG/M metagenome (GOLD analysis project Ga0268360, IMG submission 192465) | Sewage microbial communities from Oakland, California, United States - Biofuel 11 (Illumina Assembly) | ecosystem: Engineered > Wastewater > Sewage > Unclassified | place: USA: California... | reverse complement strand
CTTTATTCAATTGATGTTTTTAAAACACCTGGATGCCAGCCTTTCGCTTTTGAAAACCCTATTGTTTTTCTTGAAACTCTGTTGTTGTCCTGCCTAAAAGTCAGTTTTTGTCTTTCGAGTAGAGTTGTTGAGATTTCGCTCTGTTCAAGGGCTTTTCCAAAGATAGTGGTCTTCTTGACTTTTTTAGGTACTCCATTTGTTCTTATTTTGACTACCCCAAAACTCCAAAATGTTTCAAAAGAGCTTCTCTATAAAAGTTCAACCCACCTGTGACAACAAGGGATTTTATCGGATGTTTTTTAACTAACTCAACTAACTTATCCCCAACATACTGTTTTCTGGGTCTTATTACAAAATCAAGTATTAGTCTATAACTTAGTACAAAAGCTACCCACATGCTTGAATTTCTGGGTGTCAGGATTTCTATAATATCTACTGAGTTTTCCACAAACTTTATAAATATTTAAATACATAAATTCAACAAGAAAACAATGTATAAAACATTAATATGTATAATTATAAGGAATATTTCTTAGTTTCTAAGTATATTTTTGTTTAACTCCAGGGAGCTTTACTTAAAAAGCGAGTAAGCACACAAATACATTTAAATGAAAGGGACAGAATAATAATAGGTGGTAATATTGGGGGAAACCATTGAGTATTGTCATTATGGTCGTTATGTAAAAATGCCTGGAAAACTCCTTGAGCCTATAGATAGTATGGCTAAAATCGGTTTAAACAAAGACGAGCAAAAAATCTTACAGGGTTTTGTGCACAACAAAGCTGAACAAAAAACCGGTTACTACGACAAGAAAATAGCTGAAATGAAGCAGAAATACGACATGGACTTTTCAACTTTTCAGAATATGATCTATTTAAGGGAAGCAGAGATAGACCTTGAGGAATGGAACGATTTCGTGCTATGGGGAAGTTACGTCAAAGCACACCGATATTGGGCACAGTTTTGCTGAGCGAAAACTGAACCCGTCAATTTATCATTCTCTCCAGGATTTCATGTGAAAAAAGAAACTCCATCAGCTTTGCATACCTGACAAAGAGCATTTTGCAGGAAAGGTTAGTTTTTCAGTTATTAACTTTTGTAACATTAAATATATAATTATTAAATTTTTAGTTGTCAATTTATTGCTATTGAATTTTAGTAGAAGTCACGGAGGATTAAGAGGTACAAAGATGAAAGAAGAGGTGAATGCAAAAGTACACCTGCAAGATAAACAGGAATTCTGGACTCAATATGGGTTTAAAGGAACTGCTGACATTCAGGTGTTTTAAAACATCAATCGAATCTTTCGTATCTTCCGTGGTTATAAAGTAAGTTCAAGTACTTAGATGGCCCATCTTTAACGGAAGAATTGTACCCCTATTTCCTTTATTCTGTGTTTTCCGCACTTTCGGTGGTTAACCTTTCAATTGAGATTGGGAGAAATAGTGATCCTTAACTATAAAGTCGGCTGGAACAATGATTCAGAGCCCTGAGCTCTTCCCATCCGGGGCAAAACAAGCTTAGAGCCCTGAACTTTTCCTTTTCGTTCAGAAACTTAGCTCAATATCCTGAACTTTATTTCAGTCGAATACCCCGCTAGCTTGCTGCGGGGATGGAAACTTCCCCGGTAACCGTTGATGATTATATTATTTGTCAATTCCATTTTTCGGTTGTTAACTTCTGCTCAAACTAAACCGTTTAGGGTTATTATTTCCTTTAACGGAATTTCGAGCGGTGGCGCGAACATACCCCGTTGCTTGCAGCGGGGTACGCCAGCGCAACTTTGATTTTTTTTATATTTTATTATTTCTTTCTTTATTTTATTATTTCTTTCTTTATTTTATTATTTCTTTTTTTATTTTATTATTTCTTTTTTTATTTTATTATTTCTTTTTTTATTTTATCATTTCTTTTTTATCCTATCATTTCTTTTTTTATTTTATTGGTTCTTTATTTCTTTCATTTTAGCTCAAAAACTTGGCTCAGATTCATCAACCTTAACTTCAGGTTCCAGAGCAGGAGCATCAAAGAAAGGAATGTCTGCGTTTTCATACCAGGCTTCAAGAAAACTTAACAGATGGTATTTAAGGAAAACGGAAAGAGGTACACCGAGGAAAAACAGCGTTCCCATAACCAAAATCAGTTCTATAACGATAAAGGGAATCAGGAGTAGCCAGAGAAGAAAATCCGATAACAGGGACGAAAAGAGGAAGTACAGAGCCACGTCAAAAATAAGGAAAGCAATCCCTAAAACCAGTACCACCAGTACAAAAAGGAAAATTGCAAGAATTGTGATTCCTATATCGAGCAGTAGCCTGACAAACCAGTAAACTATAACTTCGCGCCAGCTTTTCCTGAAATTTCCGAGAACAAGCTTGAAAGCCGAAAGAATTCCTTTATTCCGGTAAATGGCAAGCGGAATTGCAAGGCTTAAAAGGGAATTTATTGCAACTGCAAGCATAACTAGCACAATAATTACACCGATAATCCAGAGAAATCCGCCAAGACTGGCAGGCAAGGAAAAGTCTGAAGGTACTTCACGAATAACAGGTATAAGAGGAAGAAAAGATAGTCCTAAGAGCGCGAGAAATACTAGCCCGAAAACTAAACGTACAAGCAAGAGGCGGAATCCTTTTCCCATAAACTTTCTTGAATAAGCCCAGAATTTTACTTCATTTCGTACAAGGGATTCCACAAAAACAAACTCCATAATACTGGAAATGTACGAAAAAATCAAGACCAGGATAATAAGGAAAATTATTAATGCGGCTACAGTTGCCATTTGTGGCACCTGATAAATATATCCGAAAGCAATACTGTGGTCTAAAGGAAGATCAGGCATCTGACCAGGCTCAATATACGGAAAATTATTTTTTAAGTCTTCTGAACCTATATTGTAGTTGCTCGTATTTCCATAACTCGAAACCCCGCCTAACAGAAAAATGATGATTGCGAGTTTTACCCATTTCCAGAAATCAAAAGGTTCAAGAAGAGCTTCTCTTGTTCTTGAGAGAGCTCTGTCTACTGCACCTATCGCATACCAGCTCATAATATATAATTTTTGTAAAAAGATATATAATTATCTAAATAGTTAAATGTGAGATTTCCCAGACAAACTTAGAGATACTCAGGAAAACTTGAGATTTTTCAGACCTAAAAACTATTTTATTTAAAAATAGTTTCCCAAAATTTCACAAATAGCTTCCATTAATATGATGGCCTTCACTTATTTCATAAGCAGTTTCCCCATTTTGCCCCTCACAAAACTCATTTTTCGAATTTATTATTTTATCTGAGCCATTACCGATATTTTGCATTTTCACCGATGAGGTCCATGGGACCTGGACAGAGCTTCAAAACCTGAAACAACTTCAAACAGCTCTTCATCAATGCCGCTCTGGCGCACACGGTAGTATTCTCCACTGAGATTATTAAGCAGCTCCTCAATGTTTTTATCGGCACGTTGCATTGCTGCCAATCGACTAGAATTTTCACTTGCTAGGGACTCAGCACATGCCCTAAAAAGCGAAACGAAAAGGTACTCGTGGATGAGTGCCCGTAAGGTCTCTGTGATATTGCCCATTACCTCAGGAAGCAAGTTTTTGGTTGGCCAGGAAAGTTTAGTCAGGTCATCTCTCCAGGTTTCATCAAATGGCAGCAACCGCTGGCTAACCGGCTCGTAGGTAACTCTGGTTTTGTGGCGGTTGTAATATAGATAGAGTTCGGCATCTTCATCCTGGCTGCGTAGTTTCTCATTTTCCACAAGAATTTGCGCTATAAGAGGGGTAATTGCCTTAACCGAGTTTGGCACATTAAAAAGTCCGATCGGTGCCAGGCCCTCGTCTGTCAGGCGTGAATAAACACGTTCTCCTACAGCCCAGACCTGAGCTTTACCTGGCAAAGTTTTCAGTTCCCCGACCGCATGACCGGTAATTATATCATTAAACTGACCCACAAGCCCCTGATCTGAACCGAAAACGACAGCTCCTATAAGACGTGTATTCTTTTGTCCTTTTCCTTCTTGCGGAGCTGGCATGAGTGCAATTTTCCTGAAACATAAGCCCAAACCCAGTTCTACTGTGTGATAATAGTCAGATAACGCAATAACTGATTTTTCATATTGCCCTATATTCGAGGCTGCCAGGGCTTTCATCGTGCGGACGACAGACTGCAGATCTTTTGCTCTATCAATCTTTGTGCGCAGACTCTGAGTGTTTTCGGTCATGATTTATCCTTAGCCTCCGGCTCGGACTTACTTTTAGTCTGGGCTTCGGACTTACTTAATTTTTCCTCAGTTTTAGCTTCCGGCTTCGGTTTGGATTCAGGGTTTGGCTGGTAAGGTTCCAGTGCTTTACGGGCAATATCAAGGATGGTCTCGCGGTCCTCGTCGTTCAATTCTTTGTCGCCTTTGAACCGATCGCGCACGTCTGCAGGAATATCTGGTACTGCCTTACGCAGGGAGCTTTCAGCCTCTACCATTTTGTCAAGTGGTATATTGTCAAAGAGCTTTGAGTTCAATGCAAGAAGAATAACAATCTGATCGGGTACGGGTACTGGAGAGTTTTGAGGCTGCTTCAGGAGGGCACGGATCCGCCTCCCATGCTCAATGAGCTTCCGTGTATTTTCATCTAGCCTTGCACCGAAACGGGTAAACGCTTCGAGTTCTTCAAATTGTGAATAGGCAAGCTTGAGGTCTCCAGCCACTGCTCTATAGGCAGCAAGCTGTGCTTTACCGCCTACTCGAGAAACGGATTTGCCGACATCAACTGCAGGCAGCACACCCAATTCAAAAAGCGAAGGTGAGAGGTAAATCTGCCCGTCAGTAATTGAAATCAGATTAGTTGGAATATAGGCGGAAATATTCTGCGCTTCGGTTTCGATAATGGGAAGAGCAGTTAGTGATCCGCCACCAAGTTCTTTGAGCAGGTGCGTAGACCGCTCCAGCAGTCGTGAGTGAATATAAAAGATGTCGCCAGGATATGCTTCCCGTCCCGGAGGCCGACGAAGTAAAAGGGAAAGTTCTCGATAGGCGCGTGCATGATTGGTTAAGTCATCGTAAACAATCAGCACGTCTCGACCTGCTTCCATAAAATACTCTGCAATGCTGGTCGCAGCGTAAGGAGCAATATAGATTAGCCCTGACGGGTCATTGCCTTCAGTTACAACAACAATCGTGTAATCCATTGCGCCCCTTTCCCGTAAGTTTGCCACTGCTCTGGCAACTGCTGATGCACGCTGACCAATGGCACAATAAACGCACAGGACGTTAAAATTGCGCTGGTTGAGAATAGTATCGATTGCAATTGCAGTTTTGCCAGTCTGGCGGTCCCCTAAAATCAATTCTCTCTGGCCGCGTCCTATTGGGATTAACGCATCAATAACTTTAACACCGGTCTGGAGAGGCACAGTAACAGGAGCTCGATCCATAATTGCAGGACTGTGCCGTTCAATAGGCAAGCGTTTACTGGAAACTATTGGTTCTTTGTTATCAAGTGGGCGGCCTAGCGGGTCAATAACTCGCCCAAGTAATTCTTCGCCTACAGCAACATCCATAACCCGTCCAGTGCGTTCAACCTGATCTCCGGCATGCAGATGTGAATATTCGCCCAGTAGAACGGTACCGATTTCTTTTTCATCAACATTAAACGCGATCCCAAACAAATCCCCTGGAAACTTTATAAGTTCATCAAAACCCACAGTAGGAAGGCCAGATATATTTGCGATACCTGTCGAAACTGTCAAAATTCTGCCCACCTCCTTCGGGATGAGCGTAGGGGTCACTGATTCCCTGGCCTTGTGTATTTCGGTAAAAACTTTGTCGAAAACGTCTTTAAGACTTTTAGGCTCCATGTTAACTGGCTCTTCATGTGGGCTCTGGTTTGGGATTAATCTCCTGCTTAGCCACAGATTCGGACTTAGAAATGATTCAAGTATAATATCAAGGATATCAAGATATTTGTTGCCAAGAATCATTATCTTGATAATGAAATTCGGGATCAATTCCTGAACTGCAAATTTGAAGTTATATTTTTATTATTCCTTAGTTCCAGATTGCTGTTTAAACTCTGACTCTTGTTTAGCCTCAGACTTTTTTTGCATCAGGTTCTTGTTCAGCCTCAGACTCTTGTTTAAACTCTGGATCTTGTTTTACATCAGGTTCTTGTTCAGTCTCTGAATCTTTTTCGATCCGGGCATTAGAATCAGTTTCAGGTATGTTTTCAACTTCGGATTCAGTTTTCGATCTGGGTTTATTAGTCTCAGCTTCAGGCTCCTGTTCAGCCCCGGGTCCGTTTTCCGATCTGGGATTGTTATTTTTGGTTTGAGGCTCGGGTTTGGCTTTACTCTCAGGCTGCTCTTTCAGCAGTTCGTCTATACTTTTTTGCATCGATGTAAGATAATCCGCAATGCTCCACGCAACTTTTTGTCCGTCTGTGTTTAATTCGATACCACTGACAAGGTCTGGTTCAGTCTCAAACCTGGGTTGAATTTCTATACCAAGAGTTTCTTTAATCGTCTTTTTAATAGAATCACGCTGTGCTTGTGGAAGATCAAATGCAGTACGAATGAGCACCTGACCTGGTGATGTACTGAGAGCTGAAGCTAACTGCTTCTTTTCATTATCTTTCAGGCTGCGCAGCCTTTGGACAAACACGTTAACTGTGCGTTCTTCCAGACTGGTTTCAGCCAGATCGGCCAGTACTTTTTGAGCTATGTTAAATACTTCCTGTTGTGTCCGGCGGCCGATTTCCTGACTTAAATTCTGTCCTTCGTTCCTTAATGCCTCCTGTTGTTTTACTCTCAAATCGGAGGCTTCTTCCCTCACATTTTCAAATAGACGCTGACGTTCGGCCTGTGCTTCTTCCTTTGCTTTGTTCAAGAGAGCATTGCGCTGCTGGTCGAATTCCTCGTTCTTACGCTTGAATTCTTCTTTCTCTTTTTGAGCTTCTGCTTCTTTTGCATCCGCATTCTTAAGTTCATCTGCGACTTTCTTCTCGCGTGCGTCGACTGCGTTGAGTATCGGTTTGTAAAGAAAACGCTTCAACAACCACACCAGGATGAGGAAGTTGATCACCTGCGCAATGACGGTGAACCAATCGATCAGCATAGGCTATTTCCTCTCTATTTCAGGCAAGTGCACGGTTCCAGAACGGGTTGGCAAAAATGAGAATCATTGAGACAACGAAACAATAGATAGACAGAGACTCAATCATAGCAAGGCCAACGAACAGCGTCCTGGTAATGGTCGCCGAAGCGTCGGGTTGCTGTGCCAGTGAGCTCAGGGCCGTAGCAACAGCTCGCCCTTCACCAATTGCGGGTCCGATAACCCCAATGCCTATTGTGATACCAGAAGTGGCGATTGATGCCACCGCGATTATGGTTGTATAGGTGTCCAAAGCCATAGTGCTCCTTCCGTTGTTAGAGTTGCTATTCAGTTCTTATTGTCCAGTTTCACTTCTGGATTTGCTGGTCCTCGTGGCGGCAGTAATGTAAACCGTAGCCAGGATACTGAATATATAGGCCTGCACCATGCCAACGAGCAGACCAAGTGCTATCATGAGATCCGGAAAGATGAACGGTGTGATGGTAAGCAAAATGGCAACGATCATCGAGCCGCTCATAATATTGCCGAACAGACGGATTGCAAGAGCTAACGTGCGGGAGATTTCACTTATAATATTAAATGGCAGCATGATTATTGTCGGCTCTGTGTACGTCTTAAGATAGTTACCAATCCCCTGTTCTTCGATGCCGAAAAGTGGCACGGCTACAAACACACATAATGCAAGAGCAGCCGTAGTAGAGAGAGATCCTGTTGGCGGTTCATAGCCTGGGATTATGATGCAGAGATTAGCTACTGCGATTAACAGGAAGACCGTACCCAAAAAGCCTAGATATTTCCTCGGCTGGTCCAGGCCAACGTCCTCAATTTGTTCCAGGATGCCTGTGACAATAATTTCCAGAATATTTTGCCAGCGGGAACGTTCCAGACCAGTAGAGAGTTTACTGGTAATGATTTTTGAACCAATTACCATTACAAGCATAAGTCCCCAGGTGTATACAATCGTGGCATTGAGTTTGATAAAGCCGTACTGCCAGAAAATCAGCTCATCAGGGCTAAGTCGCATTACTGGCCTCCTTTGTCAATTGGTTTGAGTCTTCATCTGGCAGTCTGGTAAGCCTGACTATTATATGGCGCATAACAAAAAACCCAAACAGGCATGTTAGTAATCTCTCCCAATGGCTATCCGAGACAAAGTAGAGTCCAGCTATGACAATGCTGGTCCGTATCAACAGGCTGCCGAGGAACCAGAACGCGGGCTTTCTGGATGAAAGTCCTTTCCGAACCGTCCACCAGAGCCCGCCGAAGAAAACAGCTCCAAGCAGAAAACCAGCTATCAGAGACAAGAAAAGATGCAATATTTCATTCATTGTAATCCTCCTGTTCCTCCTGCATTTTCTGGTGCTCTTTGGCTACCCAGTGCCATGCATTCAAGCAGCCGATAAAAAGGCCGATGATCAGCATTGTGAGTGTCCAGGAAAAGCTTTCTGGATAGTGTTTATCTAACCAGAGCCCAATTGCAGCCCCAATTAAAGTTGGAATTGCTACCGACCAGCCTATGAGGCCCATCATGCCTAAACCAAGCCAGATAGTCCTGTCCACATGACGCTGTGCCCTGAGTTTGCGTTCAGCTTTTGTCCCAACCTGACGGACCAGAGGTGATTCGTCCTCCAAAGGTTTCTCTGATAGTTTGTCAGACATTCCGAAACTCCGCTAAGCGGCGTATAAGCCCGGTTTCCAATTTTACCATTACTGAACGAATTTTTTGCTCGTTTTCATCTAAGGTCAAAAACTCTTTCTCTACAGCCTCTTGTAATTGGCTTAAGTCTGTCCCGAAAATGGCATCACGTACAGAGACAAGTACATCCTGACCGGTCTTGATGAGTACGCCTTCATCGACTGCCACATAAATCTCGCCCTCGGATTCGGTTTCGTATGTCAGAATTCCAGGCTCCAGAGCCGCAACACAATCGAGTCGGTGTGGCAAGAGCCCAAATGAGCCCTCGCGGCCTTCTGCGACTATGCGTGATACGCCTTTTTTTTCGGCAAAGACCTGGAAAGGCAGAAGAATCGTAAGATTCATGAGTCTTGAATTCAGGAGTCCTGAGTTCATGAGTTCTGAATTCATGATTTTTCCCGGCTTGATTTTTTGGTTATTGCTTCGTCAATTGTTCCGATCATGTAAAGGTCGCCTTCAGGGTATTCTTTGAATTCATCACGCAAGATACGTTCGCAGCCGTCGAGCGCATCTGAAAGACTGACGGATTTGCCTTTAATACCTGTGAACTGCTCAGTGGTGAAAAACGGCTGCGTCAGGAAACGTTCCAGGCGGCGAGCACGGGCTACCACATTGCGGTCCTCAGACGATAGCTGCTCCAGGCCAAGCATTGAGATAATATCCTTGAGTTCTGAGTATTGCGCAAGCGTCTGCCTGATTTCCTGGGCCAGGCGATAATGCCTTTCACCAATAATGCCAGGTGTGGCCATTTTGGAGTTTGACTGCAAAGGGTCAATAGCCGGATAAAGCCCCTCGCTTGCCCTCTTGCGAGAAAGGACAATTGATGCCGAGAGATGTGAGAATGTATGCACAGCCGAAGGGTCAGTGAAATCATCAGCAGGCACATACACCGCCTGAATCGACATTATGGCTCCGGCATCGGTGGTAGATATGCGCTCTTCTAACTCGGATAATTCAGTTCCCAATGTCGGCTGATATCCCAGGCGTGAAGGCATCTGTCCCATCAAGCCGGATACTTCGGAACCAGCCTGAATAAACCTGAAAATATTATCTATAAGCAGCAGCACATCCCGGTGTTCATCGTCCCTGAAGTACTCTGCCATTGTCAGCGCCGTATGCCCTACACGAAAACGGGCGCCTGGTGGCTCGTTCATCTGGCCGAAAACCATAACCGTATTTGGAAGCACACCAGCGTCTTTCATATCACGATAAAGTTCTTCCCCTTCTCGACAACGCTCGCCGATTCCGCAAAATATGCTCACTCCCTGGTGTTGTTTGACTACGTTATGAATCATTTCGGTTAGCAGCACTGTCTTTCCAACGCCCGCACCTCCGAATAGACCTGCTTTACCTCCGCGCTCAAGCGGTACCAGCACATCTATAGCTTTGATTCCAGTCTCGAAGATTTCAGACGTAGTGGATCGACGCATCAGCGGTGGTGGGGCTTGATGGATTGAGCGCCACTGGATATCAGACGGAGGCTTCCTGCGGTCTATGGTATTTCCAAACACATCGAACATTCGCGAAAGGATTTCCCTACCAACAGGCGCTTTCAAAGGCCCACCCGTATCTTCCGCTGCCATGCCTCGAGCAAGTCCTTCGGTAGGGGTCAGAGCAATTCCGCGGACACGATGAGCGTCAAGCTGGGTCAAAACCTCTATGGCAATCTGGCTTTCCTTTCCTGCACGTAGCATTGTATACACAGGTGGCAGGTGCTTCTCGAACAATACATCTACAATGCTGCCGCGCACCGAGATGACCGTACCGAGATTCAAGGGCCTTCTATCTGCCAATTTAACAGCTCCCCCAAGCTTGCATCAGATTCAGTTTTGGAGTTCCCTTTCCCTGAGACCTGGGTCATAAGAACTAAGAATGTAGTGAAAACTCCGACTGCCTCATTCACAAAGTCCACAGTGATCAGGAAACGCTAAAGACAGGAAACGCTAAAGAAAACATGGAATTGAATCGATTTTCAATTATTGTTTTTGTAATGAAATCATTACAGTGTCTTCATAGTGTCTTTATAGTGTCTTTACAGTGCCTTATAAACCCCATATTACCAGTGAATTCTTTATTACTTTGTTTCCCCTTTTCCATAAAGAAATATATCATTTCAATATATTAATTTGACTCTAATATCTTTTTTATATTTCTCGCGAAATCTAAGATGGTCACTCTTTATTCGATTGATGTTTTTGGCTCTTCGTCATTTCAGAGGGGTAGTTTGAAATCTAACTTTCCTGATTTTAGATAAATCATAGTAACAAAATACTTAGTATTTCTATACCCTCTTGCATTTCTTTTTATCAACTGTACAATACTGTTTTTTCTGTGTTTTTATACTTGTTTCTGCCTTTAACTCCTTTATTCTGCCTTTATTTCCTTTTTTCTATTATTATCTCCTTTTTTCTGCCGTTATCATCTTTCTCCTTTCCTACTCGGTTTTCAGGCATAAGCTCTCGGAAAAGGGTCTATAAGCTCTCGAATTTAGGAATCTGTCTTATAGTTTCTTTAATTGATAAGACCTCTCGGGAAAAGCATTTATCTGACTTAACCTATAACTCCATGTGTTCCAGGATACCAGATACAGGCTTAAGTCAAGACATTCGAAGAAAGCCTGCTAAAGCAATATCTTGGATTATGTGTAGGAGAGTTTTCAATAAACTAACCAAGATTATGGAAAAAGTTATAATCTCTGGATACACCTTAAATTTATGCCTGCACTCCAGACTTATGTAATCCCCTGTCCAGAATTACGATATCCGGCTAAATTTAAATTTTCGGTGATTTGGGCTATATATCAATTTGGATAGAATAGGATTAAACGGAATTGGATGAAATGGTAAAGCAAAAATCTCAGTAAATGGTTACGGAACTATGGGATAAAATTTTTTTTGGAGACAGAAATTTCTGACCAACAGTTGATTTTTATCATTGGGCTGTTATTAACTTTTGCATATTAATAAGTATAAAAATAAATGAGTTAAATTATATTTAGAAAATTAGAAAATAATAGGATTAAAAAGGATTGGATAAAATGGTTAAAGCAAAAATAGCAGTAAATGGCTACGGGACCATAGGAAAGAGAGTTGCAGATGCCGTAAGAGCTCAGGACGATATGGAAGTTGTCGGAATTTCCAAAACAAAGCCGAACTATGAAGCTGCAGTGGCCCACCAGCTAGGATATGATATATATGCCCCAGCTGCAAATCTCGAAGCTTTTGAGAAAGCCGGGATGCCTGCAGCCGGCACAATTGAAGAAATGGTCGAAAAGGCTGACCTGGTTGTAGACTGTACGCCCGGAGGAATCGGTGAAGGAAATAAGCCTATGTATGAAAAGGCCGGGGTAAAGGCAATCTGGCAGGGTGGCGAAAAACATTCACTTACAGGTTTTTCATTTAATGCGATTTGCAATTACGAGCAGGCTGTGGGCCGCGACCTGGTCAGGGTAGTCTCATGCAATACTACAGCTCTCTGCAGGGCTATTTACCCGATAGACAAAGAACTTGGGGTAAAAAAGGCCAGGGTAATTCTTGCAAGGAGAGCAACCGATCCTAATGATGTAAAGAAAGGGCCAATTAATGCAATCGTACCCGACCCAATCAAGCTTCCGTCCCACCACGGGCCTGATGTAAAAAGTGTGCTTCCACAGATTAATATTACAAGTGCAGCTCTGAAGATCCCAACAACTCTGATGCACGTGCACACCGTGAATATGGAAGTCGAGAAGGACTGCACTGTAGATGATATTAAAAACATCTTTGGTTCCCAGCCAAGAATCCGTTTCGTGGGACTGGGTATGTCGTCTACAGCAGAAATTATGGAATTTGCCAGGGATATGAAGCGCCCCAGAAACGATATGTGGGAGAACTGCATCTGGCCTGAATCAATAACTGTAGGGGATAAGGAGCTTTATTTCTTCCAGGCTGTACATCAAGAATCTATTGTAGTTCCGGAAAATGTGGACGCTATAAGGGCTATGATGGAACTTGAAAGTGACGGTGCAAAGTCAATTGAAAAGACAAATAAGGCTATTGGCCTGAATAAAGAGTAATAAAAATAAGGTGCCGGAATCTAAGTTTATATAGACTCCGGCTTTGACTGTTTTCGGATATTAAACCTGAATATATGGAACTGGATTTCTGGGACCCAGAAATTCCATACATAAATTATATATTTTGCATTGTATCTCTTACTACCTCAAAGACCGAAAATTCGAAATCCTTATCTTTTGGATGAAGAAAATAAGATTTGGAACTTTTAATTGGAAAAAATGGCTAAGACATGAATTCAACAAATTCAGGATTTTTGAAATTATCTCGAGAGGCTTTTAAAGCCGCATCAGATTCTATCTGTGATCTTGCAGGTACTGATGCTGCAGGCAGTTTTGTTTGTATGGGAGCCGATGGTACTCCGACTACCAAAATAGACCTTGCAGCAGAGGACGCTATCGTTGAAGTCCTTAAAGAAGACGGCAGATCTATGAGAATTATCAGTGAAGAGCTTGGCGAACTTATTTTAGGGGATTCGCCTGAGTTTTCTGTTGTTCTAGACCCGCTTGATGGGACATATAATTCCGCAGTAGGAATTCCATTTTATAGTGTTTCTCTAGCCGTTTCTTCTCATGACCTTTCAGACCTCAGGTTCGGGTATGTGAGTAACCTTGCATTACGCGAGGAATACTACGCAGAAGCTGGAAAAGGGGCTTACCTTAACGGAAAAAAAATAAAAGCTTCCGTTAACTCGGATCTGATGAAATTGTGCGTCAGTGTTTATGGTTACCGGCAAAATATAGAAAGAACCCGAAAGATATGCAGTAGCGTTAGAAGGGTGAGGTTATTCGGGAGTGTAGCTCTCGAGTTGTGTTATGTAGCCTCAGGCCGACTTGATGCTTTTGTTGACGTCCGAAATGCTTTGCGTGTGACTGACGTAGCCGCAGGGCAGTTGATTCTGGCCGAAGCGGGCGGGCTTGTTACAGACGGATACGGAAACTCTTTAAGACTTCCTGATAATGTTACTTCAAGAGTGGAAATGATTGCGTCCAACGGACACGTGCATGAAAAGCTTTTAGAATTACTCTTCGGAGGATAAGTTGGCGATAAAGAAAATAGGAATATCTGCTCGCTGCGACAGGCCTGAAGTAATTGAAAAGGTAAGGGAGATTCTTGCCCATTTCAGCTCAAAGGTTCAAATTTTTGTCGCCACTCCTACGGCTGAGGTACTCGGAATAGAAGGTACTCCGATTGAAAGAATGAGGGAAGAAGGAGTGGAACTCATTATCAGCGTAGGAGGGGACGGTACAGTCCTCCGGAATATTGCCAAAATGAAAGACCCTCTTCCTATACTCGGAATCAATATGGGTACTCTTGGTTTTCTTGTAGATGTTGAGCCAGAACATGCTCTTGAAACTATAGAGGAAGTGCTTTACGGTTTTTCCTACAGCGATAGAATGCGAGTCGATGTTTTTCTTAATGGGGAAATGCTTGAGACTGCAACGAATGAGATTGCAATAATGTCTGCAAAGCCTGCGAAGATCATTCAGTTTGAGGTTTAT
>Ga0268360_1002466_pt1 | contig 14397 bp, 9 predicted proteins | sample BioMet11_FD_192465 | JGI IMG/M metagenome (GOLD analysis project Ga0268360, IMG submission 192465) | Sewage microbial communities from Oakland, California, United States - Biofuel 11 (Illumina Assembly) | ecosystem: Engineered > Wastewater > Sewage > Unclassified | place: USA: California... | reverse complement strand
CCGACAACGACGGGCGCCTCGCCGGCCCCGGCTGGGTCGTGGCGAACTACGGCGACGGCCTCCAGCGCTACTGGGTGGACGCCACCGCGCACGCCTGCGTGCCGGGGTACTCGGCCGACGGCTGGGCGCACTACACGCTCGCCTCCGGGTGCGTGGTCCGCGGCAGGTGGGCCGACCCCTCCACGGGCTACGTCTACCTCGCCGACAACGATGGGCGCCTCGCCGGCCCCGGCTGGGTCGTGGGCGACTACGGCGACGGCCTCCAGCGCTACTGGGTGGACGCCTCGGCGCACGCCTGCGTGCCGGGCTACTCGACGGACGGCTGGGCGCACTACACGCTCGCCTCCGGGTGCGTGGTCCGCGGGGCCGTGCGGTACGACTCGGACGGCGTCCTGGTCGCCGACAACGACGGTAGGCTCGCCGAGTGCTACTCGTCGGGTGGCTGGCTCGTGACGACGGCCTTCTCGGGCTCGCTCGAGCGCTACCGCATCGACGACTGCTGCGGGGGCGTCCTCGGCGCGCACGTAGGCACCTTCGAGGTCGACGGCAGCCTCTACTACGGGAACCCGTCCACGGGGTACGTGGCCCGGAACACCAACGTCCTGCTGGACGGCACCTTCTACCGCGCCGACAACGACGGTAGGCTCTCCGTGATCGACACCGGTGGAAACTACGCCATGTGGGCAAAAGCGCAGGGCTATACCAGTAGCACAAACTACCTCATCCTCATAAACTGCAGTGATCATCTGGTTGGCGTCTACTATGGCGGCTACATGAACTGGACGTGCATCCAGATGTACGCCTGTGGCAATGGCAAGGACTCCACCCCCACGGTCAAGGGCAGCTTCACGGTGAGTGGTAAAGGGTATTCCTTCGGGTCTGGCTTTACCTGCTATTTCTACACGCAGTTCTACGGTGACTACCTGCTTCACTCTATACTCTACTATCAGAACTCCTGGACCGTGATGGATGGTCGCCTTGGTATGGGCGTGAGTCATGGATGCGTGCGTCTTGCTACGGAGAACGCCGAATGGATCTATGACAACATCCCTCTGGGCACGAGAGTCATCTCTTACTAGGCGCTACTTGGCATGGTTGATAAGCAGAGTGTCATCAGGGGGTCTACGCATGGTTGCGCGGGTTGCCTGATGCTTCTTCAAAGCGAGATATGCCCTGATAGGCAAGAAGGTTAGTACAGGATAATTTCCGATGCGGCAAAGGGTTGCCCTACAATATACCTCGTGACCTATGAGAGACTGTCTGACGGTGTCGAATAACTTTGGAGAGATAAGCTCATGAAACAAGGCGACGTATCGCGCTGCCGTACTATACGGAGACGTAGCTCGCTCATGAGAAGAGGCGTTCCTTTCCTGGTTCTGACATTGGCGACGTCGTTCTGTCTTGGAATCTACGCCGAACTCTTTCATGATGCTGCATGCCTTGGAAGGACAGGAGAGACGATAGGTCTGCTTGCTGGTCTTCTTCCCTCTGATTCCATACTTCGCATTGTCAAGTACTTCATCCTCTTTTTTCTGGTGCTCTACAGTTTGGGCTGCATACCTGGCTTCTTTCGTTGGGTTGTCCGTTATCGTGTGATTATCGGTGTGTGTGTCGTGGCTGCATGTGTCGTGCTAAAGATTAGCGGGTCATCTGTCGCTCTCTGGGGGTCGGGCTATGAGGGCACGCTTTTTGGCATCCCGCGCTCGATTAGGTCTGATGAGTGGATCGTCTTCACGCCCTTTTCCTTTTCGCAGTCCGTTTCGGGTAATCAGGCCATCTCTTCCCTTCTTCGCGGGGGTAACACTGACGTGACCCTTGTGTATGGGCAGCCCTGCTGGGCAATCGCCACGCTTTATCGTCCCTTCCTTTGGGGCTATCTCTTTATGAATCCAGAGCGCGGGCTAGCCTTTTTCTGGACGGCAAGACTTGTGGTTATCTTTCTCGTGACCTTTGAGCTTGCCCGTCTGCTCTCCGAAGGTGATGACGCGCTCGCTTGTCTCGCAGCCATGTTGGTGACCTTCTCGCCCTTGGTTCAATGGTGGTTTGCGGTCAACGGAACCGCGGAGTTACTGATTTTTGGTCAGGGGCTCGTTCTTTTGCTTGACAGGCTTTTGAGAGCTCGATCGCGCCTATCGCGGCTTGGATATGCAGCTCTTCTGAGTTGGTCCCTCTGTTGCTATGCCTTCATACTCTATCCCTCATGGCAGATTCCATTCATCTACGTTTTCGGTGGATTGGGAATTTGGGTAATTGTCCGCTGGATACGGGAGCAGGACGATGCAAGAACGATAAAGGCAAGCGCTCTGCAATCGATCTTCATGCTCATTCCGCCGCTTGCGTTCTTTGGTGGACTTGCTACTGTGGCTGTGCTTGGATCTTGGGATGTGCTTCAGTGCGTGAAGGGGACGGTGTATCCTGGTTCGCGCTTTGAGACGGGTGGCGGGCTTTCCTCCTGGTTGGCAAACACGACCGCAACTCTTGTCTCTCCAATCAGTGCGGACGCGTACTCTCCTAACGTTTGTGAAGCGGCCACTTTTTTTGCCCTATTTCCTTTGGGGCTTATCATGGCAGTGGTGATGGCTATCCGGTATAGAGACCTTGGTCTTATCTGTCTGCTGGTGCCCGAAGCAATACTATTGGCATATGGGTTCTTTGGCTTTCCCGTCTGGCTCAGCAGGGTGATGCTTCTGAGCAATGTACAGACGAGAAGGTTGCTTTTCTCTCTTGGGTATCTGGATGTTGTTATGCTCGTGCGTGCAGTGGCCGTAGGTCAATCGCGCGATGCGGCTCAGGTGACGCGTGGCACCATGAGGTGTTGTAGCCGCATGCTGCCATCCGTGCTTATATCCTTAGCGTTCTCTCTTGTGTTTGTTATCGTTGCATGCCTGACAGTTCCCAAGGCGATGGGGGGATGGCAGTGCCTGATAACTTTTGCCGTAACGTTTGTCATGTCTTGGATGGCGATCGTGCCTCGCAGCGTCGCTGAGCGTTCAAAGATTCAACGTGGACAGTCGATGGTCATGGTAGCAAGTGTTGTTGTATTGGCGGGGTTCTGTGTAAATCCGGTGCAGCAGGGTGCGGCGGCCCTCACAAAAAGTGACCTGGCAACAACGGTTCAAGAAGTTGTCTCCGGCTCGCCTGAAGCTACTTGGCTGAGCGATAACTCGGTAGTAAGTCAATGCTTGGTTGCAAACGGTGCCTCGGTCATCAATAGCGTCAACACCTATCCAAACCTAGAGCTCTGGTCTGCCCTTGATTCTGATGGCTCATATTCGGACGTCTACAATCGCTATGCATATATCGACTGCGCAATTGGGGACGAGACGAACTTTGAGCTGATTTTTCCAGATCACTTTGCTGTTACACTTACAGCGGAGGATGTACGGGCAACAGGGGCAACGTATTGGCTATCTGCCAAAGACCTTACGGTTTGGAATACCGATGACGTGAGCTTTGAGCCAGTGGAGACATCTGGGCCGTATACAGTCTATAAGATTGAGTACGCAGTTTCCTTATAGGCTAGGCTCGCGTGAGTATACATTCTAGGATTCTGAGGAGGGGCGTTGAAAAAGGCGACGCTATTCGGCCAGTTTTTAAAGTTTGGCGTGGTAGGGGCCATTGCTTTTGTTATTGATTTTGGTACGATGGTTGTGCTTCATGAGTTGCTAGGGCTCAATCCCATTGTCGCTGCGGCTATCTCCTTCTCTGTTTCAGTGATTTTTAACTATGCAGCATCCATGCGCTACGTCTTTACCCGTCGGGATGACCTGTCAAGACAGAAGGAACTCATTGCTTTTGTGGCCCTGTCCGTTATTGGTCTTGTGATAAATGAACTAATCATGTGGCTGGGACAAGAGGCGTTCACTACGACTGGAATTGACTATACCAATGGACCCTACTATATGGGTGTAAAAATTCTTGCAACTGCAGTTGTGATGTTGTGGAACTTTTTTAGCAGGAAAAAGTGGCTCGATGCTGGCTAATGCTGCTTTCTGAGCTCCTGCTCGTGGGAGTATTCCGACATAACCTCTATCTCCCAAGCCCGCCTGCTGCCCTTTACGACGGTATCGAGAATGAGTCCACAAATGAAGAGGAGCGCGGCGAGACCACAGAGTGACACCGCAACTATTGCAGATGGTAGACGAGGGACAAGACCTGTCTGGTTAAACTCAGATATGACTGGAAAGCCTACGCAAAGTCCAACCACAAGAAATATGAGCGCGAGAATTGAGAAGAATCCCAGTGGCTTATAGTCTTTGAATAGTGTTGCGATCATTCTGAGAACCTTGAGACCGTCAGATACTGTATTGAGCTTGGAGACAGATCCTTCTGGTCGATCGCGATAGTCGATAGGTATCTGCGCAATGCGCCAGTGCTTGTCCACGGCGTGAATGGATAGCTCCGTCTCAATCTCAAATCCGGGAGAAAGCACGGGAAGAGTCTTGGCAAAGGCACGCGTAAAGCTCCTGTAGCCAGTCATTACATCGCTGTATTCAAAGCCATAGAGTAATTTGATGAGCCAACGAACGAGATTATTGCCAAACCCGTGGAAGGCACGTTTGTTTTCCTCGCCGTAGGTACCATTTGTGAGACGATCACCTACTACGTGATCGGCTATACCCGTGAGGAGTGGTGCAAGTAGGTCGTTTACGCTTTCCGCTGGATACGTATCATCACCATCGACCATGACGTAGTAATCCGCATCGATGTCGCGCAGCATCTGTCGAATGACGTTGCCCTTGCCCTGGCGAGGCTCGGATACGACGGTGGCTCCATGTGAGGCTGCTATCGCAGAGGTGTCATCTGACGAGTTGTTGTCATACACATAGATCGTTGCCGAAGGAAGCTCATGGCAAAAGTCATCGATGACCTTACCAATTGTTAGAGCCTCGTTGTAACAGGGGATGAGAACAGCTATGGATGGATTTGTTTTGGATGCCATGTAACCTAATCTCCAAGGATGCAATTGATTGAACTTTGGACGAGACAAGTGCAAATATTTATCCGTTTCTATTATCGATACTATGCTAAAGATGGTAGTTGAACATAGCAGGTTCGCTCTGAGTGAAATTTGGGTTGAAGTAGGGATCCCCTTTCACATAGTACTCTGCCCAATGATAATTCATGTACGCAATCTCGCGATGGAAGCGCATGCGTTTGGCATCGCTGTTCTCAGAACCGCGCGAGAGAGATTCATAGTGATAGAGTTCCACTTCAGGAGTATAGACGACGAGTTTATCTAGCGCACGAATCTTGAGGCAGTAGTCTACGTCGTTGAAGGCGACGGTGAGCTCTTCGGTAAAGCCTCCTACGACCTCGAATGAGCTTCGCTTTGTCATAAGGCATGCTGCAGTTACAGCACTCAAATCTTGTTGAGAGTCCTGCATCGCAAAGTATCCCCATCTGTTGCGAGGGAAATTCTTGCACAGGTGGCCCGCACAAACGCCTCCGATGCAAACCCCTGCATGTTGAATGGTGTTATCGGGATAAAGGAGTCGAACTCCGACAACACCAACGTCCTCTCGCGCGCAAAGGCCAAGCATGACCTCAAGCCAGTCGGGAGTAATCACCTCTGTGTCATTGTTGAGAAGAAGCAGATAATCGCCCTTCGCTTTTTCTGCCCCAAAGTTCATCAGTTTCGAGAAGTTGAACTCTTGTTTCCAGTACTCAACACGGATGATATTGGGGTGTGCACTTACGAGAGAGGCGTAGTACTCGAAGGTCGTATTGTCGGTGCTGTTGTTCTCGATGATTACAATCTCATAGTTATCATAGGTTGACTTGGTGAGAATTGACTGGATGCAGGTGTCCAGAACTTCCGTGTGGTCCTTAGAGGGAATGATGATCGAGATGAGGGGATGATCTTTGGGAACATCATAAACGACCTTGTATGTGAATGGCCGTCGGGATTGTGAGACCGTCGCTGAAATGCCAAGGCGATCAAGGTGCTCGCGTACGGCTCTTATCCCTGCGCTGGTGGCATATGACTTGCTGCTTGCATCTGCGGCCGTTGACGTAGCGCTCATTCGCCAATGATAGAGCGGCATGGGAATGTGATTGACGTAACGTGCCTTCTCTACTGCGCGAAGAGTGAGGTTGTGGTCTTGGGCGCCATCATATTCTGCGGTGTTGGGTTCGATCTGGTCAAGAAGTGACTTTCTGATTGTGAGCATGTGGCAGATATAGTTGTTTCCTCGAAGAAGATCGAGGTTGAAGTCGGGTTTGAAGAATGGCTGTGCAAGAGAGCCATTTGGCAGCAGCTTGTCCTCATCGCAGTAGAGGAGATCCGTATCGCTTCGGCTGTTGATTGCCCTGACGTACTCGAAGAGGATGTTTGGTTCAATCATGTCATCGTGATCGAAGAAGCAGATGAAGTCACCGGAAGCTACCTCGATTCCCTGGTTAGTGTTTTCGGAGATGCCAAGGTTCTCAGAGAGGCTGACCACACGAATGCGAGCGTCTTTCCTAGAGTATTGCGAAACTAGCTCAGCGAGTTCTCCGTCTTCTGGAGAGGCATTTACGAGAATAAGCTCCCAGTTGCGATAGCTCTGTTTGATGACAGAGTCGGCCATACTTCTAAAGAATGAGCGAGGCGTCTTGTAAAGCGGGACAACTATGCTGAATTTTGGCTCATAGCTAAAGTGAATGTGGTCTTGCTTGGAAAGCGCTGCGACATCAACTCTATGGGCTTTGAACCAGTCCCTATAGGCGATATCTTCTTGGGCGCTCCGCATGATGTTTGCTGTCCGCAGGCGAAGGTCAGCAAACATGGGCCCATCGAGGACCTCGAAGCTGCCGAACGATGGATGATTTGCATCATCAATCGTAAAGACAAGTCTTTTTATTTCATTGGGGACCCGCAGGGAGTATTGATACTCCCTGCGGTATTTGTTTGCGCTAAAGGGGATGATTTCCTTTGCGTTGCCAAAGGTGACAAGACTGATTGGAATGGTGTTAAGTGCTGCGTCCAGGCATTTGATTGATGGTGCGTTGTCATCTCGATAGGGTTCATGGACGGCTATGCGTAGAATCGCCTCATTACCGTCCTCGATGCAATCGAGAAAGTCAATTGTGGCATTGTCATAGATGCCAACTTTGTCATAGTCGCGAATCTCACGGCAAAGTTGTTGATTAAGTCTATAGTTCAGGCGCGATTCCCATTTGGCGGACGTGAAGCGGATGTGGAAGGAAGCACTATCACCGGGTGTCGTGTCATTCCGTGATTCTGTCAAAGTAATCTGGCAGCTGGAGACATCAAGCATGGGTACGACGATGACGAAGGCACGATCAGCACCCCTGCTGGTGTCAAGTTCGTAAAGGGAGCAAGGCACATCACGTCCGTTGTCCGTGCCTGCCGAGATAGTAACGGTGCTTGTCTTCGGAAGAGATAGAAGGCTTATCTTGGCGAAGATTTTTCCGCTTCCGCGGCAGACACCAGCCTCTTTGATTCTCATGCATCAGCTCCTCGTACCGACTTCATTGCACGACAATGATACGTGGCAGTTAGTGCTGGGACACACGTGTCTTGAGGAGTGCACCAAACAACTGGATTCACAGCCTATCTGCTAGATGAAAAATACTGTCAACAGTTCTCTTGTCAACATCATTTACCATGCATGTGATAGATGCTATTAAATCTATGATGGGTTCGTTTGCCTTATAGGTGTTCGTACAAAGCAATTGATGTGACGGGGATGCGCCCCTTTCACTGGAGACGTCTAGGCCTGGTGACCTAGACGTCTCCAGTGAAAGGGGCGCATCCCCCACCCCCGTACCCTTTTCGGGAAACGAGGTCATCGCGACCGCAATCCTAGACCGGCTGCTTCACCACTCTAGGAGCATTACGCTCAAAGGTGGGGTAGCTATTGCATGAAGGAGTTCAAGGAGGGAGGTTGATACGAGAGGGTCAGATTTCGACCGCTGTTGACACTTCTGTGTTGTTATATTTTGGAGCACACATATTAGCGATTCCCAATGGAATCAATAGGACAAGTGGAAACATATATCTCAGGCTGAATGCTAGCGGAGTTGCAATCAGCATGGTCAGCCATATTCCTAATGCCGGGATAAGGGGAATATAGGACCCCCCATGTCGACGCTTAAATCCCAAGACAGTTGTTCCAAAAACAAGCCAAGCGAAGAACGCACTACTATATTTAACACTAGTAGTGTAATCATTGCTTAACGAGAAGCCAAACCATTGCTGCACTTTATTCTGCATTTCATATGAAATACCAGGCCACATATAATTGCATACATATCCATCAGATGTTTGGGACGTTGGATCCCAGAATCCTTCATTTGCTAATAAAAATCCTTTTAATGCAAGGCTTGGATTTTTGAAAATTATACTAGCGTACGTTTTTGCAAAATCTTTGACATTACCGTCTAAGGCTTCTTTGTGAAAATCTTGCGACCATTTAAGTCTATCTACGATCATGGGATGGTATTCATTTTTTAAATTATCAATTGGAATGATAGAATTAACATACTCTAAATCAGCATCTGATACATTGCCATCGTTGGCTATTACATAAGCAATTTGTTGAATAGGAATTCCAAGACTTTCAACAATATCATCATTATTATAATGCAAATAAGAATAAATCGGTCCGCGAATGATGGAAAATGTTGAAATCAATATTATAGATAAAACCAGACTGTAATAAAACAGTTTTTTAACTTTTCGGTGAGCAAAGTATATAACGATAATAACAGAAAATAAAACAAATACGTAGAATCCATTGTTCCTTGCAAATGCTAGAAGATAGGACAAAAAACAGTAAATAAAAATGCTAGAACGACTGAAGAGTTTATTTTCATTGTCTTCATTCCAAAATATATTAAACAAAAAAGTGCTGAATAAAAAAACAATAATAGCAAATGGCGTGTCCTTCCAAAGTGAAACCAGATAAAGTGGAATGATATTAAATAAACCAAGATACGCAAGAGAAAGTATAATCAGCCCTTTTGAAAAGCCTTTTTTATAAAGACTATATAGGAAGTAAGCTCCTGTAGCTGCCATAGCAAGGCTTTGAAAACAGGTATACATAAACAGCCCTAGATACTCACTTTGATTAAGTATATGGGCTAAACTTAATACTGCTTGCCATGACAATGTATACAAAATTGGATTATGATTATTTAAAGCACTTGTTCCATTTGCCATAGCAAGAGAAATAACTGTATCACTATATATTCCGCCTGGATAAAAAGTCAGCAAGCATGGAAGCCAACATATCAGCAGTATGAGCATAAGCGCAAAAAACAATTTTATATTCGTTACTCTTTCTTTATAGGCATTCAGAATTTGAATCCTGTTTGTTACTGTTTCAAGTATCAGTAAAAAACAATATGTCAGAGCACTATATACAAATAATTTTATTATATCAAAAAAATTTATTGATATAATATACGCTTCATCATTAGTAGAAAAAATTCCATTTGTAATAATCACTTTTTGGACAAAAATAAGTGTCAACCCAAATAAGAAGGAGAATACAACACAAGGAAAAGTATACTTATTGAACTTAAAGAACAGATGTTTCATATAAATTACTCTCCATATTTTCACGAAAGTGTTATTTATATTAAATTCTATTTGAACGATACTACATTTACACATTACAGATTCGTCAGTTTCTATGGACGGGACCATGCTATTCATGGCAACGTATCTTCTCTAGGAGCCCTCTCATGATTTCTATACTACTGTGGCCTAGGTTTGGTAGAGGCATTTGTCTCCGTGTTCAAGCGTTCTGGGTGAGGTTTTCGGAGTTCTTGAGTGGCGCATAGTGACTGTTTCATCACCTTGGCCTTGCTCGCTATTGTCTTCTGTCCTTTCTTTGACTGACCGCGTATGCACCTGGTTGATGTCTCTTCTCTGTTTCTTACTTCCTGTTGCAGCAGAGCATTTTGTTTTCTAGCTCTTTCGAGGCGCGGTCGAGATGATGGGGCATCCAATCTCGAGTCTTATGGGTTTGATGACAGTGGGCGTGACGCGAAGTGGCCTGACGAGTATTCTCCTGGATGGCGCGCGGGTCCTTCGAGGTTATTTTTCTGCCGGAGAGTCCTTGCCTTGGGAAATCCCGTGCCATCCGTCAATTTCTGCTAAGCCCCATCCACACTTACTGGCGAAGAGCCCGAAATAAAAAAAATGTGAAGCGTCTCTGCAAATGTGCCAGGAGATTGGTCACTCGCTCACAATAGGAAGATCGATCAGATATGAGCAGGTGGCCAAAACACCTGTCAACGAATGGAGTACACCATCTCATCCAAGCCCACCGTCAGGCCCGAGCCCCTCTCCCTCAGGCGAAATATGTTCTTTAATACAGTCGGTAGCCTCATGTATCAGGGCTGCCTCTGGCTCACCACCGTGCTCGTCGTAATACTTTCGTCGAGCTACAACGACTCGGGACTCCTTGCCTTCGCAATGACTATCGGCAATATGTTTAACCCGGTTGCGACTTACAGCATGAGGCCCTACCAGGTGTCCGATGTCAAGGGTGATTACTCCCAAGAGAACTATGTTGCCTTTCGCCTGGTGACCCTGCTCCTTGGCTTCGCTGTCATCATCCCGTATACCCTCGTCGTCACGAGCGACCCTACCACTATAGGCGTGGTCCTCATCTACCTTGTCTTCAAGGCTGACGAGGCTTTCTGTGACGTTCTCTATGGGGTCGACCAGCGTGCAGAGCGCATGGACTACATCGGCATTTCTCAGTTTGCGCGCGGGGTCTTTCTTGTGGTGACCTTTGCAGGAGGGTTGGTCGTTTCTGGCAACCTTCACGTCGCCATCGTTGTCATGTCGCTCGTTTGCATCGCGACCACCTTCGCCTATGATCTCCCTCATGCCTCGCGCATCGCGTCCCTAAGACCGCGGATTGACCGTGCTCAAGCCTGGGCCCTCCTGAAGGGCTGCCTGCCCCTCGTCGTGTCGACGCTCTTCATCGGCATGGTGGTCTCGGTCTCGAGGCAGTGGTTCTCGAACGCCTACGGCACGGAGGAGCTTGGGCGTTATGCGGCTGTGGCCACGCCGGCCGTGCTGGTGCAGGTGGCCGCCCGCTATCTGTATGCGCCCGCGCTCGTTCCCCTGTCGGAATGCTGGGACAAGGACGCTGGAGCCTTCAAGGCAAACCTCCTCAGGACGGCCGGGGTGATGGCCATCGGCTCCGTTGTCGTGGCGGCAGCCCTCTCCGCCTGCGGGGACCCTCTTCTCCTCCGGGTATACGGGCAGAGTATCGCGGGCTACACCTATCTTTTCCCCCTCGTCCTCGTTGGGACTGTCGCCCTCGCCTTTCTGTGGTTCTTCGCCGACATCCTGGTGATCTGCCGCGACCTTAAGGGGATGCTCCTCGCGGCGGTTGCGGCCGTGGCAATGACCTTCGTCTCCGTGGTGCCACTCGAGTCTTCCTTCGGGATGAACGGCATTAACCTTACCGTCATCGTTGCTGCTTTCGCGGGAATGTCCGTGGCTCTCCTGCGTCTGCGAATCCGTGTGAAAAGAACAAGGTGTAAGGCAACTGACGGGAGGAATTGCTGACATGCCACCTCTGGTCTCCGTCATCATCCCTGCATATGAGAGCGAGTGCTATCTCGACCGATGCCTTCAAAGCCTCGCTAGACAGACCTATCACCGTCTCGAGGCCATTGTGATCGATGATGGCTCTAAGGATAGGACCCCCCGTATCGCCGACGAGTTCGCAGAGAGGAGACCTCTCGAGAATGTCCTGGTTATCCATCAGGAGAACAGGGGAGCGGCCGCCTCGCGCAACAAAGGGATTGACATCGCTCACGGCGAGCTCCTCTTCTTCTTAGATGCCGATGACTATCTCGATGACGACTGCATCGAGACGTATGTCCGTGCCCAACAGAAGTATGGCTGCGACGTGATCTGCGGGGGCTACCGGCGACCGGATGCGAGGGGCGTCGTGCGGGGCGAGGTCAGGATCGAGCCTGAGTCGGAGTGGGCTCGCTATTCGATGACGGCCGGCTGCGCTAAGCTGTACCGAACCGAGTACGTTCGCTCGCGCGGGTTCCGCTTCCTTGAGGGGGTGGCGTTCGGTGAGGACCTCTTCTTCACGATTCCCGCGCTCAGCGCCGCATCATCGGTCAAGGCGATGCCCTATGTGGGCTATGACTACTACCTTAACGAAGCCTCGGCTAGCAGCAATGTCACGAGTTCCGCCGGACAGGAGTTCGACCGGCTCATCTCCCTCATCCTCGACGAAGAAGTTCGTGCGGGCGTGGAGGTCGAGGGCATTCTGCTCCATGTGTTCGTAAGGATGGCGGCGTGGTACCTTTTCTATACGTCGCGCGGTGACTCGGGTGAGGAGGTGCGGAAGAACTACGAGGCATTTGTTAACCTGCTCAATCAGCGACTACCGACATGGAGGTCAGATTGCTTCGCACGTCTAGGGCATCCCACGGGAGACGCGCTCAAGAGCAAGGTTGCGACGTGGCTCTTTGTGCGGCATCCCCATCTCTTCCTGATGGCCCTCAAGGCATATGGGAGGCATTGATGGCGGCACGGACGTTGCATGAGGTGGGCTCGTCGCATGAGAACAATCTTGAACTCATCCGCTATGTTGCGACCTGCCTCGTGATTTGTTCCCACTCGTTTCCGCTGACGATGGAAGCTGGTGTCTCAGATTCTCTTTCGACGATTACGCAGGGCCAGACGAGTTTTGGTGACCTCGCCGTGGCTTTCTGGGTCTATGCCGATAAGGTGCCGATGCATGCAGGGGCCGCTGCCGGAGCGATGTTTCTCTGGGCACTCCCTGTCCAGCAGGTCCTTGTGGCTTTGAGCCATGGACAGATTGCCTGGTATGCAAATGCAGGACTGGGCATAGTCATCTCGCTTCTCCTCGGCGTCGTGGCCTACGCTTGTGTCGAGCGAGGAATCATGGGAAATCTTCATAAGGGGGCGACGCGGCGGTCATGAGGCACTCTTTTGCGGTCTGTGCATATAAGAAGAGCCCTTATCTGCGCGAATGCCTTGACTCACTGATGGCGCAGGAAGGCCGCAAGAGCGAGGTCCTCATCGCCACCTCGACGCCGAGCGGATGGCTCGACGAGGTGGCGGCCGACTACGGTGTTCCCATCTTCGTAAACACGGGAGAGCATGGTATCGGGCAGGATTGGAACTTCGCCGTCTCGAGGGCGAGCGGTGACTACGTCACGATTGCCCACCAGGATGACATCTACCTGCCGCGCTATGCTGCAACTGCCGTCTCGATGCTTGGCCGCACGGTATCCTCCCTGCTCTTCTGTTGCGACTACGGCGAACTGCGCAATGGTGAGCGCGTGGATGACAATCGGATTCTTCGCGTTAAGCGCAGACTCCTCGCGCCGCTTCGAGATGGTCGTCATGCGAGCAATATCCACACCCGCAGGTGGGCTCTTGCGTTCGGCTCGTCAATCTGCTGCCCATCCGTAACCCTCAACCGGGTCAACTGTGGGGATGCTCCATATAAGGTGGAGATGAGTTGTAGTCTCGATTGGGATACATGGGAGACCCTCTCGAAGAGGGAAGGGGAATTCTACTACTCGTCGGATATACTCATGTGCCACCGAATTCACGAGGGCTCAGCTACCACCTCACTTATTAGGAGCAACAAGCGCGCCACTGAAGATCGCCAGATGCTTGAGCGTTTCTGGCCGAAGCCTGTGGCTGGCCTCATCGATCGCTTCTACTCCCGTAGCGAGAAGAGTAATGAGTTGGGTTAGTTGGTGAACGGCACTACGAAGGTGAATCTGAATCAGCTTAAGTCTCGTTGCAATATTGAGCCCCTAACATCATGTCAGAAGCAGAGACTAGAGATAGATACATTCGTGTGCACATCCGGGGATGAAGCGCAAGCTAAAGAAAGGCAGCGTATCTGCCATCCTTGTCGATGAACAAAAAATTACTATAACTAATCTATCATAATATGCTTTCAATCTACATTCTTTGCCTTGCCTCTGTATGTTCAAACGAAGCATATTACCTCGTAGCATCCCATGTACCAAATATGACATACCCGGCGGGTAGAGAGATGGGTTTCGGAAGTGCGTCCATTCTGTGTCCAGCGTTGGGGGTTGTCGCTGGCGTGCCATGTCATCACGGAAAAGAGATAGTCGCATGAAGTCGGAAGAGTCTCCTCATGTGCTTTCGGGAGGGTAGGTGACCTTATGGGTTTGTCGAAGCGGCGCATTGTCTTAAAATCAGCTTTGTATGGAAAGGGACGCTCTCGTAGACTGCTACGTTCCATGAGAAGACAAGGACACCAACATGGCTGACTCATTCGCACCCACCAACATCATCGTCACGGGCGGCTGTGGGTTCATAGGTTCGAACTTCGTGCACTACGTGGTGAACAATCACCCAGGTGTGCATGTGACCGTTCTCGACAAGCT
>Ga0268360_1002458_pt1 | contig 14463 bp, 14 predicted proteins | sample BioMet11_FD_192465 | JGI IMG/M metagenome (GOLD analysis project Ga0268360, IMG submission 192465) | Sewage microbial communities from Oakland, California, United States - Biofuel 11 (Illumina Assembly) | ecosystem: Engineered > Wastewater > Sewage > Unclassified | place: USA: California... | reverse complement strand
GCTCGGGCATGAAGCGGCCCACGGCGGGGTCGCGCGCCACGGGCTGCACCGTGTCCAGGAACAGCGCGCCGGCGGCCCAGACCACGGCCAGCGAGAGGACGAGGCCGAGGAGCCAATGCCGCAGCGGTGGCGGACTCATGCGCGGACCCGCCCGAGGCTGAGCAGAAGCGTCTCGGTGGCGGCCACCATGCGTTGCACGCTGAAGTTTTCGACGATGCGCGCGCGGCAGGCGGCGTGCAGGGACGCCCCCTCGCGCTCCAGGCGGCCGAGCATGGCCGCGAGGCCCTGCGCCAGGGCCGCTGCGTCGCCGGGCGGGACCAGGACGCCGGCCTCGCCGACCACGATTTTGGCGTCGCCCGCGTCCGTGGCCACGCAGGGCACGCCGCAGGCCATGGCCTCGCCCAGGACGTTGGGGAAGCCCTCGCCGTAGGCCGAGGCCAGGCAGAGCAGATCCAGGGCGTTGTACACGCGCTCCATGTCGTGGCGCGTCCCGGCCCAGACGAGCCGGCCGGCGAGCCCCAGCCCCTCGGACAGGGCGCGCAGCCGGGCCGCGTAGTCCGCCGGACCGCCGCCCACGCAGACGAAGCGCGCGTCGGGCCGCTCCACGGCCAGGCGGGCCGCGGCGTGCAGAAAATTGGCGTGGTCCTTCATGGGGTCCAGCCGGGCCACGAGTCCGATCAGTGGCCGGCCGTCCGCCGCGCCCCATTCCGCGCGCAGCGCCGCGCCAAGGGCCCGGTCCGGCGTCAGCCGCGCGGCGTCGATGCCGTTGGGCACCACCACCGTGCGTCCGGGCGCGAAGCCGCGCGCCAGGGCGTCGGCGCGGCCGGCCGCGGAGTTGGCGATGACCAGCGCGGCCCGGCCGGAAAGCCGCGCCTCCAGGCCGTGCAGAATCCGCGCGGCGCGGCCGTAGGCGTAGTCGGCGTGGAGGACGTTGGTGGCGCGCAGGCCCATGACCAGCGGCGTCCGCCGCGTGAAGGTGAGCAGCGCGCCGAGCACGCAGGCCGTGGGCAGGAAGGCGTAGTGCGCGGCGGGACGGAAATCGCCGAGCAGCGCGCCGAGCCCCGCCGCCACGCGCAGGTTGTCCCAGCGGCCGCGCTTGCCCAGCTCCACCAGACGCGCCCCGCCGAGGGCCCCGGCCAGGGGGCCGCCCCGGCCCAGGGTCACGGCGAGCACCTCGTGGCCGCGGTCGGCCAGCCCGCGGGCCAGCTCGGCGAACTGGCGCTCGGCCCCGCCGGGCTCCAGCGAGGGGATGCTCAGGAGCAGACGCACGCCGCGGCCCTCCCCGCTCAGGTCGCGCGCGGGTTCTGCTCCGCGCGCCAGGCCAGGAACATCAGCACGTCCCAGATGATGTACGTCCAGTGGGCGGAGCCGGCGAGCAGCTCGGCCCACATGCGGTCCACCTGCCGGAAGTCCAAAACGTCGCCGCACTGCCGCCGGCCCGTGGCCAGCAGATCCTCGGCCCAGGGCCGCAGCCGGCCCGGCAGCCACTCGTGCAGCGGGATGCCGAAGCCCATCTTGGGCCGGTCCACGATCTCCCGCGGCACGTGGCGGTACAGCAGCCGGCGCAGCAGGTGCTTGCCCCGGCCGCCCTGGACCTTGAAGGCCGTGGGCAGGCCGGCGGCGAACTCCAGCACTCGGTGGTCCAGGAGCGGCACGCGCGCCTCCAGGCTCACGGCCATGCTCGCGCGGTCCACCTTGGTCAGGATGTCGTCCGGCAGATACATGAGCACGTCCCAGCAGGACATGCCCCGGAACAGGTCCGCGCCGCAGTCCGTCGCGTCGATGGCCGTCCGCGCCTCCGGCCCGGCCCCGAGCACCAGCTCGCGCGGGCGCGGGTGATGCGAGACGAGGCGCTTGTAGAACGCGGGGAAGTCCGTGACGCCCACGGCGTCCAGCCGCCAGAGGGCCCGCTGGCCGAAGCTGCCGAGCAGGCCGGCCAGACGCTCCGGCCGCAGGCGCGACACGGCCGCCGCGGCGGCGCGCAACGGCCCGGGAAAGCGTTGCAGGCGCTTCCACCAGGCCAGGGCGTAGAAATAGCGGTCGTAGCCGAAGAACAGCTCGTCGCCGCCGTCGCCGGACAGGGCCACGGTGACGTGCTCCCGGGCCAGGCGGCTCACGGCGTAGGTCGGCACCTGCGAGGAGTCGGCGAAGGGCTCGTCCCAGAAGCGCGGCAGCAGCGGCACGATGCGCAGCAGGTCGTCCTCGCTGACCACGAGCTCGGTGTGCTCCGTGCCGAGGTGTCGGGCCACGGCCGCGGCGTGCGGGGCCTCGTTGAAGCGCTCCTCGGCGAAGCCGATGGAGAAGGTGCGCACGGGCCGGCTGCTCTGGGCCTGCATGAGCGCAACCACCAGCGAGGAGTCGACGCCGCCGGAGAGGAAGGCCCCCAGGGGCACGTCGGCGAGCATGCGCAGGCCCACCGCGTCGGCGAGCAGCGCCTCCAGCCGCTCCAGGGCCTCGTCCTCGGATCCGGCGAAGGGCTCGGCCGCGCCCCGGGCGTAGACCTCGGCCGCGCTCCAGTAGTGTTCCAGGACGGGCTCGCCGCCGGGCCGGACGGTGAGGATGGCCCCGGCGGGCAGCTTGCGCGCCGCCGCGTGGATGCTCCAGGGCGCGGGGATGTAGTTGTGGCGGAAATAAAGCGTGAGGGCCTCGCGGTCCAGCGTCGGGTCGAAGCCCGGGTGCGCGCGCAGCGCCTTGAGCTCCGAGCCGAACACGAAGTCGCCCCCGGCGAAGCCGTAGTACAGCGGCTTGATGCCCAGGCGGTCGCGCACCAGGGCGAGCGTGCGCTCCTGCGCGTCCCACAGGGCGAAGGCGAACATGCCCACGAAGCGCCGCACGGCCTCCGCCAACCCCCACTGCTCGATGGCCGCGAGCATGACCTCGGTGTCCGAGCCGCCGCGGAAGGCGTGGCCGAGGGGCTCCAGCTCGGCGCGCAGGCGGGCGAAGTTGTAGACCTCGCCGTTGAAGCAGATCACGTAGCGGCCCGAGGCCGAGCGCATGGGCTGGCGGCCGAGCGGCGAGAGGTCGAGGATGGACAGCCGCCGGTGGCCCAGGCCCACGCCCGCCGCGGCGTCCAGCCAGAGGTCCCAGTCGTCCGGGCCGCGGTGGGCCAGCGTGTCGGTCATGGCCCGCAGGACGTCCTGCGCGTCCGGCCGCGGCGCGGGGGAGAGCAGGCCGGTTATGCCGCACATGAACGAGTCTCCATTTCCGGCTTTTTGCGGAAGGTCCGCCGCCCAGGCAGGTTTTTGAGCGAGGCTTCGGCCTGGATGATGCGCTCCTCGTCCAACACGTTCAGAAAGGCCCGCCAGTTGCGGCCGAACGCGAAGCGCTTCGAGTTCCGTGCGATCATGCCTGCCCCCGCCTTGGCGTCGGATCGGCCTGGGCCGCTCCCTTTACGAAGACATACTCGTTGCACCCGTGGCCGCCGCCGCAGGTGGCCAGCCGCTCCAGCACGAACCCCCTGGCCGAACAGAAGTCGAAGATCGCCTCCGGCTTGGCCACCTCGAAGGGATAGCCGCCCAGCCAGTCCAGCGTGTCGTGCCAGAGGTTCATCCCCCGTTCCCGGCCGCCGGCCAGCGGATTGACGAAGGGGTTGCGCCCCCGGACCAGGCGGATGAGGAACAGCCGCGCCTCCCAGTAGAGAATATGCACCGCGGCGGCCAGGAGCTGCAATACCCTGGGGCTGCGGATGAACAGCCGCTTGAACGCGCGCCAGCGCAGGCTCTTGCCGCCCTGGTCGTTGTAGATGGAGATGAACAGCCGGCCGCCGCCGCGCACCAGCGGCAGCACGTTGCCCAGGGCCGTCCACATGTCGCCGGTGTGGTGCAGCACGCCCCAGGAGTAGACCACGTCGAAGACGTCCAGCCCGGCGAGCATGGGCGCGTCCAGGGCCGAGCCCTGGAACACCCGCCAGCCGCCGTCCTGCGGGTGGAAGCGCTCCCGGAGGAAGTTCGCGCAGGCCACGGAGTCCGGGTCGTAGTCGAAGGACGTCACCTCCGCGCCGAGGTTGCGGGCCGCCAGGGAGAACAGACCGCTGCCGGAGCCCACGTCCAGAAAACGCTTGCCCTTCAGCGGACCCAGGTGCGTCGTCAGGGATTCCTCCGCCGCGCGGATGCGCTCCGGCGTGAGCGAGGCGAGGAAATCCCGCCAGTTCCGGCCGAAGCGGAAGCGGTCTTCCAGGGGCAGATCGAGGTTCGGGGTGCCGCTCACAGGGTCTCCTTTGTCCCGTCGGCCAGGGCCGCGCCGCGCCGGCGGACGACGCGGGCCGGCACGCCGACAGCCACGCTGTAGGGGGGCAGATCGCGGGTCACGACCGCGCCCGCGCCGACGATGCAGCCCCGGCCGATGCTGACCCCGCAGACCACGACCGCGTTGGCGCCGATCCAGACGTCGTCGCCGATGCTGATCGGCCGGTAGTCCATGCCCTGGTCCTTCATGGGGATGTCCGTCCGCCCGTCGCGGTGGCGGGAGGTGTCCATGACCACGTTGGGCCCGACCATGACGTTGTCGCCCAAGGTCAGGGGCGCAGTCCCGGCCGAGCCCAGCCGGACGTTTCTGTTCAGGTAGCAGTCGCGCCCCAGAGTCAGCGGCGCGTTGTGGCAGCACAATGTGCAGTCGTCCTCAATCGTCGTCCCGTCGCCGAGACTGAGGTTGCGCATGCCGTGGATGGTGACGCCCGTGCCGATGTCGAAACGTCGGCCCGAGGCCATGCGCGGCCGATAGGTGACTCGCCGCAGGAACACCCCCAGCCGCGTGGGCACAGCGGTGATGAGGCTCCACCAGCATTCCGCCGGGAGTTTCCAAAGGGATCGCAGGGTCATGAGGTCCCTCCCGCGCCGCGTCCGGCGCTGCGCCGTATGCAGTCTTCCCATGCGGCCATGATGCGCTCCGGACCGAACCGGTCACGCACCGCGCGTGCGGCTTGGCCCAGCCGCGCGGCCAGGTCGCGGTCCGTCATGACCTGGTGGAGGGCGTCCGCCAGGGCGGTCTGGTCGCCATTGGGCACGAGCAGGCCGTTTTCGCCGTGGCTGATGAGGTCCGCCGGGCCGCTCGGGCAGTCCGTGGCGACGCAGGCCAGACCCGTGGCCATGGCCTCGCACAGGGCGTTGGGAAAGCCCTCGTAGGCGGAGGAGAGGACATAGGCGTCGACCTGGGCGAGCAGACCGCCCACGTCCGCCACTTGGCCCAGGAAGCGGACGTGTTCACCCAAACCCAGCGACTCCGCGAGTCGTTCCATCGCCCCGCGCTCCGGCCCGTCTCCGGCGATGCACAGGGTCCAGCCGCCGCATTTTGCCGCGGCGAAGGCGCGCAGCATGAGGCCGTAATCCTTTTGTGGATAGATGCGGCCCACGGCCAGCAGGCACGGCCGGGGCAGCCGTGGCGCAGCGCCCGTCGGCGGCAGGAGGAGCACGGGGTTGGGGATGACCTCCACCCGCCGCAGTCCCCAGCCGCGCAGATGTGCGGCGATTTGGCTGGTCTGGACCACGACGCGGCTGGCCAGGGGATAGGTGAGGCGGCGCAGCACGGTCCAGATCGGACCGATGTTTTCGAAGCCGGGATGCACGCGTTCCGAGACGATGACGGGCACCCCGGAGCCGAGCATGGCCAGGATGGTGCGCACGTTGGCCGAGTCGATGAAGCTGATGACCGCCTGCGGCCGGTCGGCCAGGATTGCGCTGCGTATGGCGGCGCAGCGGTTCCAGTTGTTGGCGATGCCCGCGGCGAGGCTCTCCGACTGGCGGTTGAGATTGAGGTACCTGACCCGCACCGCCGGGTGCAGCGGATAGAACGGCGGGCGCGAGCCGTCCTCGAAGCTGATCAGCGTGACCGCGTCGCCCTGTCCGGCCCAATGGTTGGCCATGTGCGCGAGCACCCGGGCGGCGCCGCCGCCCTCCAGGGTCGAGGTGAGCAGGGTGACGGTCAGCATGCGCGTGCGGTCCTCACTCCGGCCGGTCCATGAGATAGCCGAGCATCGCGTCGGAGAAGATCGTTTCCGTGTCCATGTCCCACCACTTGAGCGCCAGCAGCTCCTCGATGACCGCATCGGGGAAGCGCTGCCCGATCACCCGCGCCGGCACGCCGCCCAGGATGGCGTAGGGCGGATGCTTCTTGGCCGTGACCACCGCGCCGGCTCCGACCACGCAGCCGTGTCCGATTTCGGCGCCCGCCAGGACCTTTGCGTCCCGGCCGATCCAGACGTCATTGCCGATGACGATGGGCGCGGGGAGATAATCCGGGGCGTCGGCCTCGCGCGTGTCCGGATCCCGGAAGGTCTTGAGCGAGGCGGTAGTGCGAGCCCTGTGGTTGTGGTTGCGCGAAAAGATGAAGCAGTTTTGGGAGATGGAGCAGAACTGCCCGATCTCCACCGTCGCCGTGCCGCCGAGGCGCGAGTTGACGCCTACGGTGGTGTATCGTCCAAGCCGCACCGTGCTCCCCAGGAACGCCCCCCAGATGGCGCAGCCCTCGCCGATGACTGTGGCCGCGCCGACGTCGCTGTCGCCCGAGACGAACGCGTCCGGATACCTGCGCCGGTAGCCCCAGTATTGCAGCAGCCGCCAGAAGCCCGGGGGCAGCAGGCCCCGCAGGGCCGTCCGCAGCTCGGCCTTCCGGCAGCGCTTGTGGTATTCGGGCATGCCCATTTCGCCTCTCCGCGGCTAGCGCCGCCAGGTTAGAACCAGACGCCCTTGAGGTCGCGGTCAAGCAGTTCCTCAAGCTTTCGCACCGAACGCCGCATGCCGTCCTCCAACTGTGACCGCAATTCCGGATCCAGAGGCGGCACCGGAACGGCGCCGGCTTCGTTCCAGTCGTCCAGCCTCCGCCGGACGGCGTGGCGCACGGACGCCGGGACGAGGCGCTTGGCCACCGGCAGGAAAAAACGTCCGTAATGTTCGTGGACGAAGCGGTTCAGGCTCTGGCTGCGCGGCAGGAAGCCCTTGTTGTGTACCGTGCGCGCAAGCGGCGTGAACCTCGCCACGCCGAGGAAGTCGCAGAGATCCTGGAACTGCGGCAGCCCCGGTTGGAAGAATTCCTCGAAAAGATAGATCGCGATGTTCCGCCTGGGGAAGCGGGCGAAATAGCGGGCGATCTGCTCGTCGTAGCGCGCGCGGGCGGCGTGGCATTCGAACCAGCGATTGGGATCCCAGGGGGCCCGCAGCGATTCCAGCAGGGCCTTGGCCGCCGGGCGCGACTCCAGCGCGCCGCGGACGCTGTGGGCCCAGCTGGAGTACATCATGTCCACGGGATTGCGCAGCACGGCCACGAGCTTCACGCCGTCCCCCAGCGTTTCGCGGATGATTCCGGCGCTGACTTCCGAGGACAGGTACGCGGGTGAGGCCTCGCCCGCGATCCGCCGGCCCTCGCTGCCGGCGAAGGCCGCCAGATACTGGTCTCTGTCGTGAATGCCCTGCGGGTGGGTCGGATCGAAGTAGTCCAGCTCCTTGATCTCGGGCATGAACACGTCCGGATGCCGGCGCAGGTAGTGGTACAGCGAAGTGGTGCCGCACTTCGCCGCGCCGATGATGATGAAGTCGGGCCAGCGTTCGATGTTTGTCATGGATGACTCCTGTCGGGCGCGGGGCTCCCGGCCGCGGCCGCGAGGGCGTCGTTGTGGCGCGCGAGCATCGCCGCCGGGGCGCCTTCGCCGGCCACGCGGCCGCCTTCGAGCAGGACGACCCGGTCGCAGTGCTGCACAGCGCTCGGCTTGTGCGCGATGATGATGATGGTGTTCTGGCCGCGCAGGCGCAGGATGGTCTCCTGGATGAGCCGCTCCATCCCGCTGTCCAGGGCGCTTGTGGCCTCGTCGAAGATGAGCACCGAGGGCCGCCGGTACAGGGCCCGGGCGATGGCGACGCGTTGCGCCTGGCCGCCGGAAAGCAGGCAGGCCCGCTCGCCGATGTTGGCGTGGATGCCGCCCGGCAGCTCGGTGAGGAATTCCTGGACGCCGGACTGGACACAGCATTCGCGCACGCGGGCTTCGTCGATGTCCTCGGCGTCGAGGCTGAAGGCGATGTTCTCGGCCAGGGTGCCCTCGAAGAGATAGGGCGACTGGGGCACAAGGCCGACTTGGGCGCGCCAGGCGGCCTGGTCCGCGCGTTCCAGTGGCCGCCCGTCGATCAGGATCTGGCCAGCGCTGGGCTCGATGAGGCCGGTCAGCACGTCGGCCAGGGAGCTTTTGCCCGCGCCCGAGCGGCCGATGATGCCGAGCATCTCGCCCTGCCGCACGGTGAGATCGAGGCCGGAGAGCGCGTCTTGGGCGGCCCCCGCATAGCGCAGGCGCAACCCGCGGATTTCGATGGCCCGCGCAAGCGGCGGCAGGGTGGCCGCCTTGCGGGAGCGGGAGGCCTCTGGCCGGGTTCCCTGGCGGTCGATGAACGTCCGGACCGCGTCCAGGAATGGCGCATAGCTGCGAGCCGTCCCGATGGCCGCGACGCCGCGGTAGATGGCGGGCAGGATGCGCCAAGCGGTGACCGCGACCAGCGAGAGGGTGCCCATCATCTGCGCCGAGCTGACCGTGCCCGAGACGATGAGCAGGATGGCGCCCAGGACCAGGCCGCCCATGCCCACGGTCTCCAGCACCCAGACCGCCGCCCGCTCGTACATGCGTTGCGCCGCCAGGTTGCGCACGAGCGCCTCCTGGCGGGATTTCAGCGAGGCCACGGCCTCGTCCTCGGCGTTGAACAGCTTGATGTCGCGGACGCCTTGGACGCTTTTCATGAGCAGGATGCTGACGCCCGTGGACTGCTGCAGAATGACGTCGCCGAGGGCCATGGCCCGGCTGCGGAAGATCCGGAAGGTGAGCAGGCCGATGCCGCCAAGCAGCGCCGCCACGCACAGCGTGACCACGGGCTCCAGCAGAAAGAGCGAGAGCAGCATGAGCAGCGAGATGACGCCGTCGCTCATGACCGTCGTCAGGCAGCTGATGAGCGCGCCGACATGGGCTTTCCAGCAGATGGTCTGGATGGTGTCCGCCGAATTGGTGCCCAGGGTGTTCGCGTAGGGCTGGGAGAGGAAGGCGTCGAGCATCCGGACGCCGAAGTCGACGTTGAGCGCGCCGTCGAAGCGGGCCGCGGCGTAGTTGTGGCAAATGGTGAACAGGTTTTTGGCCACAACGAGGAGCACGGTGACCGCGCCCAGGACGATGTAGAAGCGTTGCGCGCTGGCGAAGGGCCAGGGGCCGATGAGCTTTTGCGCCAGTAGCGCGGCGCGGGAAGTGAGCACCGCCTCCGGCGCGGACAGGCTGGTGATGAAGGCCGCCAGCGCGCCCAAGGCCGCAAGCTCGATGAAGCCGCTGAAGATGATCAGCGCGCACAGGCCGACGAACTGGCGGCGGCGTTGCGGCGGCGAGAGCCGCAGGAAATAGCGCACGTGGCCGATCATGCTTTGCCGCCCTCAGGTGCGGCCCAGCCTTTGCCGGCGAGCCAGTCCCGGTAGCAGGCGATGACGCGCTCCCACCAGACGCCATGGTTCGTCACCTCGGCCGCGACGTGGTACTGCTCCGCGATGAGCTCCTCGGCGAAGGTCCGGTCGTACAGACAACGCCGGCACAGGGCCTTGAATCCGGCGATGTCGTCCGCCGTGCCGGAGGGCGCGTCGATGAACGGCAGCGCCACAGTGGTCTGATCGCTGGCCCAAGGCCGGTCCCCCTCGGGGTGGAAGCGCAGGTTCGCCGTGGGCGTGCCGGCCAAATAGGCCTCAACCCGGGCCGAGCCGCCGCCGATGGGCCAGGGGTTGGCCTCCAGCCTGCCGCGCCGGACGAAATCATAGATGCGGCTGTGGAAGGTTCCGGCAGTGTAGTCCCGCTTGTCCACCATGCCCAGGTAGCGGACGCGTTCCCCAACGCCACGGTTGGCGAAGAAGGCCTGGATTTCCTCCAGGTTGTCGCCCGGCCCGAGCAGCTCGAAACGCAGTCCCGGATCCTCCCGGAGAAGCTCCGCCAGGACGCCAAGGAAACTTGGCTCGATGAGCTGGGCCAGCCGGCCGTGGAAGATCATCAGGTTCTCCCGGGCCTCCCAGGGCGGGTTTGCGGCCCTGTCCGCGCCGACCATCTCGTAGGCGAAGGCGGTTTCGGTGCAGCATTTTTCGGCAGGAACCGGCCGGCCGGTGAACACCGAGTACATGGTGTGGCCCAGGACCGGGAATCCGGTGCGCGGCTGCACATAGAGGCAGTAATCGATTTTCGGGTGCATGACCGGCTCGGAGCCCATGAGGTAGCCCACGAGGCAGGGCGTGTCGACCAGGGCGGCGATGTCATGCTTTTCTTCGATGCTGCCGTTGGAGACGATCAGCAGGTCCAGACGGGCGGCGTTGATGGCCGTGGCGAGACGGTGCACCGCCGGGACGTACTTGGCCACGTCGCCCGGCTTTTTTTCCACGCCGGAGGCGTTCTCGGGCAGGGCTATGCGCGTGACGACGACGTTGGGCCGCTGCGGCAGCTCTCCGAAGACGCCCTCGCGCCCGGTGTCGAAGACGTGAAAGACGTGCCCGGTCGGAAACTCGCTGATCAGGGCGAGCGGCCGCGCCGCGCCGATGGACATCTCGCCCACCATGCCGATCCGGAGCGGACCGGCATGGGCCTGCGGACTGCGCTTGGGCACGGGCCTGAAAGGGCTGTGGGCGTTGCGCACGCGCATTTGCAGCCCCAGGGCATGAATGTTGTAGTGCACGCCGGCCTTGTAAAACGGGTAGCTCAGGGCGTTGATGAGCAGTTCTTCAAGCCGGCCGGCCGTTCGTTTGCCGAAGATGCAGCGCGCGGCGGCCCCCGCCCCGGCGATGCCCATGGCCGCGGCGCGGCTGTCCGAGATCAGGCCGCAGAGGCGCAGCAGCGGCCGCGGCGGCCGGATGGCGTGCAGGGGCGTTGGGGCGGCGGTCATGGCTTAATCCTGTTTGCAGGCATACTTCAGGTAGAAGCTCCGCGGCACGAGGTCATGGTCGGCGGCGATCTTGATCAGCGGCCGCAGGCGTTCGAAGGTGCGCTTGTAGGTCTTGAAGTCCCGGTAGGTGCGCAGCGGCTGGGACATGCAGCGCTCGAACTCCTCCTCGCCGAACCCCAGACGCTTCTTGAACATCTCCACGATTTCCCAATCGATCTGCTGCGGCCTGCTCAACTGGTCGATGGCGTCGGCGCGGTCCATCTGCCCGGCGCGGACCAGCGCGGCGAAGCCGTTGATGCGGTAATCGGCCTGGAGCCTGCGCGGGGCGAAATAGTAGTGGGTGAAGGCCGTGAGCCGGTTTTCCAGGTGGTGGCCGCCGTACCACTGCCAGCCGAAGCGCTCGGCGAGCATGCGTTTGGACTGCTCCTTGACGTGGTCGAGATGGTAGAGCGGCCTGTGCATCCGTATGCGGCGGATGACGCGCCAATGGATCTGGCTGGTCAGCCACATGTTGGGGAAAGTCTTCATGGGCAGCGCGCCGTACTGTCGGTGCACGCTCTGGATGTACTTGGCGTCCATGTACTGCCAGCCCAGCGGGTTCACGCCCTCGGTGCGGAAGGAGTGGCCCTCGAAGATGTGCTTCACGCCATACTTCACGGCCGCCAAGTACAGGGTGGACGCCAGGCCGATGTCCGTGGGGGTGTCCAGGTCGGGCGTGCCGGACATGATGAAGGCCCGCTCGATGTCGTCGTACTCCCGGTTGTCCACCACGAGGGTGTGCAGCTCCACGTTCAACGCCTTGAGCACGTGGTGGATGTTCTCCACCGCCGTGACCGAGTCCCAGGTGTTGTCGAAATGCACGGCCAGGGGGCGCAGCCCCAAATCCACGGCCTGCATGAGCATGAGCGAGGAGTCGCAGCCGCCGCTGACGCCGACGATGACGTCGTACTTCTTGCCCTTGCCGTCGGCGCGGATGGCTTCGGCCATGCTCCGCAGCCGGACCGCGCCCTCGTCCCCGGCCGGGTATTCCCGGTTCAGCTGGTCGGAGAGCGCGCAGTAGTTGCAGACTCCGTCGGCGTCGAAATGGATGCCTGGGGTGTTTTCGTCGTAGACGCAGCGGGCGCAGTACCGGCGCGGTTTGGCGAGTTTCTCGGCCCATGCGTCCAGCCAGGGTTCGTGGTTGGGATTGGTGCTCATGCGTGTGTTTCCTTGGCTCCGGCGTCCGGGGTGATGTCGCCGAGACAGGCCTTAAGCTCGGCGCGGGAGGGAAAATTGATCAGGACCGCCCGGTTCGGTCCCTGATAGACGAAAAGGCTGCCGGCGGCGACGGCTGCGGCACCGGCTTGGGCGGCGAGCCGGAAGTCGCCGACGCCAGAGGCTCCGCCGCAGGCGATGAGCGGCACCGAGAGCGCGGCGCAGACTTGGCGCACGAGGTCGATGTCGTACCCGGAAAAGGTGCCGTCCCGGTTGACGGAGGTGAGCAGGATTTCGCCGGCCCCCAGGCTTTCCAGGGTTCGGGCGTAGGCCACGGGATCCGCGCCGTCGGCCCCGCGTCCTCCGCGCACGTGGACCCGCGGCCGGCCGAGCAGGCTGCGCTTCACGTCGATGGAGGCCACGACGCTTTGGCTGCCGAAGCGGTCCGAGGCCTGGCGGATGAATTCGGGGCTCGCCGAGGCGTAGGAGTTCAGGGCGATTTTTTCGACGCCCAGGCTGAAGATGGTCTGCATGTCCTCCAGGGAGCGGACGCCGCCGCCGTAGGTCAGCGGCATGAAGCATTCGCCGGCGATCTCCTCAATGAGCTGGAAGGGCGGGCGGCGGCCCTCGGCGGTGGCGGCGATGTCCAGGAGGATGATCTCGTCGACTTCCTTCTCGTTGAAGATGCGCACGGTGTTGATCGGATCGCCCACATAGGAGGGCTTGGCGAAGCGGACGGTCTTCACCAGGGCGCGGCCGCGCAGGAGCAGGCAGGGGATGACCCGGATCTTCAGCATGCCGCCTCCAGAAAGTTGCGGAAGATCTGCATTCCGTGCCGGTGGCTCTTTTCCGGGTGAAACTGGGTGCCCATGATGTTGCCGCGGCGGATGACGCTGGCGAAGGCGTAACCGTGCTCCGTGGTGGCCAGCACGTCGCCCGGGACCGCGCACTCCACGTGGTAGGAATGCACGAAGTAGTAGGCGGCCTCCGGGTCCATGCCCGCCAGCAGGCCGTCCTCGCGCACGGGGTCGATGGTGTTCCAGCCCATGTGCGGGATGCGCAGGCTCCTGCCCGCGGATTCGCGGAAGCGCACCGTGCGCCCCGGGATCCAGCCCAGGCCGGGCTCCACGCCTTCCTCGCTGCCGTCCATGAACAGCTGCATGCCCAGGCAGATGCCCAGGATGGGCGTTCCGGCCCGGAGGACCCGCTCTTCGAGGCTGGCCAGCACGCCCGATTCCCGGAGGCGCCGCGCGGCGTTGTCGAAGGAGCCCACGCCGGGCAGGATGAGCCGCTCGGCTTCGGCGACCTCCGTCGGACTGGAGGAGACCGTCACGTCCTGCGCGCCGACCCGCTTGAGCATGTTGCGGATGGATCCCAGGTTGCCCACCCCGTAGTCGATGATCACGATCATGCCGCGCTCCCCGCCCTGGTTGCGCCGCTGCGGCTATTTCCGCCGCAGGACGTAGACACCCGCGTAGTCGCAGTCCATGAAGTCGTCGCCTTGCGGCAGACGCTGCTGCGTGAGGGCGGCGACGGCGTTGATGGGGTGCCCGTACGACGGTTCCGCCGGCCTCACGAGGAGGGGATGGAACAGGCGGGACATGTACAGATAGTACCCCACGCTTTCATAGCCGACGATTTCGAAATGCCTGTCTGCCGCTGCCTCGAAGTCCTTGCGCGAGATCAGCGTGTTGAAGGCGGCCACCTGCAAGGGGGGCAGGCCGAAGGCCGCACGCCGCGCGTTCAGGCCGTCCCAGCCCTCGCGCCAGCCTTCGCTCGTCAGGTACAGCCCGCCGGGCCGCAGCGACTCAGCGATCTGGCCGATGGCCCGGGCTTGGTTCTCCAGGCAGCCGAGGTTGATCAGGCAGCGGATGCTGACCGCGACGTTGAACGGTCCGAATTCGTCGCGCACGGGCGCGAGGTTCATGGCGTCGCCGTGGCGGAACTGGAGGCCGGGCCGGGCATGGTCGGCCTGGGCGCGCGCCACGAACCCCTCGACGTAGTCCACGCCGACGGTCCGTTCGAAGAACCGGGAAAAGCGGACCGTGGAGCTGCCGTCTCCGCAGCCCAGGTCCAGCAGCGCCGCGCCGCCGGACAGGCGGCGGAGCATTGCGTCCTCCACCACCCGTTGCAGATTGGGGTCGCGGGCGGTGGGCTTCAGGCCGTCGGCGTCCAGAACGCTGGCCGAAACCTGCTCCCAATAGGCATGCACTTTGTCCAGGCTCTCGTAGTGTCCGCTCATACGCTCCTCGGCGGGAAGTCCTTCCCGTAGTTGTTCAGCCACCATTCGACGTTGAGCAGCGACCACACGAGCAGGCGGCGGTTGGCCCGGCCCGAGAGGTGTTCCTCCACCAGCGCGCGCACGGCAGCGCGGTCGAGATAGTCGAAGATCCGCGCTTCGCCC
>Ga0268360_1002457_pt1 | contig 14486 bp, 16 predicted proteins | sample BioMet11_FD_192465 | JGI IMG/M metagenome (GOLD analysis project Ga0268360, IMG submission 192465) | Sewage microbial communities from Oakland, California, United States - Biofuel 11 (Illumina Assembly) | ecosystem: Engineered > Wastewater > Sewage > Unclassified | place: USA: California... | reverse complement strand
AAGCTGTGGTCAAATGCAATTTTGGGGTACTTTTCGATGGGTGGTAAAATCCCACAATCGCCCGCGTTACAAGGGCTTCCGGCGTTTCGGTTTTACTCGGCTCGGATACCGGCACGGCACTCCCAAACCACCCGCGCTACCAACTGCGCTACACCCGGATATTGACTTACCTATTCACTTTTCGCCGGTTCTCCCAAACCACCCGCGCTACCAACTGCGCTACACCCGGTTATGCCCGATGATTATACAACAAATGACGCCACCGCGCAACTGATTTCTTGAATGCGGCGCGGACTTGTGCTATTCTGTGGGCGGGAGAGTGATCTGATGAGAATCCGCAAAAAAACCAACCTCGGTCCGCGCATGAAAAAGTGCGCCGCCGTGCTGATAGAAAAGCCTGAGGACCTGTCGGGCCAATGGCGTGCCGCCTTTCCTGGCTATGACAGGCTCTGGCTGGAGCTGGGCTGCGGCAAGGGCGCTTTTACCGTGGAGACCGCCGCGCAGAATCCCACCGCGCTGTATCTGGCGCTGGAAAAGGTGCCGGACGCCATGGTCATGGCCATGGAGCGCGTGTGCGGGCGCGGCCTGGAAAACGTCCGTTTCTTCGACCGGGACGTCCTGCTGCTGCCCTATATCTTCGCCCCCGGCGAGGTGGACCGCATCTACATCAATTTCTGCGACCCCTGGCCCCGCAGTCACGACGCCAAACATCGCCTCTCGGCCCCCGGATTTCTGCGCAAATATGCCGACACGCTGCCGATCGGCGGCGAGATCCACTTCAAGACCGACAACGATCCCTTGTTCGCCTGGTCGCTGGAGCAGTTCAAATCCGAGGGCTGGATCTTGTCGGAGGTCACCAGCGACCTGCACGCCGGGGGCCCCTGCGGCGTGATGACCGACTATGAGGCCCGTTTCTATGCGGAGGGCGTCACTATCAACCGTCTGGTGGCCGCCCGCGCCGCCGCCACCAGGACCACCGCCGACGGCGAGCCGCCGAGGATGTACAACGCAGGCATCGAGCGGCCTTACCGTACCAGGGACTTGTTCGGCAAGGAGACGGAATCATGAGATTTATTTCCTGGAACCGGCGTGTCGCCGGCGGCGGGGCGCGCATTCAAGGCCCGGTCAACCAAGATTTCCGCCCGCGGAGGTAACGTGATGAGATTTATTTCCTGGAATGTCAACGGCCTGCGGGCCATAATGAATAAGGGCTTCACCGAGGCCTTCTGGAATCTGGACGCCGACTTTTTCTGCCTGCAGGAGACCAAGCTGCAGGCCGGTCAGCTTGAATTGGACCTGCCGGGGTATGAGGCCTATTGGTCTTATGCCGAGAAAAAGGGCTATTCCGGCACGGCCATTCTCACCCGGCGCCCCCCGCTGGATGTGACAAGCGGCATCGGCATCGGCGAGCACGACACCGAGGGCCGGATTGTGACCCTGGAGTACGAGGACTTCTATCTGGTCTGCGTCTACACCCCCAACGCCCAGGATGAGCTGCGCCGTCTCGACTACCGCATGAGCTGGGAGGACGCCTTCCGCGACTACCTTGCCGGGCTGGACGCGGTCAAGCCTGTGATCGTCTGCGGCGACATGAACGTGGCCCACGAGGAGATCGATATCAAAAACGCCGCGGCCAACGTGGGGCACCCCGGCTTCTCGGACGAGGAGAGGGGCAAATTTACCGATCTGCTGGCCTCGGGCTTCACGGATACCTTCCGCTTTCTCTATCCCGGCCGGCGGGACGCCTATTCCTGGTGGAGCTACCGGGCCAATGCCCGGGCCAACAACGTGGGCTGGCGCATCGACTATTTTCTGGTGTCCGACCGGCTGCGCGGCAACATCCGGGACGCCTACATCTTCCCCGAGATCACGGGCTCCGACCACTGCCCCGTAGGGCTGGATATGATATGGTAAGCATCGGCGGCGTTCTCATCAACGGGCCGCTGACGCTGGCCCCCATGGCCGGGGTGACGGACTTCGCCTTCCGGGGCCTGTGCCGCGCCCAGGGCGCGGCTTTGACCACCACGGAGATGGTCAGCGCCAAGGCCCTCGTCTTCGGCGACGAAAAGACCAGGGCGCTGCTGTATATCCCGCCGGAGGAGCACCCCGTCTGCGCCCAGATCTTCGGCCATGAGCCGTCGGTTATGGCCGCGGCCGCGGCGCTGGCGCTGGAGTATTCCGGAGCCGATATATTGGATATCAACATGGGCTGCCCCGTGGGCAAGGTCGTCAAATCCGGGGACGGCTGCGCGCTGATGCGCGATCCCGTCCTGGCCGGGCGCATCATCGAAGCCGTGGTCAAAGCCGCAGACGTCCCCGTGACGGTGAAGTTCCGCAAGGGCTTCGACGGCGGCAGCGTTAACGCGGTGGAGTTTGCCAGGGTCTGCGAAGCCGCCGGGGCGGCGGCTGTGGCCGTCCACGGGCGCACCCGGGTGCAGATGTACGCGGGAAAGGCGGACTGGGATATTCTCCGCGGCGTGAAGGCCGCGGTGTCCATCCCCGTCATCGCCAACGGCAATATTTTTGAGCCGGAGGATGCGGCCCGCATTCTGCGCTACACGGGCTGCGATCTGGCCATGGTGGGCCGGGGCGCCTTCGGCGATCCCTGGCTGTTTGCCCGGGGCGCCGCCGCCGTGCGCGGCGAACCTGTCCCCGACCGGCCGCCCCTGCGGGAGCGTATCGGCGCGGCCGAGGGCCAGATCGTGCGTCTGGCGCAGCGGGCCGGCGAGCGGGCGGCCTGTCTGCAGGCCCGGCACCATCTTCCCTGGTATCTCCGGGGCGTTAGCTACGCCAATTACTACAAACAGCAGTTGGTCCGCGTGGAGACGCTGGCGGAGCTGCACCAAATCTGTGAAGGGATAAAAAGGGATCTTGTATGACGATCGAGGAAGAAAACGACGCCGTCCGCCGGGTACTGGACGGTGACGCCGACGCCTTTTCTCCGCTGGTGGAGGCGTACCAGAAAAACGTCTATAATCTGGCGCTGCGCATGACGGGCAATCCCGAGGATGCGCTGGATATGGCGCAGGAGGCCTTTATCCGGGCCTACAATTCGCTGTCCTCCTTCCGGGGTGACAGCAAATTTTCCGTGTGGCTGTACCGCATCGTATCCAACGTCTGTCTGGATTTTCTGCGCGCCCGCAAAGGCCGGGCCGCCGTCTCCCTCAGCCAGACCGGCCCGGACGGGGAGGACACGGCGCTGGAGATCCCGGACGAGCGCGCCCTGCCGGAGGCGGAGCTGGAGCGCGCCCTCACCAGGGACGCGGTGCGCCGCGGCCTTCAGGCCCTGCCGGACGATCAGCGCGAGATCCTGCTTCTGCGGGAAATCCAGGGCCTTAGCTACGAGGAGATCGCCGCCGCGCTTTCGCTGGAAGGCGGTACGGTGAAGTCCCGTATCTTCCGGGCGCGAAAAAAACTTTGCGCCTATCTTCTGGCGGACGGGAACATTTCCGAAGTGTTTTCGTCCACACAGACAAAGGAGGTGTGACGGAAGATGGCCGATTTTGAATGCGAACAATATCAAATACTGATCAGCCGCCGCCTCGACGGGGAGCTTACCGCCGACGAGCGCGAGGCGCTTCAGGCGCATCTCGCCTCCTGCCCGGACTGCGCCCGTCTGTACGCCGCCTTTTCCGCCGTTTCGGACACCCTCCGGAGCGATCTCGAAGAACCGCCGGCCGCCCTGCGGGAAAACGTCATGGGCGCGGTGCGCGCCAAAAAAGGCGATATTGTCCGCCTCCGGCGCCGCCGGGTCCGGCTGACGGCGCTGGCCGCGTGTCTTGCCCTGCTGGTACTGGGCTCCGCCGGGCTGGGCCTTTTCAGCCGCAGCGGCGGCATGACCGCCGCCAGCACCTCCGCCGCCTATGGAAAGTCCACCTCGGGCGGCGATACCGAAACTGCCGCCGACGCAGCGGGAAACAACCTGATGACCACGGGCGGCGCCGAATCCGCCAACGGCGCGGAATTCACCGCGAAAAGCGGCCCGGACACCGCCGCCCCGGCTGTGGTCAGCGGCCCGGACACTGCCACCCCGGCTGTGATCAGCGGCCCGGACGGCAGCTGCCGCACCGCCGACGCGGACACGACGGCCCGGCTGGACGACCTGTTGGCCTACGCCGGCGACGCCGCCGCCCCGTCGGACACCGCCGGCGCTTACACCGTTTCCCTGCCGGACAGGGGCACGCTCACCGTGGTGCCCGACGGCGACAAGCTGCTGTGTCAGTCCGACTCGGCCGACAGCTGGTATCTGGCCGCGGGCAGCGCCGCCGATCTGCAGTCCCTGCTGCAGGAACTGGATTCCGTGAATTAAATCCATCTCTGAAAGAGAGAGTGGAAACGCTCTCTCTTTTCGCGCGATTTTTTGCCGTTTCAGGCGAAAAAATTTGAATTTTAGCGGGATGTGTGCATATTTTCCTTGAAACATCGTTAAAATTATGTTACATTGTATGTCTGATAATCATAATCACGGTTTTTGACCGTACGTTAGGAGCGAATCAAGTGAAACGCATCAAAGTCTCAAATAATGTTATCCGCCGGCTTCCCCGGTATCTGCGGCGGTTGGATGAACTGAACGCCGAGGGCGTTGGCCGTGTCTCCTCCGGTGAGCTTGGCCGTCAGTTGGGTCTGACCCCCTCCCAGATCCGTCAGGATTTCAGCTGCTTCGGTGAATTCGGCCAGCAGGGCTACGGCTATAATGTGGTCGCGCTGCGCAACGAGATCGCGTCCATACTGGGTATGGATCGCGGCTTCAAGGCCATTCTGGTGGGCGTGGGCAACATCGGCCGCGCGCTGATGGAGAACTTCTCCTTCTCGGAGTGGGGCTTCACCCTGGAAGCGGCTTTTGATATCAAGCCCAGTCTGATCGGCACCAATGTCAACGGCGTGGTGATCCTCGACGAAAAAGATCTCCCCGCGTTTCTGTCGAAGAACCATATCGACGTGGCCGTGCTGTGCGTGCCCAAGCACGTCGCCGTGTCCGCCACCGAGGTGCTCACCGGCAGCGGCATCAACGCCATCTGGAACTTCACCAACGTGGAGCTCACCGAGCCCAACAGCCCGGTGCTGGTGGAAAATATGCATTTCTCCGACAGTCTCCTCTCCCTGAGCTACTATGTCTCCGACAACATCAACGAGGAGACCGCAAGGCAGAATCGGCTGAACCGATAAGGAGCCCTTTTGAGAAAGCCCGTCTTGATCGCCGTCCTGGCGCTGGTTGTGGCACTGGCGCTGGGCGTTACCCTCTATATCGCCACCAGGCCAGACGGGACGTCGAGCGACGATCCGCTGGTTCGGCAGAGTTATGCCAACGGCGAATATTCCCAGACCCTGCTGCAGAATGCCGACACCGCGGCGAATTCCGCGCTGCAGCCCATTTACGATGCCGCTGTGGCCGCGGCGGCCTCCGCCGCCCCCGCGGCGGACACCACCGCCCGCCACGTCCTCTCCAAGGACGGCGCCATCGCCCTGGCGGAGGGCGCGTCCATTACGCTGGTCTCCGGCGAAGCGACCCTGGCGGTCACCGCGGGCGCCGTGTCGGATGTGACGGCGGGCGAAACCGCCGCGGACGGTGCCATGGCGGCCAACCATCGCTATATCGTCTGCACCGGCGGCACGGCGGCGGTCACCGTCACTCAGCGGTCGGTATTTGTCTGCTCGGGCAGCGCCTCGGTCACCGCCGGCGAGATCGCCCCGGTGGCCTTTACCGACGTCAAGGCCGGCAGCTGGTATTACGATGCCGTCTCCTATCTGGCGGGCATCGGGCTCCTTGGCGGCGTATCCGCCACCTCCTTCGCCCCCAACGGCACGCTGACGCTGGCTCAGGCGCTGACGCTGGCCGCCTCGCTGCATCAATACAGTCAGGACGGCAAGGTCACGCTGAAAGCCGACAAGGATATCTGGTATATGAGCTATGTGGAATACGCCGTGTCCCAGGGCGTGGCAGACGGCAGCTATGCCGGCAAAACCACCGCGGAATATAACGCCCCCGTCACCCGCGCGGAGTTCGTTCATATCCTGTACGGCGCCCTGCCCGAGGAGAGCTATACCGTCATCAACTCCATCGGCTACGACGCCATCCCGGACGTCCGCGCCTCCCAGGCCTATGCCGACGAGATCTACGCCTTCTACCGGGCTGGCATCATCACCGGCGGCGAAGGCAACAAATTTGACCCCTCCGGCACCATCACCCGCAGCGCGGTGGCGGTGATTATGGCCAATATGCTGGATCCGGGCCAGCGCCAGTCCGTGACCCTCAAATAGACCACTCAAACGGCCAGTGTGCACTGGCCGTTTTTCATTCCCGAAAGGAAGTGCTGTCCATGTCAGATACCATCGCCGCCGTGGCCACCGGCTGGGCCGTGTCCGCCATCGGCATCGTGCGTCTGTCCGGCGGCCGGGCCGTGCCGCTGGCGGAGGCCCTGTTCCGGCCCCGCTCGGGCCGGGCCCTGTCCGTCTATCCCGACCGCACGCTGGTCTACGGCGACCTTGTGGATGCGGACGGGCAGGTACTGGACGTGTGCCTTTGCACCCTCAGCCGCGCGCCCAACAGCTATACCGGCGAGGATACCGCCGAATTCCAGTGTCACGGCTCCCCCGCCGTGCTGCGCGCCGCGCTGGACGCGCTGTTCGCGCTGGGCGCGCGGCAGGCGGGCCCCGGCGAATTCACCCGCCGGGCCTTTCTCAACGGCCGCATGGATCTGACCCAGGCGGAGGCCGTGGCGGACATCATCGAAGCCGACACCGCCGAATGCGCCAAAAACGCCGCCGGACAGCTGGGCGGCGCGCTGAGCGGGAAGATCGGGGCCGTGTACGACGACCTGGCCGACGTCAGCGCCCACTATCACGCGGTGCTGGACTACCCGGACGAGGATATCGAGGATTTCCGTCTGACAGCGTACAGGGACCTTTTCGCCCACAGCATTGCCGCGCTGGAACGCCTGCTGGCCACCTTTTCCCGGGGCAAGGTGCTGCGCAGCGGCGTGCCCGCCGCCATCGTGGGCCTGCCCAACGCGGGCAAGAGCTCGCTGATGAACGCCCTGCTGGGTTATGACCGGGCCATCGTCACCGACATCCCCGGCACCACCCGGGACACCATCGAAGAAAAGGTCCGCATCGGCGGCGTGACTTTGCGTCTGACGGACACCGCCGGTATCCGCGATACCGGCGACGCCATCGAGCGGCTGGGCGTGGAGCGCAGCCGGGAGGCGCTGAAAAACGCCCAGCTGGCCATCGCCGTGGTGGACGGCGGGGCGGCCGCGCGGGAGGGCGACGCCGCCATCATCGCGCAGGCCGCCCGGGCCCCCAAATGCGTGGTGGCCGTCACCAAGCGCGATCTGGGCGGAGCAGTTCACGTGACCGCCCCGGCGGGCGTGCCCGTGGTATCTGTCAGCGCCGTAACCGGCGAGGGACTGGACGAGCTTGCCGCCGCTGTCGCGGCCCTCTTTCCCCTGCCGGACGTGCCCGCGGGCGAGATTCTCACCAACGCCCGGCAGGCCGACGCCGTGGCCCGGGCGCTGGATTCCCTGCGTACCGGGCTGGACGCCATGGCGGCGGGCTGCACCCCGGACATCGTTCTCACCGAGACGGAGGAGGCCATGGCCGCGCTGGGCGCCCTCACCGGGCGCAGCGTAGGCGAGGACGTGACCGACCGCATCTTCTCCCGCTTCTGCGTGGGCAAATAAGAGGCTCCTCCGCTTTTGGCGGAGGAGCCTTGAGGCTGTCAAAAAAAGCCTTTTTGACAGCCTCAAAACGCCGAATTTTTTGCGAAACCGTGTCTTCGCAAAAAACGTCGCTCCGCTCCCCAAACCCTTGTACCGCAAGGGTTTGGGGCTATTTATCCAAATTGAGGTGGGGTTTCGCCCCCCTCACGCTCCCCCCGCAAAGCACTGTGCTTTCCTTTCTTCGGGAGTTCTTTGACAAGCTGAAAAGGCTCCTCCGCTTTTGGCGGAGGAGCCTTTTGGATTTTCTTACGCTTTCGGTTCCGGGCGGCGGGGCAGCGAGCTGTGGGCGCGCAGCGCCATCATGGCCTTCTGCACCCCGGCGCCCAGCGCCTCGGCGGCGGCGTAGTCAAAGGCCGGGTCGGTGACGAAGATCTCTGTCACGGCGGCCACGTGGGGCGCGGACTTGTAGCGCTGGATGTAGCTGGCGCCGATGTTGGCAAAGCTTACGCCGCGGTCCAGCGCGGCCCGGCTGATCTTCGCGATCTCATAGCGGGCCGCCTCGGCATAGGCCACGGTAAAGCCGTCCGGCGACACACGGTGCTTCAGCACATCCGTTTCCATCATGGCATTGAACAGCTGCCGTTCCTCCAGCTCGCTGCCCGCCAGCTTCACCAGCGTGATGCGGCCATAGGGGGCCTCGCCGCGCAGTTCGCCCAGATCGGGGCCGTAAAGCAGGATCTCGTCCCCGACAGCGGCGGTCTCGTCCCCGGTGGCGCACAGATAATTCACGCCCCGGCGCACACTGCCGCCGATCTCCAGCGCGGGCGCGGCCGCGCCGAAAGAGAGCGCCCCCTCCGCCGCGGGCCAGGGCCGGGTCGCGTCATAGGCCCAGACGCGGGCCTCCATTCCATCGAAAGCGGCGCGGGTCTGGGCAATAATATTGTTGAACAAAACGTCGAAAGAATTCATGGTGTATCTCCGCATATTTTCCCTATTTGTCGAGTAGGTTTATAAGGGCATTATACGCCCCTGTCGAAGGTCTGTCAACGCCGCCGGCAAAACGGCGCGGGCAAAAGTTAAGAATTATTAAATTATCCTCTCAAACTCTTTACAACCCGGGCCAACGCGATATAATCGTATGCGCCCGGCAGGAAGCGGGCTGAAAGTCCGCCGCCGTGCAAGGAAGAAAACAACCATGGCGCAGCGCGGGATGTGGCCGCGCTGAAGGAAAGGACAAAATGATGAAAAAAACACTTTCGATCCTGTTGGCCGTGATGATGACGCTGGCGCTGTGCGCCTGCGGTACCAAGACCCCCGCAGTTCCCTCGGCCACCCCCGCGGCCACCGCGGCGCAGACCGAGCTGACGACCTATCTGACGGCGATCAACAACAATTATCAGCAGGGCGTTGCCGGCTGTTCCCTGAACGCCGCCAAGATTGCCGGCGAGATGCTGGACTGGTACGTTGCAGGAAAGCCCGCCGCCGCGAGTATTACCGCCGAGACCAAGACCTATTTTGCCACGCTGGGCTCCGCCACCGCGGACTTCACCAGCAAGCTGGGCGATATATACAGCGCGGCCATGCAGACCTGCGGCACGGACGGCGCCGGCCTGCTCTCCGACGCGGGCTACACGCCCGCCGCCTCCTGGACGGCGGAAGACGCCAAGACCCTGTTTGAGGCCGTGTATGCCGGCGCGCAGCTCCCCACGCCCACCTACATCGCCGTCTACACCAGCGATGAGCAGGCCGAACGCTTTGTCATAAACTATGTCTCCGTTGACGAGCTCACCGCCGACAACGTCCTCGCCGCGCTTATTAACGCCGGCGTCCTGAAAGACGGCGTCGCGGTTGTGAATTTTGAGAGCGGCAAGACCTTGAAGCTCGACCTGAACAGCGCTTTCCAGACCGGACTTTCCGGCAGGGGCACGGCCGGAGAGTACATGATGATGGGCAGCGTGGTGAACACCTTCCTCAAGGCGTTCGGCGCGGACTCCATCCTCATCACCGTAAACGGCAAAGCGCCGGAGACCGGCCACAATGTCTATAACGAGCCGCTGACCCTGTACGCGGATAACGTCGCCAAGAGCTGAACTGGCAATAACCATAAAAATGCGGCGGGACTGAAAAGTCCCGCCGCATTATTTCTCATTTTTTCCCTTCGATCAGGGGCAGATACTTGCGGAATTTTGTATCCGCCGCGCAGTGGAATTCTGCGCCGGCAGCAAAATTCTGCACCGCCTGTCTGGTCTTGTCGATGGGCCGCAGCGTGCCCGCGCCGGCCACGCAGCCGCCGGGGCAGGCCATGCCCTCCAGCAGATAGCCGTCGTACTTGCCGGCCTTGGCCATCAGCAGCAGCTTGCGGCACTCCTCCAGTCCGTCGGCATGGGCGACCTTGATCTCCCGTCCGGGCTCTTTTTCCTGAATGGCGTTCACCACAGCGGCGGCCACGCCGCCGGAGAACGCGAAGTTCCGGCCGCTCTCGCTGGCCTGATTGAGCGGCTCGGTTTCCTCCTCAGGAATGATCTCCCTGTCCACGCCCCTGGCCGCGAACATCCCCAGCACCTCCTCGAAAGTGAGGACATAGTCCACCTCGCTGCGGACGCTCTTGCGCCGGGCCTCCAGCTTTTTCGCGTCGCAGGGGCCCACGAACACCACCTTGCAGCCGGGGTGGTCGCTTTTGATCATCCGGGCGGTGAGCACCATGGGTGTCAGCGCAATGGAGATATTGTCCGTAAACTCCGGGAAGGCCTTTTTCACCATGTCGCTCCAGGAGGGGCAGCAGGAGGTGACCATGAAGGCGTGCTTGCCGGGCACCTCGTCCAGATAGTCGTTGGCCTCCTCGATGACGCACAGGTCGGCGCCCACGGCCACTTCCACCACACCCGCAAAGCCCAGATGCTTAAAGGCGGCCTTCATTTTCTCCGGGGTGCCGTCGGGTCCAAACTGGCCCACAAAGGACGGGGCCAGCGCGACGTACACCGGCGTGCCGCTCTTGATGGCGGTGATAGTCTGGAAAATCTGGCTCTTGTCGGAAATGGCGCCGAACGGACAGTTCACCAGGCACTGACCGCAGGAGGTGCACTTGTCGTAGTTGATCTCGGCCCTGCCCTGCTCGTCGATGCCGATGGCATCCACGCCGCAGGCCTGCTTGCACGGGCGCTTCTGGTGGATGATGGCGTGGAACTTGCATTCCGCGGCGCAGCGGCCGCACTTGATACACTTTTCCGGGTAGATCTTCGCCCGGCCGTGGACGCGGGCGATGGCCTTTTTGGGGCAGACCTCCATGCAGGGGTGCTCGATGCAGCCCTGGCAGCCGCTGGTGACGGTCACCACGTTGTCGGGGCACTTGTTGCAGGCAAATTTGACCACGTTGATCAGGGGCGGCTCGTAATACTTTTCCGGCAGCTCGTTCTCCACGATACCGTCGGACAGCTTGCTGTACTCGGAAAAGCTCCGCAGCGGCATGCCCAGCGCCAGACGCAGCCGCTCGCCCACCACGGCGCGCTCCACGAAAATACTGTCCCGATAGGTGGCGATCTCCCCGGGGATGATCTTATAGGGCAGCTCCTCCAGCGTTTTGGCAAAGTCCCCGCCCTCGTAGGCCATCCGGGCGATCTCCGTGAACACCTGGTGACGGATTCTTGTTTTACCGGTTTCCATTCCGCGCATGTCGTTTTCTCCGTTTTATATTTGTTATTTTATTGACGATATTACTATAAATCATTTCTTCCCGCAAAGCAAGGCATTTGTCCGTCCTCTGCGGGACAGTTCGCGCTGTTTTCGCCGATCGCCCCGACAAAATCAAGTCGGGATAGGATTATACAACAACTATCCTCTCCCGGCAAGGCCAAAATATTTTCAGAAACCGCTTGACAAAATAAACTTTAACTGTAATTATTGTAATTACAGTATACGATCCGCAAAAAGGAGACCTATTATGAAAAAAAGATTGACCGCCTTTCTCGTCCTCTCTCTGGCGCTGTTCTCCGCCTGCGGGAGCGGGGCCGCCGTATCCCAGTCCTCCGCCGCCCCGGCGGAGGTCAAAACCATTACCCCCGAAGCCGCCAAAGCCCGGCTGGACAGCGGCGACGCGCTGGTGCTGCTGGATGTGCGCACGGCGGAGGAATATGCCGAGGCGCATATCGACGGCGCCGTTCTGCTGCCAAGCGAGGACATCGGCGATACCGCCCCCGCCCTGCTCCCGGTGAAGGACGCGGAGATCATCGTCTGCGGCGGCGGGCAGGACGGCGGTGAAGCCGCGCAAAAGCTCGCGAATCTCGGTTATACCAACGTCTCGGACCTTGGTGACCTTCAAAATTGGACCTACGGCACCGTGTCCGGGGCCTGGGCGGAAAAGACCGGCGCGTTCTCCTCCTTCCGCACCTCCACGCTGGAGGGCAAGGTCGTGGACGAGAGCCTGTTTGCCGGCCACAAGCTCACCATGGTCAACGTCTGGGCCACCTTTTGCGGGCCCTGTCTCAACGAGATGCCCGAGCTGGGAAAGCTGGCCGCCGACAACGCCGCAAACGGCGTGCAGATCGTAGGCCTCGTGGTGGACGCCATGGGCACCGACGGCAGCGTTTCCCAGTCACAGGTGGAGCTGGCGCGGCAGCTGGTGGAAAAGACCGGCGCGGCCTACACCCACCTGCTGCCCGATGCAGGCCTGCTTTCCGGCGCGCTCTCCGGCGTCACCGCCGTACCCACCACTTTCTTTGTGGACGAAACCGGCACGCCGGTGGGGGATGCCTACGAAGGCGCGCGCAGCGCCGAGCAGTGGCAGGCCATCATCGACAGTCTCACGGCATAAGGGGGAATGGGTTTTTTGAACGGTGAATTTTCCGTGGCGGTCCACGCGCTGGTCATTCTGGATCGCCGGAGCGGCGTGGTGACCAGCGACGAGCTGGCCGGGAACATCTGCACCAATCCCGCCCGGGTACGCAAGGTGATGGCCAGGCTGGTCCGGGCGGGGCTGGCCGAATCCAGCGAGGGGCGGGGCAGCGGCTATGCCGCGCCGGGCGCGGGGGCGGTCACGCTCCTGCAGGTGCTGGACGCCGTGGGCGCCCGGGCGGTGGACGTCGCCTGGCGCACCGGGGATATGGACAGGGACTGCCTTATCTCCTCCGGCATGGGCGGTGCCATGGACGCGCTGTGCGAGGAACTGAACGCCCTTTGCCGGGAGCAGCTTTCTGGCATTACGATAGCGCGTGTCGGCGACCGGCTCCTCCGTGAAAAAGGCGGTGCGAAATGAATCATCGCATTCCGGAATTGCTGAAGCCGGCGGTGAAATATGTCGTTCTCGTCCTCGCCGTGGTCCTGATCGCGCTGGGGCTATGGCAGGGCGAGGCGGGCGAGGTGCTGCAAAAGGCCGTCCACATCTGTCTCGAGTGCATCGGCGTGGGGTGACGGCATGAAGGAAAGTAAGCGCAACTGGATCCAGGCCGCGGCCGCGCTGCTGCAAAACGCCCACATCTCCGGCTTTGTCACCGGCGAGATCAGTACGGGCGCGGGCAAGCAGGTGTGCGTGCCGGGGCTGAATTGCTATTCCTGTCCGGGGGCGGTGGGCGCCTGTCCCATCGGCTCACTGCAGGCGGTGCTGTCCGGCGGCCGCCGGGGCTTTTCCTATTACGTCACCGGCATGATCTTGTTGTTCGGTGTGCTGTTCGGGCGGCTGATCTGCGGTTTTCTCTGCCCCTTCGGTTTTTTGCAGGACCTGCTCTATAAAAACCATACCCGCAAGAAGACCGTGCCGCCCCGTATCGACCGCCCGGCCCGGTATCTCAAATACGCGGTGCTGCTGATTTTGGTTGTTGCCCTGCCGCTGTTGGCCCGCGGGCCCTACGGCGTGGGCGAGCCGTGGTTTTGCAAATACCTCTGCCCGGCGGGCACGCTGGAGGGCGGCATTCCGCTGATCCTGGCCAATCCCGGGCTCCGGGCCATGGTGGGCTTCCTGTTTTCGTGGAAAATGGCGATCCTCATCGCCATTCTTGTTCTGTCGGTCCTTCTCTATCGGCCGTTCTGCAAATATCTCTGCCCGCTGGGCGCGGCCTACGGGCTGCTGAACAAATGCAGCTTTTATCGGATGTCGGTGGACAAAAGCCGCTGCACCCGCTGCGGCGCGTGTGAGCGGAGCTGTAAAATGGGCGTGAAAGTTCTCAAAAACATCAACTCCGCCGAGTGCATCCGCTGCGGCGCGTGCAAAAGCGCGTGCCCGACGGGCGCCATTCACTCCGGCTTTTTGAAGCCGGAGGAAAAACGGCAAAAGGCGACGTAATGCAAAGACCTCCCGTACCTTGCGGTACGGGAGGTCTTTGCTTGAAAAAAGGAAACGGGAAGCGAGGACGATCAGAACAGTTCGTCACCGGACTTGTACTCAAGTCCCGGGTGCGCGTCGAAGCGCACCACGCCGACCTTGGCCTTTCCCGCGACGGCCTGCTCCACAAGGTAGGTGCCCCTTATGCCGAAGCCGCCGCACAGCTCGATGGCACCGCAGCCCGCGTCGGCCATCTCTTTTGCCGCCGCCGCGCCCTGCTCATAGGTGGACACGCCGATGGCGGTGAGGCAGACTGCCGGGGTCTCGACGGTGTTGCGGTCCTTTTTGGGGTCCGCGCCGGGGGCGATGAAGATAAACGCAGCCTGTAGCATGGGATGCTCCTCCTTATTTTTTATTCGGGATATGGATGGCTTTCTTGTCCACGGCGAGTGCGCACTCGCGCACGGCCTCGGCGACGGTGGGATGGCAGTGGATGGTGTTTGTGAACTCGTCCAGCGTGCACTCCAGATTGATGGCCAGCGCCGCCTCCTCGATGAGCTCGGTCGCGCTGGGGGCCA
>Ga0268360_1002449_pt1 | contig 14549 bp, 13 predicted proteins | sample BioMet11_FD_192465 | JGI IMG/M metagenome (GOLD analysis project Ga0268360, IMG submission 192465) | Sewage microbial communities from Oakland, California, United States - Biofuel 11 (Illumina Assembly) | ecosystem: Engineered > Wastewater > Sewage > Unclassified | place: USA: California... | reverse complement strand
CGGTTTGGCTTAATAAAGGGCGATTTTCGCTTTCCATCCCCACTTTAATTACAAAAGTGGCTAAATTTGTACATTTTATTTTACAAAAATCTTTTTTAGCCCGCCTCACCCACTTTTAATCACACCCATTTTACACGGGTTTAATACTTCGCACAGCACACGTTATGTTTAATATAGACCCAAGAGGGTATTCCCCCAGAATGCCAGCCCCTCCGCGAAGCGGTTTTGTTCAATATAGATGATGTTTAATAAAAGATTCGTGTATATTCACCATTTGGTCGTTTCATGATTCCTGAAATCGCGGGGACTGTTCCCTTTCGTCTTGAGCGGTGACAATGTCCGCCAGGGACCGCCTCATGATTCCTGAAATCGCGGGGACTGTTCCGCGAGGCAGCAAAGCAGCGAATTCGCTGGGCATTCCCGCCTCATGATTCCTGAAATCGCGGGGACTGTTCCTTGTTATTGTGCAACTTTCGGACCAAGATAAGTCCCGCCTCATGATTCCTGAAATCGCGGGGACTGTTCCTAGTGAAATGCGGTGGTATTCCAACGCCTGCCAAAGCCGCCTCATGATTCCTGAAATCGCGGGGACTGTTCCGAATTGTCCGGGTTAACGCGTGTGTAACAACGGGCCCGCCTCATGATTCCTGAAATCGCGGGGACTGTTCCCTCACAAAACATCAATAGAGAATGGATATCACAAACTTCCGCCTCATGATTCCTGAAATCGCGGGGACTGTTCCGGGAAGCGCAGGAAATTGTTGTTCGTGGAACATTTCCGCCTCATGATTCCTGAAATCGCGGGGACTGTTCCATTTCAGATCGCAAAGACTTTTGTCTATCAAATGCCGCCTCATGATTCCTGAAATCGCGGGGACTGTTCCTTCGAGTTTTCGCAAGGATTTTTTGCCGATATATTACCGCCTCATGATTCCTGAAATCGCGGGGACTGTTCCCTTATGTGTCTAAGTATATATCGAAAGTTGATAGTGAGCCGCCTCATGATTCCTGAAATCGCGGGGACTGTTCCTTCACAACTGCGGAATCTTTTGTTGACTATGTGAAACCGCCTCATGATTCCTGAAATCGCGGGGACTGTTCCCTTACAGAGCAATCCAATCGCCAAAGTCAACATATCCGCCTCATGATTCCTGAAATCGCGGGGACTGTTCCTTTCTCTTATGAAACGTGTTTATGTATATGATTATCCGCCTCATGATTCCTGAAATCGCGGGGACTGTTCCCTGGCTGGAAGTATTGGTAAGCTTTTTTCAAATGCCCGCCTCATGATTCCTGAAATCGCGGGGACTGTTCCATAACCCTTTGGGGAAGCCATGACCATCGGCTTACCCCGCCTCATGATTCCTGAAATCGCGGGGACTGTTCCACCTTGTCCGTGAAGACCCCAATCAAGTAGTCATGCCGCCTCATGATTCCTGAAATCGCGGGGACTGTTCCTAAAATCAGTCGCGCATTATCCAACTGACTGGGATACCGCCTCATGATTCCTGAAATCGCGGGGACTGTTCCCACGCAGCAAATTTATAAAATGGATCGGTTTCTCATCACCGCCTCATGATTCCTGAAATCGCGGGGACTGTTCCTGTTACTTTTGCTTTTATTGGTTGGAACATTGACCCGCCTCATGATTCCTGAAATCGCGGGGACTGTTCCGGCTCGCTAACACTCTGAATCATAAATCGTCTTTGCCGCCTCATGATTCCTGAAATCGCGGGGACTGTTCCATCTCCAGTTAGGTTGTCCATCAACACTTTTCCTCCGCCTCATGATTCCTGAAATCGCGGGGACTGTTCCTGCGTGGATTTCTAGTCGCGATGACATTCAAGCCCCCGCCTCATGATTCCTGAAATCGCGGGGACTGTTCCTTGTTGAAGGTTATTGGAAAGGTATTTCCAACGAACCGCCTCATGATTCCTGAAATCGCGGGGACTGTTCCAACACATCCCCGCGTGAGAGATTCACGGCACGGGTTCCGCCTCATGATTCCTGAAATCGCGGGGACTGTTCCCAATTTTCTGGCATTTTTAAAAAGCCTGACGGCCTGCCGCCTCATGATTCCTGAAATCGCGGGGACTGTTCCGAGAAGACATTCTGAACAATATGACAAGCACTAATCCGCCTCATGATTCCTGAAATCGCGGGGACTGTTCCCGTTGGTATGGATAATATTTTATCAGAAATAAAAGCCGCCTCATGATTCCTGAAATCGCGGGGACTGTTCCAAGGGCTTGGAAAAAGCATTGCTGGTATGGCTATGCCGCCTCATGATTCCTGAAATCGCGGGGACTGTTCCCCGGAGGAACCTATTCGAGCGGCACAGCCATCACGCCGCCTCATGATTCCTGAAATCGCGGGGACTGTTCCAAGCATCGGGGTTACTTTATGATAATCCAAAAGCCCCGCCTCATGATTCCTGAAATCGCGGGGACTGTTCCGATGATTCCACTTTCCACCCCACAAAATCATAGACCGCCTCATGATTCCTGAAATCGCGGGGACTGTTCCCACTGGTCTTTACCTCGGAGATGTTGTTATTGATTGCCGCCTCATGATTCCTGAAATCGCGGGGACTGTTCCCACTGGTCTTTACCTCGGAGATGTTGTTATTGATTGCCGCCTCATGATTCCTGAAATCGCGGGGACTGTTCCAACGAACAGGTCCTTAATGCCGCGCGCATTAAAGGACCGCCTCATGATTCCTGAAATCGCGGGGACTGTTCCTCATCGCCGAAACTGTCTCCAACTCAAAAAAGATGCCGCCTCATGATTCCTGAAATCGCGGGGACTGTTCCCGGTTTCAGTGAGACACTGGACCGCAAATAATACCCGCCTCATGATTCCTGAAATCGCGGGGACTGTTCCTCCCCAAAATACCCGAAATCCTCAAAAATTTGTGCCGCCTCATGATTCCTGAAATCGCGGGGACTGTTCCAGTCACTGTCACGGGAAGCACGAATTGGCAATCCCCGCCTCATGATTCCTGAAATCGCGGGGACTGTTCCGCAAAGCGGAGACGGTTGGATTTTTAAGCGCTACCCGCCTCATGATTCCTGAAATCGCGGGGACTGTTCCAACAACACGCTTGGTTCCCTTGCAGGCTCCAAACACACTCCGCCTCATGATTCCTGAAATCGCGGGGACTGTTCCGTTCATGCCTGAAGTATTTTGAGATTCACCAAGTAACGCCTCATGATTCCTGAAATCGCGGGGACTGTTCCTAGTTAGAGGAGATTATTACGTCGTTAGTATATACCGCCTCATGATTCCTGAAATCGCGGGGACTGTTCCCGCGTTCAGGCTGAGCTGGCAAACCTCGAATCGCACCGCCTCATGATTCCTGAAATCGCGGGGACTGTTCCACTTATCAATCTCGGATTCCATCCGCAGCTTGCCCGCCTCATGATTCCTGAAATCGCGGGGACTGTTCCACTATTTCTGGAATGCGTTCAACATCGTCTCTTGTCCGCCTCATGATTCCTGAAATCGCGGGGACTGTTCCTAAACCAAGTGTGGGACTTGGTTCAAAAAATCAAACCGCCTCATGATTCCTGAAATCGCGGGGACTGTTCCACCATGAGACATGGTTGACCTGCACGAATGACATGGCCGCCTCATGATTCCTGAAATCGCGGGGACTGTTCCTTAGGCGTGCGGGGAATCAACAACAGAATACATTCCGCCTCATGATTCCTGAAATCGCGGGGACTGTTCCATGATTTTTACCTTTTGTTCTGACATATATACTCACCGCCTCATGATTCCTGAAATCGCGGGGACTGTTCCTAAGTTCAACTTGCACATAAAAAGCACCAGAAACACCGCCTCATGATTCCTGAAATCGCGGGGACTGTTCCAACTCAAACAATTAATTGCTTCATTGAGAGCAAACCGCCTCATGATTCCTGAAATCGCGGGGACTGTTCCAATTCGGCAATCGATGCCGCCGAAAAATCGTATTCCGCCTCATGATTCCTGAAATCGCGGGGACTGTTCCGGTTCCATTTGTTTCTCCAAACCACGGCATAATGCCGCCTCATGATTCCTGAAATCGCGGGGACTGTTCCCCTAGAACCCTAGAATATATGGCTCAGGTATTACCGCCTCATGATTCCTGAAATCGCGGGGACTGTTCCATGATAATGCTTTTTTGAGAACAAGTGCAATAACATCCCGCCTCATGATTCCTGAAATCGCGGGGACTGTTCCCGGGCAAATTATTTTAGTGCAACGAATACATTACCGCCTCATGATTCCTGAAATCGCGGGGACTGTTCCGTTGTTGTGCATATGCAACCTGTGATTTACCAAATCCGCCTCATGATTCCTGAAATCGCGGGGACTGTTCCCGTTTGAACTTCCCAACAGTCCCACCTGAAAGTTTGCCGCCTCATGATTCCTGAAATCGCGGGGACTGTTCCGCGAAATTCACGAGAAAATCAATGCGGTGGCCAAACCGCCTCATGATTCCTGAAATCGCGGGGACTGTTCCTTTGAAGTCTCTTACGTGGGGTAAAGAAGGAACAACCGCCTCATGATTCCTGAAATCGCGGGGACTGTTCCTTGCGATGAATCAAATTTGTCAACAAATCCATTCCCGCCTCATGATTCCTGAAATCGCGGGGACTGTTCCCATCAACCGCGCCCTTTGCGTCACCCTCGATGATCCGCCTCATGATTCCTGAAATCGCGGGGACTGTTCCTTGACGTTTCCCCATGGGTGAAACAACGCGTCACCCCGCCTCATGATTCCTGAAATCGCGGGGACTGTTCCGGATGCTGAACAATTCGCTAAAACTCGCGAAGCTCTCCGCCTCATGATTCCTGAAATCGCGGGGACTGTTCCATTTTTATGGGGGGAAGTTTTGGAGGCATTTGACTCCGCCTCATGATTCCTGAAATCGCGGGGACTGTTCCAACCCATTGGCGACTGTTCAAGACGCGGCGGCTGCCCGCCTCATGATTCCTGAAATCGCGGGGACTGTTCCATCTCGGCCCAAACAGCGCAACAACCACCAAGCCATCCGCCTCATGATTCCTGAAATCGCGGGGACTGTTCCATGTGTCGGGAGCATTCACTGCGACGAGTGAATATCCGCCTCATGATTCCTGAAATCGCGGGGACTGTTCCGAAAAGATGGAGCGCAAGAGCAATGAATTGATCGACCGCCTCATGATTCCTGAAATCGCGGGGACTGTTCCGCGAAAAGACCAAGAAATTGCGCTCAATCAAAACCCCGCCTCATGATTCCTGAAATCGCGGGGACTGTTCCATCTCGGCCCAAACAGCGCAACAACCACCAAGCCATCCGCCTCATGATTCCTGAAATCGCGGGGACTGTTCCCTTTCACAGGATTGCGGCGCAACACCAGATGAAATCCGCCTCATGATTCCTGAAATCGCGGGGACTGTTCCGATACAATAATATTACAAATTGTCAACACGAATCTCCGCCTCATGATTCCTGAAATCGCGGGGACTGTTCCTCCCTCTCTCTTCTCATACTTCTCATGTCCAATCTCCGCCTCATGATTCCTGAAATCGCGGGGACTGTTCCACAGGAGTTACTTCATACCCCCAAGGCCGCAAAACCGCCTCATGATTCCTGAAATCGCGGGGACTGTTCCATCTGTCTCCGTATTCAACATCGGTTAATTCAATCCGCCTCATGATTCCTGAAATCGCGGGGACTGTTCCATTTTCTCACGGTGAGACACACTCAAACTAATAACCCGCCTCATGATTCCTGAAATCGCGGGGACTGTTCCGACGGCTGAACGTTATGCCAGCTTGATTGGCGACATCCGCCTCATGATTCCTGAAATCGCGGGGACTGTTCCGATGAGTAGAAATGAAGAATCTTATCACAAGCAATCACCGCCTCATGATTCCTGAAATCGCGGGGACTGTTCCTGCCGTTTCGTAACTTCTTCTCTTTCAACGGCCATACGGGAGTTTTTCGAGTGTGGCGTGTTTTTGGAGGTGGATCATTCTAAGCTCGCAATTTTCTTTCTCTTCGACAGAGCGCAATTTCTATTGCGAGCGTCCCGGCGAGCGAGTGGCGGCATTTCCGCGCTCGCGTCCGCAGCGTTTAAAACTAACAGTCGTTCGCGATTTCAAAAAACATGTCTTTTCAATGGCGGAGAAAAGATGTTCGGTGGCCGTAGCCGTATGTATTGAATACCCGCGAGCGTGTTTTGCAAGGAGTTTTTTCTCTTTTTTTCAGATTATGGTGACGCGTGTTCTGACTTGGTAGGGCAGGCCCATGGCTTCGATGATGAGGGTGGCGTCTCCGGCGGCGGGGCCGAGGGAGACAAAGAGGACTTGGTCTTCGTCTTCATTGAGTTCGGGGTGGAGGGCGGCTTTGGCTTGGGCGAGTCGGAGGTCGTCCAGGGGGCATTCGAACACGGAGTATTGGAGGCGGACGCCGAAGCCTTCGAGGATTCGGGCAACGTGTCGCAGGCGTTTTGGGTCTGCGATGTCGTAGCTGACGAGGTAGCGTGTGCGTCCGGTGCTCATCGGGTGGTGAATCCGTGGTATTGGAGGGCTTCTCCACGGACGTAGCGCCAGAGTTGTCGGGCTTGGACTTCGAGCATTCTGCGGTAGGCCATTTTGTAGGTGAATTCGGGGTGGCTGACTTCGGTGTCGAGTCGGCGGAACCAGGATTCCCAGAAGGCTTTGCGTCCGTGGTCGTTGAGGAAGGTGCCGTTGGCGCTTTGGATGAAGTCTTCCTTGTTGAGTTCGTTGCGGTTGATGAGGCTGATGGCAACGCTGTCAGCCAGGAGTGGGCGGAATTCTTCCATCAGGTCCAGGCCCAGGGCAGGCCGTCCGTAGCGGGGTTGGTGCATGAAGCCGAGGAATGGATCGAGTCCAACGGTGTAGCAGACGCCGGTGAGTTCTTTGGCGAGCATGGAGTAGCCGAGGGAGAGGAGTGCGTTGATGGGGTCGCGTGGGGGACGGCGGTTGCGACCGCGCCAATCGAATTTCCAGTCGTTGCGGGCTTTGAGCATGGATTCGAATTGTTCGAAGTAGAGGGCGGCGGCGGTGCCTTCGATGCCAAGGAGTTCAGTCAGGTCGCGTGCGGATGCGGTGGCGTCGCGGAATCCGGCCATGAGTATGTTAACGCGCTCTGGGACTTCGCCGTTGCGCATGAGCATAACGCGTTGGTTGTGGATTTTGGCGCGGATGATTTCGCGGGCGAGTTGGAGTCGCACGGCGGGGAGTTCAAAGAGTCGGTATTGGCCGCGTCGGGCATCGATGCCGCTGGCGGGGAGTCCGCGCAGGACGCCAATGAAGCGTCCGGCGGGTGAAAAGTAGGAGACGTCAATGCCAAGGTCGAGGCAGGTGGAGACGGCTTGTGCGGTAAGTTGAACGGCACCGTAGCAATAGATGGAACGGATTTGGTGCCCGGGCATTTTTCGGACTTCTTCGCCTTTAACGCTGACGGTCAGGAGTTCGCCTTGTTGACCGATTTGTGCGCCGGGGGTTTGGACGACGAGGACTTCGCCATCGTCGTTGTCTGGGCGCGGAGGTTCGAGTGTCGGAGCTTTTCTGCCTGATTCGGCGGCGAATTCCATCGCGTCGAAAATGCGATCGCGCATTTTGTCTTCGGTGGATTCGGCGAATCCGAACTGCATCTGGGGCTGGCGTCCGGCGGTGTTGGCGGCTTTGGCCCACCAGAGGGATTCGTTGGGCAAACACACCGGGTAAGCAGAGCAATAGAGACAGCGGGGGTCGTTCTTGAGTGGCGGTGGACAGTGGTTGGACTGTGCCAGCGCGCGGGCGTCTTGGATGGCTTTGCGGACTTTGGCAAAGAGTTCCTCGGTGAATTCCACAGGGACGCGACGCTTATCGGCCGCATAATAGATGGCACCGCGAACGGCGTTTGTGCCGTGTTCACGCAAAAGCAGCGCGTGGGCGGCGACTTGCATGGCATCGGGCTCTTTCGCCTCACGTTCGCCCTCGGCGTTGCGCCGCGCGGAGCCTTTCTTGTAATCCACGACCTCAATACCATCGGGACCGCCTTCGATCACATCCATGACGCCGATCAAACCGAGCGTGGCACTTTCGAGGCGGAGACTGCGAATCTTCGCGCCCTCAGGCAATCCGATGTCCGTGGGCTTTTCAAGCCGGGACGGTTCATCTACGTTCCGATGAACAAAGCTCCCCGCGGCAGTGTCTGCATTTTCCTGAAAGATGTTCTCCACCCACTGGAAGTAGAACAGTCTCGGACAGTAAATGAAGTTGTGCAACCGCCTGACCGGCAGAAGCGGTTGAGCTTCCAACTCGCCATTCGTTTGAATCGGCGCATCGTTCATGGTTTACATGGGGAGGTCGTCGTCCTGGTTAGATTTCTCTGTCAAATCCTTCACAGAAATTCCCCATGCCTTCAAACGTTCTTTGTTGATTTCCATGCAACGGTCCCACTGTTTCAGACGATCATTCACTGTTTTCCAAAGACCGGGGCCGGAAGCATACGGGAAGTCTGTTGTTTTTTCGTTTTCAAGTCGAGCACGTCCGAACGAAGCTATCCCGTATTTATCGTAGAAGAAATTCGTCTTTGATTCTTTTGGAGGCCAGTTTCCTTCTTTTACTCTTATCTCAACTGTTTCTTTTCCAAAGCGGCGTTTTTCCCGTGTTAAAAATGTGTCTGGCTGGTTTTTCTTATGTTCCGTGCGTAATCGGTGATGAATGTCTGCACATGCAGGATGAGCAACAGCTCGAAATGCCAAATTGATCGCGGCATTTAAATCTGCCTGCATTGGGAGAACGTTAATGTTCCCTTTTTCCTTTCGTTCTTTGGAAGGGGAAGGATGAAGGATTTCCTTGGCCGTAACAAACATTGGGCCACCAGCTTGGGGTGCCAAGAGAGTATGATATGGGTGATCGGTCTTGTTAATTTTTTTAAGCTGGTCAAACAGCACCTTTACTGTTTTCACTATTGTGTATTTGCGCCGTAATGTTTCCTGTTTTGACGTGTTTCCGGCTGATTCCTTAATCTCCACTTCAAGGTCTTTTAATTTGACCTCAAGCTGATCACGCCAAGGGAAATCATCGCGACAATTCCACCCAATTTCGGCGGCACGAAAGCCCGCAGCCCCTGTTAAGGAACAAAAACGAGATGAATATGCTGCTGGAGTTTCAAGCACAGAAATACCAAACGGTTGAGCAAGCATCTTGACCTTTTGAAGGACTTGGCGATGGCACCATTTCATTAAACGGGTGTTTTCGCTTTTTGCACGGCCTTGATCTGAGAGATATCGGCTGAGGTCTTCTAAAACAATCATGTCTACCGGAGGACGGAATACTTCATATTCACCATGTGTATCAGTAACCTCACGATAATCGGAGGACAATTTAGGCCGACGTAATCTGACTCCCAATGCCTGAGCCAAAATCAAGTGTGCAGTCTGATTGACGCGTTGCTCGCGAATATTCTCCAACTTGGCGAGAATATCCGGGCATGGATCAGGAATTATTTCATTGCGCATTTCAGCAGCAGTGAGTGGTCTTTGATCTGGTTTTGTCCGTAACGATTGATTAAGAGATTGCCAGCGGCGACGTAACTCTGAGATTTGTTCGATACGAATCATCCCCAATCCACGTTGACCTCGTAATTTTACATGTTTCGGACCGGTTCCTTCCTGTGTTTGTTGCAATAGGTGGCAGTCTGGTTTGTCTGGGTGTTCGATCCACTCCCAACGACGATTCCGCAAAGGAAGAATACGATTTGTAAGACGCAGTAATTGCGTCTGAACACCCTCTCGCTGAGTCTCAATTGCCTCGTATAAAGCCTTTGTCAGTTTCTTGATGTCTTGTTTGTTTCCATTTGCAAGTTTCTGCCATTGGGGCATCTGTTTTTGTTCCTGAATTTGAGTCAAGGTGGCCTCAACCTGTTTTTCATCTTCCGGTTGGGTGAGTTTCCAACACCAGGATCGACAGGTGGCAATCCAATTCTGTGCGCGGCGAACCGCAACAAGTAGTTTATCGTTTTGCTCGGGAAAGCTTAAATCCTGACGTAATTTCTCAACACTAGAAGCATATTTTAGAAGATCTGATTGATTTAAAGCTGCTAGGATTTCAAACGTTTCTTCGCATTCTTCCCTTTCGGCTAGACGACCTTTTTCTCCATATAGTTCTTCGCGAAAATCCTTTGCTGCCCCACCATTATCTTTTTCCGTCTTGAGACGCAATACCTCCACATTTTCTCCCGGCAAGCGGAGAATTGTCCCATAACGATATAAACCAAACCAATCCTCCTTGTCTGGGCTGCCAATGAATCGAGAATTTTCTTTGCGTTTCTTGCTACACTCAATCACAGCCACACTTGCCGCGTGTCTTGTGCCAAGATCAGCAGCCAATACTTGAAAACTGGTAACTTTTTTCCACCATCGAAATGGTTCTTTCCCGTCGAAGTCATTTTCCCAGCGCAGAAAAGGAAGTTGTGCCCCCTTTTTCCATGACACAAATTGTTTTTCCCACAAGTTGGATTTGCCAATGCGCTTTTTTATTAGTGTATCATCCAAGCTTAACGGAAAATTCAATAAGAAACGACGTTCGCCTTTTGTATTAAAATCTGGCATCAATTGAACGGCAGCGTCTTTGAGTTGTTGTGGATTGACGACTTCTTCTGTAGTCCCAAATAATGCTGCCATCATTGGTTGCGTCCAGTCCTGCACATAATTGCCATTTTCATCCCGGATGTGGTCTCGTAACAGTCGCGGTGCAGAATAAGACAGACGGCAACGTTGAAGAAAATATTTGCCATTGTTGTTTTTCATGGCCACCGGAACAATGACAGCAAGATTTTTTAAATCATGACGGTAGTCTCCCGTGTCTTTCCCAAAACTGCATACGTCGGTAAACATGAATAGTCTCCGAGAATAACGGGCATCAGCAGGAGTAAAATTCAAAGGCCGAGTAAACACCTCCTCCATGGCTTCGCGTATCTCACAATATTCTCGAAAGGCATCCAGCGGATCCGTTGCCCAACCGCTTTCATTAATCTGTTTCTGAAATTTTGAATCAGGTTCACGCCAGATATTCCAAGCTTCTTCATCTGAAATCAGGGCTTCAAATAATTTGTGTGAACCAATTTGTTCCCTTTTTTCCCCTCCTCTTAGATCATCCAAAACGTCCTTCAGTTTTTTCTGTTTCTCTGTGGTAAAAGGTTCTCCCCACTTTACAATACCCTGCCACTTTCGTTTTACTTCATTCCATCCCTTCATTGTACGACGGCGCAAACCGTAGGGGGTTCGGCGACCATCTGTTAAACGATACTCTTCAGCCAAATCAGAATTAACAATTTTTCTTAAACGCTCGATACGTGGATCTCCTGTAAAATGAGGCAAAGCTACTTCTTCTCCACTTTCTTCAGTGGAGGCTTTTGGTTTGCCATTTGTATCATGCCAGACTTTCTCAAGAAGAAGACGCAAAGGAGCATCATCTTTGCTTGAATATGTTTCCTTTGCCCGTTCTCCATCCATGATCAGTAGTTTCGATGCGAAATCCGTAAGTTTATCTTCTCTCTTCTCAAGATTCTGCTGAAATTGGTTGTAGACTTTCAGGGCTTCCTTAAACGCGGCGATATCGAATTCCTTCCATGCCATTCTCTCTCCATCACCATTCCAAATCGGTAACGCGGTGAATCCTTTATAGACAAATCCTCTCCTGCCACGGGAGAGTTTTATTGGATCGTCCCCATCCACTATAAAACGTGTCTCATCATCCTTTGCCTTTCCTTTGTCCTCATCAGCATGAATTGATTTCTTTTCTTTTGGTGCTGAAAAAGTTCCCTGAAATATTGACTTTGTAATTTCATTCGGAAACGCGAGAAACAACATGCAAGCATCAACTCTTTTGGCGTTAATATTTCCACCTCTGCTTTTAGGTAATGAAAATTTGGAATCAAGCTTAGACAGCCATTTCTCAAAGAGTTCCTTTGAAATCTCCTTTTCAAAAGTTTTTGCAGCAACTTTCAGTCTTTCGTGGATAACCAAGCCTGTATCTGGTTTAGAATCAGGCTGTAAGTTGACCACTGAACCCAATGTGATCGAGTTGGAAAGTCTTGTAATTTCTTTTTGAGAGAGATTCTTATGCAACTCTTGTTGAAGCCGAAGTTCATCTTCAGCCCTTCCCCGACGTTCGGATGAAAGCTTGAATGTTGCCTTCGAATCGACATCACAAAACATGGGAAGAAAGTCACGTCCACCCTGCTGAATGGCCGTATCCCCACCCAGTTTGAAAAGAAGAAATTCTCCCGCCTTTTCATACGTTGCTTCAGGAATGGAATCACTCTTAAGTGGTTTAATGAACCAGTTCATCACTTTTTCAAGAGTCGGAGGCTTATCAAACAGTAATGCTCGTTGAAGTGAATCGCGCATTCCATCACGGTGTTGACCTTTTTTATCAAATCCTTCCCAAACGGATTTCAATAATTCGCGCAGACGAGTCAATTTTCCACCAGGAGACGAGCCAAGAGAAGCAAGAGCACAAATATGATAATTCACCGCATCTTGAAATAGCTGATGATGCTCAGCAAGAGATTTCTGCCATTTCTCACGTGCGATTTTAGGATCGGAGTCGTATGGCAGCCAAGGTGTTTCCTTATTGCCTGGAATTTCTACGTTGCTAACACGGCCTTGATAAATGCGGTTCATATTCTTTGATTTTCAGTTTTAGTAAGGAGCGTAATTACTAAAAACTACTACATAGTTTTCCCAAGCCAATTACACAGTTAACCAGCAGCGAAAAACATCCCCCACAAGTAAATGAACTACTTTTTCTTATTTTCATTCAAGCTTATCAGGTTTTTCTATATGGTATATACGCTAAGTGTAAGAATAAAGGGTAATTTTCGTTTACGCGGCCTTTGCAACAAAAAGTGCAACAAGAACAAAACTCAAACGATGAATTTCAGTCTCGTTTTCCGAGAATGTTATAAATGCCTCATAGTTTAGTCCTTTTAATTTAGTTCCAAAGTGTAAAACTGAAACAACCGGTGTAATCTGTATAACAAATGGACATTTTCCATTGTTACAAGATATTGCCGAAAGGTAGCGAATAAATGCATCTTCCATTTGAAAAACAATTGGTAGGTCATAAAAATCAGGCGTGTTTTCGCAACATAGTGCCAAGCTTGATGTAAATTGTTCGGAATCAACCAAAGTTTTCATATTAATCGGAAGTTATTTTAATGTATGTTTACATTTCATATAAACGTAAAGAAACACATCCTAAATGAAATACAAGCATAAACTATGCATCCCAACCATTTTCTGTTTTTTACAGATTCCATGTAATATCCGAGTGGTTAAATATATTACTACATTAAGAGCAACTTCCCCGCCTCAGTGCTGATGTGTTTCTTCACATTCAACGAGTGAACGTGAGAAAAAACATCTGTCTTTGAACAAGACAAGCACTGCCTTTCCAATGGCGGAAGAAAGGCGAATTCGTTGGCCGTAGCCAGCAACATTATAAATGCTTACACTGAGTGGAAGCAACTATTTTGCAAGCATCCATACTCATTTTTCAAGGATTATTTTTGATAAAAACTGGCGTGGCGATTGCCTCCATTAACCGGTGGATGAGGCGGGCGGTAGGGTTCTTGGTGGCTTTGCGGCCTTCAAGGGCGTCGGCTTTGGCTTCGGATAGAAGTGTGGAAAATCGCGGGGCTTTCAGCAGGGCTTTGACCATTTCAAAAAATCGACGGTTGCGGGATATTTCCACGCCAGCCGTTTCGAGTAATTCCATGTCGTAATCGGACAGCGGTTCAATGGCGTCCAACGCGCGGTCAAATAGTTCTCGTGGACGTCCGCTTTTCAAGTAGGCACCAAGAAGCTTTGAGTGTTCGGTGGTTTGCGGTTTTGGTTTCTTTTCAGGTTCAACCCAGGCGAGCAATTTCCAGTCGGTGCCATCGGCAGTTTCGGCTAGTTTCACGCGAAAACATCCTGTCAAGGTTTCGACTCCATCAAGTTGCTTCAAAATGGAATTCCGATTTTGAGTAAAAAGCTTTTTGCGGAATGATTTGAATTGGGGAATCGGAAACGAGACTTGCTCTAACAATTTTGAGATGGCGATTTCAAATGGCTTTACCTCGGTGTGGTGATAGGCGCGGCTGGGAATGTAAAGGTAAATGGCTTGCGCGAGCGGCGAACGGATGGACGTGAAGACGTCGAGTTTCAGGTATTGAAGCTCCGCAATGCGATTGAGCAGGGCGAAGAATTCTTGGGATAACGTGCAGCCGTTGAACCACATTTCCTGTTGATTTGACAACGCCAGCACCGCGTCCTTCCGTCGAATGGGACGGTCCACAATGTCCAAGCGTTCGATCAGTCGGTAAGTGTGGGCTTCGTTCGTATTGAGGTCGAGAACGCGAATGTAGGAATCGGTGAGATCAGCGAGAATTTCACGAATGGCCCGCGAGTAACGTCCCCCGTTCGTGTGAGCGTAGCGACGACAGAAATCATTGAAGGAGAAGCGAACCAGCCGGGTGTCATCGTAGGGATCACGAAAACTCAGCAACGCA
>Ga0268360_1002446_pt1 | contig 14562 bp, 21 predicted proteins | sample BioMet11_FD_192465 | JGI IMG/M metagenome (GOLD analysis project Ga0268360, IMG submission 192465) | Sewage microbial communities from Oakland, California, United States - Biofuel 11 (Illumina Assembly) | ecosystem: Engineered > Wastewater > Sewage > Unclassified | place: USA: California... | reverse complement strand
GGTGACTTTGCCCTTCTGGACCAGGGCGGCATGAATTTTTTTGTAGTCGTACCCCTGCTCGTACAGGCCATCGATCGTATCCCGGCAGGCAATGAATTCGATGCGGCCCATGTTGCGGGGGATGCGCTTTTTTCTGCGAGCCATGCTATGACCTCGCCGCGTGGGCCGCAGTCCCCGACCCGGAGACGGCCAAGGGGATCTGGCGGCAATTGAGGGAATTTCCTTGAATCATCTGACTTATTACACGGATGAAGGTTTCCACCCGGGGGTGCAGCTTTTCACCGTTTTCCACTTTCTTCCTGATATTCCTGTACTGTCTCCCGGTGTATCCAAGAGCCCTGGCGCTGGCTTTGTGCGATCCCATCTGACGAAACAGCAACTCAATGATTTCTTTCATGAGGTTATCCATGAGGAGAATTTATAGGAATTTCCTTCTTTACACAACAAGAATTTTTCACTAGACAGAGAAGGAATTTCCGCTAGAGTCAAAGGACCGGAGGCAACCATGGAGAATTTCTCATTTCTGCTAGAGCGGTCCTTTGTCGAGCTGGTCGATAAACGTGCAGACGCCCGAGACTGGAAAAAGGGTGAGTTTGCCAAAATGGTCTGGCCGGATGCGCCTGCCAAGGCGGCAGCGGCAAAATGGTCAGCCATGCGCGGGAAGGCGACGAACACGGGCAAACCACAAGGCGTACTTGTATCGGATGCGGAGCGCATGGCAGAAATCTTGGGGGAGGACTTGACGTACCTTCTTGCCGTGGCCAAAGAGAACGCCAGACAGCAAGCTTCGCAACGTACCGCTTTGGCTGACAATGACTGAGGTCGTGCGTCGTGGGTTGCCCCCAACGCTGAGGGTTTTACGTGTCAAATTTCGACATGCGGGAGTTTGAAGAACGAGCTCAGGAGTTGGTGAGTCTAGCCTTGTCAAAATGTGAAAGAGAGGTTGCTGAGTGCCCTGGACCTCCTCCTCCGCAGAAGACGGCGCTTTGCGCGGCCGCCGTCTCCCTACAAGAAGCGTTGAACACTTTTATCTCGCTGGCAAAGTTGGTTTGATTCACTGTCGTGGCGCTTGTGGGATACGGACTACCTGCGAGTAATTCTGCCGGAATTTCTTTCTAAAAAATATCATCCAAGAAAGAAATTCCGGCAAACCCTTTGCTCCAGGTCGACTTAATGGTTCTTTCGGCTTTTCCGTGGGTGGTAAGTGCCCGACAATGGTCTTCCCAGACCCATCGCTCCGAGACATGCGGCATGGCCAGCCTTACTCGTCGGACATCCCCAGGTCGAAAGGGCGCCCTTTGGCCGCTTCCTTGAGGATGTCATTGCCGAGCACCAACTCGCCCCCCTTCTGCTTAAGTCGTTTGATCTGCTCGTCTTTGAGCGCCTCCTCGTTGCGAGGCCGGGAACGTAAGACATTCTTTGCGCCCAGAAGAAATTTATCCCGCCAATCCTTGATCTCGGCCAACGTCAGTCCATGTCGCCGAGCAGCCTCCTGGGCACTGGTTTCACCCTTGAGGAGGCCCAGGACCAACGCCATCAGGCGTTTCGACGTCCAGCACTGCACACTGTCCTGTGATTTCTCGTCCATGCCAGCCACTCCTTTGACCTGCTTGTCGCATGTCTTATTCGTGGCTGGCTTCAATTCCAGGGATCTGTATATTTGCACAAAATAGGTTCATTCGTGCGATTGCCAACTTAGGTACTGCGGAACATAGCCCCCTCAATCAAGACACTTAAAACGGATACCACTCTTCCCAGACTTTTTTACTTCATACATCAAACTGTCAGCTGCCAATAATACATCGTCAAGACTAGACACTAATGGATCACAATATACAACTCCAATACTAAAGCCAACTGGCCACGAATGATCCTCCATTTCTAATGTTAAAATATCTCGGCTATTTTCCATCCGTTGTTTGGCAGAATTCTTACATAATCCAGGCGTCATCACAACAAATTCATCACCACCTAACCGAGCGATAATATCTTCTTCACGAAATATTGATTTCATACAGTTTGCAACATGAATCAACAGTTCATCACCAGCCTTGTGTCCTCTCTCGTCATTAACATATTTAAAATTATCAATATCAATGTAGGCCAAGGAAATAGGTAAAAACTTTTTTTGCAAACATCTAAAATTTTATTAGCAACTTCGGAAAAGCCTTTTCTGTTATAAAGCTTGGTAAGTGGATCAGTTCTGGAGCAGAAGAATTCATACTCAGCAGCTCTTTTTATTTTTATCAAAAAATAAACTATCAAAAGAAAAACCAATGCCCTGGCAAACCTGTTAAAGAAAAAAGACACAAGAAAATCTAGACCTCTTCCCAAAATACAGTCCGTAACAATCCACACAACAAAACTTAAGGCCACCACACACATTGAACCACTGAGATCAAGATATATCCCTGACACAACCGCCGGTATTGCAAAGAAAATGTAAAATTCAAACGCAGTCCCAGTGAGGTAATCTAAATATCCTATCAACAGTACGACCAATAACAGCAAGATAAGAAAAATTTTTTTAACTATAGAACTAGGTTTCCATAAAATAACTTCAGTGATAAAAAAGTTCTCTGCCTTTTGAGGATTGTTCTTGAAGTCGTGGCTTGTCAATCCTATACGGATGGACATGAATTTAACCTTCAAGGAAGACCCAATTCACAGATTCAAGACAGGACTGACCTGCACGTAACCTGCACAGTCATTTTCATACCAGTTAGACTTTGAGCACAAAAACTATGACGAACCAGAGGTGTCCATGGAAATGTATCGATTTTCCAAAGAAACTTTCGGCATCCTGTGAGAGTCTGACAAGACTCCTGTGGCTCAAATTGCCCAACAACATGGTAATAACAAGCAGATGACTAACATGATGTAACAGCATTTAAGCAATATGAGCATTGACAGCGTCAAATATCAGTACCAATCATCGAAGCCCCGGATGCCCGGGGCTTCTTTTTCTTTCTTCTAACTTTTCTGTGAGGCCCTCAGGCTGGAGGGGGGCTAACTCCCTAGCTGCCAGCATCTACCGAGCATCGAGTGCGTGGGCGGTTTCCTGGTGTTGCATGTCATGGACAAGATCATAAAGATTCTTGGACTGCCCGGCCAATTTCTCGACGGCCTGGGCGGACAGTCCCATAACCTGGGCGGTTTCGCCGGATATACGGTTGATATGGTCCACGGTGCGGCCGATTTCCTCGCTGGCGGCGGACTGTTGTTCAGCTGCGGTGGCGATGGAGCGGACCTGATCGGCGGCGTCGTCGACGAGGGTGACGATGGAGGAGAGGGCCTCACCCGAGCGGCGGGCCATGTCTGTGGCGGCCTCGACGTTTTGAACGGCGCGGTCGAAACCAGCGATATTGGCCTGGGTGACATCCTGGATACCATGGATGGCGTCGCCAACTTCGGAGGTGGCGGCCATGGTTTTTTCGGCGAGTTTGCGGACCTCGTCGGCGACCACGGCAAAACCCCGTCCGGCCTCGCCTGCCCGAGCGGCCTCGATGGCTGCGTTTAAGGCCAGGAGGTTGGTTTGGTCGGCAATATCGGAGATGACATTCATGATAGCGCCAATATTCTCGGCTCGGCGACCAAGATCGCCCATATCGACCTTGAGGGCCCGGGACTGTTCGGCGATGCCGCCGATACGATTGACCACCTCGCCCACGATCGAAGCGCCCTCTTCGGCTTTGCGTCTGGCTTGGTCGGTGGTTTCGGCAGCCCGGGCGGCATTTTTGGCCACTTCGAGCACTGTGGTGTTGAGTTCCACCATTGAGGTGGCCGCCTCGGAGGCCAGACGGGATTGGTCTTCAGCTCCACGGCTGGCCTGTTCGATCTGGGCGGCCAGTTGTTGGGAGGCAGAGGAGACCACTTCTACGACAGTTTCGATGCGGCCGGCGGCCTGGAGCATACCTTCGGCCTTGGCGTTTTCGGCCTGACGGCAGGCCTCGTCGGCCTTGGCCCGTTCGACCTTGGCGGCGGCGGCCTCGCTTTCGGCGGTCTGTTTGGCCCCGGCCACCTCGTCCATGCGGCGCTGGATGTCGGCGGCCATGGTGGTGAGCGCCTTGGCCAGGGTGCCGGTCTCATCTTGCTGGCTCACGTCCAGGTGGGAACCTGTTTCGCCCCTGGAAACGCTATGGGCGAATTCCACGCAACGCAGGAGCGGCCGGGTGAGCATACGCGACAGGAACAGGGACAGGACGCCAAAGACTAGCATGCCACCGAGACCGGCTAGGCCAATGGCGAGAATGATGGAGTCCCGATCCCGGAGCATGTCGGTCATGTCGATGCCCGCGAACAGCATGCCCACGACGGTGTCGCCGTTGTGCAGCGGCACGTAGGCGGTGCGATACTGCCGGCCGAAAATGACATTTTCCCCGAAATATGTCTGTCCCCGTTGCAGCACGGTGTCGACGACAGCCGGGTTGGCGATCCGGGTGCCCACGGCCCGGTGGCCGTCCTGTTCGATTGTGGTGGAAATACGGGTGTCGCCGTCGAATATGGTGGCTTCCACCCCAAGGCTCTGCTTGATGCCGTCGACCAAGGTGGAATTCCTGGTCAAATCCTGCCCCGTCATAACCACGCCGACAACCTTGCTGCCCTTTTTGACCGGGGCGTAGGCGCGGATGGAAAAGCCCACAGTGTTGCCCTTTTCCAGCAGGCATGAGGCCTCACCGGCCAGAGCGGTTTTCACACCCTCCTGGTTGCCTATACTATCTCCCGTCTTGTCATTATGCCCCCGGGCAACGACTTTGGCGGTCGCGTCGGCGAATACGACAATGTCAAGCTTGTTTTCGGAAAGGACGGACTGGGCCAACCGTTGCAAGCTGTTCGTATCACCAGCGAGGACACCCTCGATGACGGAGGATTGCTGGGCTTGGTTTCGAGAAATGTCGAGATAGCGTTGTTTGTAGTTGGCCATTTCGCGCCTCATGACATTGCAATCCCCTAGCACGACACGTGAAACAATCTGCTCAAAGCCGTTCCTAACTGAAAAATATGCTATAATTTGAATAATCATTACGGTAGCAACAACGGAAACAGCCACAAGCCCAACAATTTTAAGTGTAATTGTAAAACGCAAGGCAGTTTTCCTCCATTATTATTGGTTAGTTAATTGTATAACTTTATATGGTCGCGTCCGTCAACGTGGTGTAAATTTCGGCGTGCTTGAGGTGGCAATCGGTCAGGCTGCCCTGGGTGGAATTTGGGCTGGCTGCGCCTCGTTGGGTTGAGTGTTGAGTTCGGCCATGGCCTCAACCTGCATGTAGCGGCTTTGCAGCTGCCACTCGTCGTTTTGCTCCAGCAAGATGGCCCCGATGAGCCGGATGATGGACTGCTCGTTGGGGAAGATGCCGACCACGTCCGCTCGCCGCTTCACCTCTTTGTTCAGCCTTTCCAGCGGATTGGTGCTGTGCAGCTTGACCCGGTGCTGTGCTGGGAAGGTCATGTAGGCCAACACGTCGTGCTCAGTTTCGTCCATGAAGCTGGCGAGTTTTGGCCATTTGCCGCGAAGCTGGTCAGCGACATGCCGCCAGGTCTGACTGGCGCTGACCGCGTCCGGCTGCAAAAAGGCCTGCCGTAGGGCGGCGGAAACCATGGCGTGCTGCGATTTCGGGACGCGAGCCAAGGCGTTTCGCATCCAGTGGACCCGGCAACGCTGCCATGTGGCCCCGAACGTCTTGGCAATGGCTGCTTTGAGCCCTTCATGGGCATCGGAGACGACCAGTTTCACGCCAGTGAGGCCTCGACGAAGAAGGCCTTTGAGGAAAAAAGACCAGAACGGCTCAGCCTCACTGGGGCCGATGTGCAACCCCACGATTTCCCGGCGGCCTTCCGTGTTCGCCGCCACGGCGATTATGGCGGCAACGCTGACCACCCGGCCGCCTTCGCGCTGTTTGAGGTAGGTCGCGTCCAGCCACAAATAGGGCCATTCCCCGGCCAGCGGCCTGGAAAGAAAGGCATGGACTCGTTCATCAATGTCCTTGCACAGCTTGGACACTTGGGATTTCGAGATGCCGGAAAGTCCCATGGCCTGGACGAGATCGTCCACGCGCCGCGTCGATATGCCGCCGATCCAGGCCTCCTGGATGACGGCCACCAAGGCGCGCTCACTGGTCTTGCGCGGCTCCAGGAAGGGCGGAAAGTAGCTGCCCTGACGCAGCTTGGGGATGCGCAGTTGCAGGGAGCCGACGCGGGTATCAAGGCTGCGGTCCCGGTAGCCGTTGCGGTAACTGACCCGCTCGGCGCTTCGTTCGTGGCGGCTAGCGCCGATCAAGCCGTCCACATCAGCCTCCATGAGAAGCTGCAAGACCGCTTCCGCCAGGGAACGGAGAAAATCACCGCCGTCGGCCTTTTGCATCAGCTCGATTAATGCCATGCTGTCCTCGGCCATCATGGTCTCCTTTGGTTGCAGGTGCGGCTTCGCAACTTCACCTTACAGCCAATTGACCTGATGGCCACCTCGCCCATCCCGTCCAGGCTGGAGGCTCCCCCCCGGCCTGGACGACTCCAGAATTTACACCACCTGCGTGGACTCTACCCTTTATTAAACCAGTAAATCACCTGTCAATAGGGCATTCTCCCAAAAAAATTTGGGAAAAAGCCCTATTTGTATGCTGCAAAAAAAACATTTTTTAGGAATTACGATAAATTATACTAAATTTTGTAAACCTCCCATTCTTAGTGCCAGTCGAAAGTTGAGACCTCTGGCGAGTTGATGGCGAGGTATTCGGAGGGGGTGAGGTCCCCGAGTGACTCATGGGGCCGTTGCTCGTTGTATTGCTGCAGCCAGTCCTCCACGATCTCTCTGGTATCGCACTAGTTGCTGAAAATATAGAAGTCCAGCACCTCATGGCGAAATGTGCGGTTGAGTCTTTCGATATACGAGTTCTGTGTTGGCTTGCCCGGCTGGATGAACTCCATATCCACTCCTCGTTTTTCGGCCCAATCTGCCAGGGCCACGGACACGAGTTCCGGTCCATTAGCCATTCACAGCTTCGCGGGACAGCCTCTCAAAGCAACCACTCGGTCCAGCACCCGAACGACTCTCGCAGCCGGCAATGTGGTATCCACCTTGTTGATGGCGAGAGACTCGCGATTGAAGTCGTCGAGAACGTTGAACGTATGGAAGCGTTGGCCACTCATCAGGACATCACTCATGAAGTCCACCGACCAGCATAAAGTGGCCGCCGCTGGAACGGCTAGTTTCTTGGGATTTCTCGAAGGGAGCTGCCTTTGCGGCGCAAATACAGCTTCAAAGTGCGGTACACCCGGTGCACACGCTTGTGGTTCCACATTAGTTGTTCGCGGCGCATCAACGGAAACAACTTGCCGAAGGCGAATCGCGGAAACTGCTCGGCCAGCCTGACGAGTGCTTCAATCACCAGTTCGTCGTCAGCCCCCTCGGGCTGGTAGCCGTACATAGACCTGCTCCGGCTGAAAGCTCGACAGGCACGGCGTAGGTTCAGCACATGCTCGACGTGGGCGTAGGTGACCAACTCGCGTTTGTCGGCTGGCTTCACAACTTTTTTGCGATCACATCCTTCAAAGGCCTGGTTCTCCAGGCTCAACTCGGCAAACATCTGCTTGAGACGGCTGTGCTCGGCCTCAAGATCTTTGAGGCGGCGCATATCAGACGCTTCCATGCCTCTGTATTTGGTTTTCCACTTGTAGAACGTGGTCGCGCTGATGCCCTGTTCTCGGCAAATTTCAGCAACAGGTCGGCCTGCCTCGCCTTCCTTGAGCATCTTGACAATTTGCGTCTCAGAAAATCGAAATTTCCGCATCGTTCCCTCCTGGGGGATGGTTTGCCAGAAATCTCGGTCCTTCCGGCTTTTCCGTGGGTAGGTGACCGGCTATGGTCAACCCGGGAGGGTGACCATGAAGGACACGGACCTGTATTCTCGGATTCTGGGGCTGAGCGACCCGTGGTTTGTTGCTGACGTCGAGTTGAACACGGCTGGAGGCCAGGTGAATGTCCATGTCGAACATGCTGCCGGTGTTCGATGGCGCTGTCCGACCTGTGGTCGCGAACTGGCTTGTCGGGATCATGCCGAGCCCCGGGTATGGCGTCACCTCGATACCTGCCAGTTCAAGACCTTCCTCCATGCCCGGGTTCCGCGCGTGGAGTGCCCGGAGCACGGCGTGCTTCAGGTGAAAGTGCCTTGGGCCGAGGCCAAAGGGCGCTTCACCTTGCTCATGGAACGCTTGATCATCGATGTGTTGCGCGAGTGCGCTACAGTGGTCTTGACCTGCCGGAATTCTTCGGACCAGTCATTTTTTGAGGGTGGCTCCTGGGTTTGAGTTGTTGCCGACCATCTCTACAAAGGCCATCGGCGACATTCTGCTCTCGACTACATGTCGTCCTTGGCTTACGAAAGGATGCATGCTTTCGCTTCTTGAGAGTTCAAGTCAAAAAGACTCCACAAAATCGGGTGAACTCCAAGCTCCACCTGGAAGCTGACGCAGAAAAGCTCCTCAGGACCGTCTTTGGCGAAGTCGATTGATCGGTCTCACGACCTCTCACCCAACTCATTCAAACAATTCGGCATGGGTGCCCGCGCGAACAAAAACAATCAGGCTGCTGGAGGATGCTTCCGCGAGTCGGTAGACAAGCAGAAAATCTCCGCCGACGTGACATTCGCGATATCCCTCCCAATTGCCTACGAGTGGGTGATCGGACCATTCAGGTGCGAGCGGCCCGTCATTGGCAATCAGTAACAGCATGACTTCCTTGAGTCGCCGCATATCGTATCGGCCTGAACGCTCTAACCGCTTCCAATCTTTGAGGAAGGGCTTCGTATAATCGGCCGCCCTCGGCAGTGGAGCCCGTTTACTGCTGGCCGGCTTCTTCGATGGCATTGAACACTTCCTCAGCACTCTGGAAACGCACGCGGCGAGTCTTAACAATGTCCTCAGCTTCGGCCATCGCAGCGCGGGTCGTGGCATTTGGTGCCTTCAACTCGAACGGCAGCTGTTTCTCGGCGGCGACCCGCACCAGCAGGACGCGGACGGCGTCGGAAATGGAAAGGCCCATCGTGGCAAGAGTTTCCGCCGCCTGAGCCTTGACGTTTTCATCCACGCGGACGTGGACCATTGATGTGGCAGCCATGGCGACCTCCTTTTTCTGAGATACAATGTAACTCATCATCACAGGCAAGGCAACCCGATCTGTCAACGGATCTTCGAAGTACTCTTCACGCAGGCCATACGTGTTCTCATCCTTGGCGGCTTAAGCCGCTATCTGAGTTATGCTGCCGATGGGGTCAGTCGTGTCCAAGACTGCTCCCCCGTCGAAGCCGATCCCATAGCCGTGTCCCTCGCGCTCTGGATGCGCTCTCTTATCCCTCCTGTTTCTTTTCGGCACCGTTCAGGCTGCCTTGCTGGAGACAGGAAAGACCTAGCCGAGCTGCATGCTGGCGCTTCTCCGGCAGTACAAGCAGGAAATTTCAGCTTTTCAACCAAGCGGAAGCTTGCCAAGGAATTTGGCCGAGACAGCTATTAAAAATATCTCTAATAATTCGAAATAATTATCTGTCAAAATATTTCTCGCTAGGCTGGCCGCAAGCTGGCTGTCTTGCTTCTCCTGCTTGAGCTCACCATTACACTCCGAGATATAGAAGAAAAATTTTTCTTGTCATACAAAGGAATTTCCTTCATAAATTTCGCGTTGCCCACGGTTGCTGGCTGGCGACGGAGCCCCGGGCTGGCCAGCCAATAATGGAGGGAATATGCAGCTCACACAGGATGATATCGCTCAAGCTATGGATGCCACTTTATCCAAATTGTTAGCGCCTGTTGCTGAAATAGAAGTTCTCAGACGAAAAGAATTTCTGACTGAAGAGGAGGCGGCAAAGCTTTTCTCCATGTCCGCCGCGACTCTCAAGACCAAGAGGTGTCGCGGCGGAGGACCAAGCTACATCAAGGATGGTGGACGGGTTCTCTATTCCAGGAAGTCGTTGCAGACATACCTGGAAGGCAAACGCGTCAAGACGAATGAACAGCCATAGGGGGCTTGCCATTTTGGGCCATGACCTCCACGTGGCTGATGGCCTTGCGTTTGGTGTCGGGACACAGGTGAGAATAACGTTTTGTCATTTCCAGGCTTGAATGCCCAACAAGTTCTCCAATGGTGTACAGGGGAACTCCCCGAATCGCCAGCCAACTGCAAAAGGTGTGTCGGAGGGTATGAAATACGACTTTCTGCCTGCGATCCGTCAGGCCGTCGTTGAATCCGAGGGCCTTGATCACCTTGGCAAACGTGTTGCTGGTGTCGGTCACACGCAACGGTTTGCCTTCTCTGGAGCAGAAAAGCAGCCCATCCGGAGTGGCAGGCATGACATCCTCGAATACCGGCGCGACGGCATCGGTCATGTGTGCCATGCGCGTGCCAGCCTTGGCGTCGCGCACGTGAACGACTCTGGATGGCAGATTGATGTCGCTGCCACGCAAGGACAAAATTTCCCCGATCCGCATGCCGGTATGCAAGCTGATCATGGCCATGCGCCACCAGGACGGGCTTCTGGTTTTCAGGGCGTCGAGCAGTCGTTCCGCCTCGTCCGGAGTCAGGTATCGGATGCGGGCGTTGTCGGCGCGGGGCATCTTGAGTCCATCGGTCGGCACAGTGCCCGAGTAGAGATTCCAAGAGATAAGTTTCCGATAGATGCGGCGAATATCCCCCAGGATGAGGCGGGCGCTCGCCGGGGCCAACCCCTTGCCGAGCAGTTCCTGCTTGAAGGTTTCGAGAGCCAGCGGCGTAATCCGATCCAAGGGAGTGGAACTGAAGCGCGGGGCTATGTGGCAAGTATACCGACTCACCTCGTCGCGGGGGTGGGCCAGATTGGGCAACCACTTCTCCTTGAAGATGGCCCAGGCGTCGCCCATGGTCATGGCAGTTTTGCGTGTTGGGATCACCTCCCCGTGTCGAACGACTTGCACACGCTCCGATCGTTTCTCGTTGGCAAATTGGGCGGTGAATCCTTCGGACTTCCAGCCTATTTTTTCCCAGACCTTGCGGCCGTCGGCGGTTTTGTATGTGATGTCGAAACAGATATCGGCCTTCCCGTCGCGTGGGTTTCGGCGAGTTTCGCTCTTTCGTTGGTAGACGCCCGTGAACTTTGTGCGCTCTCTTTGTCCAGCCATTTTTGCTACCTTATTGATACCCTGAGATGGGAAGTAGCTACCTTATTGCTACCTAAGGGCGCAACCCCCCGCCACGCAGGACAACATATAACTACCAATAATTGTGTGCTTTTCAATCTAAATCAAAATCAAGCAACTTCCTACAACGGCTATAGCAACTTATTCGTAATCAGCAGGTCGGGAGTTCGAGTCTCCCCGCTGGCTCCAGATTTCAAGGGGTTAGGACCACGGTCCTGGCCCCTTTTTCATTTTTCAGCGGGTCGACCTGTTGGCTCCTTTGGCTGATGGGATTGGTCTGGTATCCCACGGCCCGTGGATTCTGGGTGTCGCGGCCCGCCTCGTCAAAGATTGTTCTTAGAGTTCGATGTGTTGGATCGTGCCCGACTTGTCGGACAGATTCGACGCAGTTTTATCTCGTCATATCAGCATGTTGACACTTTCCGTCGCAAAGTATGGAGGGCGGATGGTCATTCGCAGAATGGGAGCATGTTTCGTCAAGGGAGGTGCTGGGGGCTGGTGAAGTCTGCCGGTGTTGGAATTTCTTCATGCGGCCCGGTCTTTCTACTTGTCACCTGGGTAGAATCATTGGTAAATGGATATCAATTTTCGACGAATTACTACTCTTCTCAAGGTTTTTTCCGATAGTTGTTCATTTAAGAGGAATTGACATGAATAAAAAATTTTTGGTCAGCAGTCTATGTATCATTACTGCATTAATGATTTTATCGTTCTGGTGGCAAAGGAGTCATGGCTGGAAGAACGTTGTTATCAATGAAGTAAAAAGCAGGCTTATCGACCCTGAATCTCTACAAATTGAATTTTTAGGTTTTTTGAGTAACTATAAAAATACCGGTTGTGCAATAATTAATGCGAAAAATAGCTTTGGTGGTTACACGGGAAGAAAGCTAATGTCTTTTTCGCTTAATAATGACAGAACAAACGCCACAATCAATATAGACGATTCTGAAGCGAAGTCAGTATGTTCTTTAGTATGTAACCATGTATTTTGACAATAAAAAGTTTTTCGAACATCTATCACCTTCAATAGCTTCAGGGCAAAGGGTAAAAAAGCAAAACAGCTTGCTAAAAGAAAATTTATTATTGTAGATTTACATAGGGTCACTCAAGGCGTAACATCGAAAGTCCAACCCGTGGGGGATGAAGCATCTGGACGCCCAGAACCGGCTTGCCCAAACGTAACATCGGTCGCGGATGGATATTTTTAAACCATATGAAACCGAGGGTTAAAGGTGAAGATTATGAGTAACCATAGTGATGGAGAGCGTGATGGGGATGGTGTTTGGAGCGACAATAATGGATGGATTCCCGACGATGTCCCTTTTGAAGATTCAGATGGTAATTATATAGAAATGGATGTTCCCGATGACGCTGTTGGTTCCGACAGCGATGGCGACTGATCCCATCTTATCATCTTGAATTTTTTAATCTCCGAAGAAAATTGGCTGGGTAGAAGTACCACTGCATGCAGTTTGCCTGTGAAAAATAGGGACAATGGATGGTCTGTCGCGAGATGGGCTGTCAGGTTAGAGTTATCGGGAAAAGATGGATCTTCTTAAACCGATGGGAGTACTCATTGGAGAAATCAAAGCGTCTGTCTGGCCAGCTTTATCAACCGCTAGGTGCGGCTGTCTTCGTGGGAACTGCTGATCGCCTGGATAGCTTAAATGAAAAGGGATAGATGCATGAAAATATTGTTTGGAGTAATAATTGTTGTCATATTTTCGTCTACACTTTCGTTCGCACAAGGAAACGTCAATCCTTCAGATATGGCTCAAGCGCAGTCATTTGTGGCATCACTTCCTAAAGTATGTGGCAGCAATGTGGACACGCATAGCGATGGTTCTGTAGTTGTGACTTATTCGTGTCCAGGCAAAAGTGGTGGAGTTGCCACAGGGACTATTTATGTCAAAGATGGTAAAATAACAAAAATTTATTAAGTTTATAACACAACACTTAAGCGTTTTATTTGTGGCGAAAGGTGTTTTTTGCTTTTTATATTTGAATATTGCCTATTAATTCACATTAAAAACGGGTTGGTGATATGAAACGCATATGCTTGCTTTTGTTTGTAACAATTTTTATGGGGTGTGGCCATTGGATTCCTCCAAAAGGCATGTCTCTTGAACAAGCAAGAATAGAAGAGTTCAATTGCAAATACATGTCAAAATCTATGAACCATGAACACGGACTTATAAACACTTTGGTCACCGCGGAAGACTATACTAGCTGTATGCGGTCAAGAGGATTTATTTTTGTATCTAACAGTTCACAACGTGGCGATACACAAAATCAAAACCACGTAAATACACAAACGGTATCGGCCACTCCAGAAATGCAGAATGTTGTGGCAAGTACTAGCAACGTACAAAAGCAGGTATCTGGTTCGATTGATATAAAGGAGGTGTTGACGAAGTCTGAATATTTTAAAAGGTTTTACGCCATCGAAAAGGGAAAAATGAGAGGGGCGAAATCTGCTGCATATAACTTGGCCCTGCGAGAAATTAAACGCCTTGCTGTCGTTTTTTGCAAGTCTCGGAATTATGCATTTCTTTCGATATGGGGAGAGAGTAAGGACAATTACGACATGGGGTATGTTTGCCTCCCTGAAAAGCCTACAAATTCAAAGACTCCAAACATACATGATGTTGGTGATGCGACATTTTATTTTACGTCGTATGTTGATCGAGAATTTGAGCAGGGAAAGATTTGATCGCTACATTGGCAAGCAAGTGCACCACCTCAAAGGAGAAAAATAGCTAGACAATTATTCAGAAACAACAAACTTCTATTGCCTTAGCTTAATTTTTCATTGCAAGTTTTCCATGCAACTGCAGACTTCTAATGGTACGCATTCCATTTTTTTTGAAAAATACATGCCGCCTCTTACCTGTGTTGGCCATAGATTTCAGGAGAAAAATTTATGAAATCTATTTGTATAGCAATTTTTGCTTTAATACTCAGTGTTAACTTTTCCTTCGCACAAAGACCGAAATATACCACTGAACAGGCTGCGATGGCTTTTGAAATGCACCTGGAGCTTATGGTTTCTGGTATTATCAAAGACGAAAAAAGAGACGATATTTGGGTCGTATTATTTAAAGAGCACATATGGAAAAAATTTAAAGAAGACCAAAAAAAGAATATAGTCATTTGTTTTTACATATGCGCAGACCAAGTAAATAAAAATCTATCTCATTTAGAAATCAGAGGGATGGCAAATCACAAAATGCTCGCAAGTGCTGACTTCGATGAAGGGGAGAATAATATACTGTATAAAATTATGGAGTAGTAATAAACTAACCAAAGATAATCCGCAAAATTGACAAAAAACAGCTATGCATAATTTTTGTCCCTTTCCCCAGCCAACACTGCGCCAACGGATTTTGTTGGCGCCCT
>Ga0268360_1002439_pt1 | contig 14616 bp, 13 predicted proteins | sample BioMet11_FD_192465 | JGI IMG/M metagenome (GOLD analysis project Ga0268360, IMG submission 192465) | Sewage microbial communities from Oakland, California, United States - Biofuel 11 (Illumina Assembly) | ecosystem: Engineered > Wastewater > Sewage > Unclassified | place: USA: California... | reverse complement strand
GTTTAAGCCAAACAGCAATATTCACTCAACTGAATTGGGCGTAAGTACTTCCCTTAGTGTTCCGAATTTTCTTTTAGCTCCCGACAGATGGTTCCAGAATGCAGTTGTTCCGCGCACGGAATTTATATCCTCTTACAGCTATCAAAAGCGTCCGGAGTATACAAGAAACATTCTGTCTGCAAGTTACGGATATACATGGAATGCCTACGGCAAATGGTTCTTTAAGGCAAATCTGCTTCAGGCAAACATTGTTAAGCTTTATAATCTGGATACGGCTTTCTATAAAAAACTTAATGACCCTTTCTTGCGCAATTCATATAAAGACCACTTTGACATTGGAGTAGGGGGAAACGTTTATTTCACCACAGACGCATCCACAAATCCGGCTCGCAGTTTCTTCTATTTTAGATACTCCGTTGATTTGAGCGGAAATCTGATAAGTTTGTTTGACAATAATTTTGCCACGGATGGTGCCGGAGAGAAATTGATATGGAAGTCTCCTTATTCTCAGTATTACAAGATGGAATTGTCATCTGTATACACCATAAAGATAGGACAGAACAAAAACCACATGCTTGCAATGAGAGTGCTTGGCGGAGTGGGACGCGGGTACGGAAATTCTTCCGTTATGCCATTTGAAAAATTATTCTGGGGAGGCGGAGCTTATGATTTAAGGGGCTGGCAGCCAAGAACTTTGGGTCCCGGTTATGCGCAATTGGATACTGCATGGAGAATTTCCAATCAGACCGGAGACATAAAACTGGAGTCAAATGTGGAGTATAGGTTTCCGGTATTTTGGATATTGCGCGGGGCTGTATTTGCAGACGCAGGAAACATCTGGACATTTGACAGAGGTAAAGACGACGTAACAGGAAAACAAACAGATGAGGCCGGAATCTTTAGAGGCAAAAACTTTTACAAACATATAGCATTAGATTGCGGAGTAGGACTTAGACTGGATCTCAGTTTTGCGCTGCTAAGATTAGACCTTGGTTTTAAAACATTTAACCCGGCCTCATCAGAATGGATAGGACCGGGCAAATGGTTCAAACATAATAACTTTGAATTCAGTTTTGGAATAGGCTACCCTTTCTAACGGTCTTGCCAAATTCTTTAATCTTATTTTTCAAACTTCAGATATCCAAAATATTCAGGTCTGTGATAATCGGGTCTGGGTGTACCGATTGGGTTCCATGTCAAATAATGAGCTTGCGGCATTGCATCTCCGCACTTATATACGTTACCCATTACTCTCTTGCCTTTCAAGTCTTTAACACCATTCTCGCATATTAGTTTAATAGGTAAAACAATTACCATCGTCCAATCATAAACCTCCTGTTTATCTGCGCTCACGCAAACATCGTCGTCCTTAACTTTGTTTCCGGCCAAATCATTTTCCTTATCTATCTCTCTAATACCAAAAGCCTTATTCCCCAAAGTAGAAAATCTGCGTATAAGTTTTGTTACCTCAGGCTGAGCGTTATGCCTATTCTTTCTCCCTTCTCCCATCCCTAGCAAGCCATGTCCTATGCAATTCATTTCCAAATTAAAATAGAGAGAATCATTCAGATTATCGGAAGGTTTAATAAAAAATTCCATACAATCATCCGTCCATGGCTGCGAGTTTTCATCTTTATCAAATACAGCTTTTAGTGCCGTCTCTTTAACATTATATTGTATGTAAATATCTGTATCAGTATACATTATCTTAAAGCTCGCGACAGGTTTGTAATCTCCGTTTGCTTTTGGCCAATTGACCACATCAACTGCACCGGATGATACCTTTTCACTCTCAAACTTTTTATTGATTTGCAAAAAAGTAGGGGACTCAGTTGAAAATTTAACATGTTTCACCTTATAGGTTTTACGTACAACTTCTTTATCTGCATTCAATGCTTTGTTCACAGCCCCGTTGTTTTTTGTATTCATATTAATCTGGTTATTAACAACATTAATGCTCCCTGCATTCATGTTTCCAAAAGGAAGCAGTGCCACAAGGAGCATTAATGGTTTTACTATTCTGTTCATAAACAACCTATGTGTCAAAAGAAAAATCCGTCGGGATTAAAATTTATATCTCACAAATAATTCAATTGCTTGATATTCAGCCATGCCGAGTTTATCAAATATTACCGCGGTGTTGTGATTTCTCTCCTCTGCCCTAAGCCAGAATTCACGAGCATCCGACCCTGGGAACAACGGGTAGTCTTTCTGAGACTGGTGACGGAAAATGGCATCTCTTTTAATTTTAACCTCTTCCGGGCTCAACGGAACAGCCATCTCCTCCTCTGCGACATCCCACTCCTGCCATGCGCCTCTGTACATCCAAACTCTGCAGTCCTTAAACCAAGACTCTTTCTTAAGCTCATTGCAGGCAGTTATAACCGCTTGGAAACAAACTCTATGTGTGCCATGCGGATCTGACAAATCGCCCGCAGCAAAAATCTGATGAGGTTTTACTTTTTGAAGCAGTTTCTTTACTATTTCAATATCTTTTCTCCCAAGCGGATTTTTCTTTACACCGCCCGTCTCATAGAAAGGCAATGCAAGGAAGTTTACATGACTTTCCGGAATTCCAAGATAGCGGCAGGCAGAACGGGCTTCTCCGCGACGGATAACCGTCTTTATCTCTCTGACAATCATTGGATCAGCTTCTCCTGGATGCTTCTTTGCAAGAGCAGCCTTGATGTTAGTGAAGAGTTCTTTTGCTTTTTCATCAGAGAAGCCAAACAATCCGGCGCTCTCTCTGATAAAGTCCAGATATCTTACAACATCATGATCAAAGACGGCTATATTTCCGCTGGTCTCATAAGCCATATAGATATCATGTCCCTGTTCTGAAAGTCTTGCAAGAGTTCCTCCCATTGAAATCACATCGTCATCAGGGTGAGGGCTAAATACTACAACTCTCTTTGGATAAGGTTTTGCACGCTCCGGACGGGTAGAGTCATCGGCATTGGGTTTTCCTCCCGGCCATCCGCTGATAGTATGCTGCAAATCATTGAAAACTTTAATGTTAATCTGACTGGCAGGCCCTTTTGTAGTAACAAGGTTTGACATCAAATTATCATTGTAATCTCTGTCTGTAAGTTTAAGAATTGGCTTGTTCAATTTCCTGCAAAGCCAGAACACCGCCTTTCTGATAAGATAAGGAGTCCACTCAACTTTATCGGTCATCCACGGAGTATCAATTCTTGTAAGTTTAACGGATGCCGCATTATCAATAAATATGTGTATGTTCTTATGTTCCTGAAGATAAGAGGCGGGATTCATGCTGTCTACATCACCCTCTACAAGTGCTTTCACTGAGTTACCGGAACCTTCTCCCCAAGCCAGGAAATAAATCTCCGCAGCTTTAAGAATTGTTGCAATACCCATTGTAATAGCATAATAAGGAACATCCCCGACACCAAAGAAATCGCTTGCCGCCGCAACTCTGGAGGAGTAGTTAAGCGCAATCATTCTTGTCTCAGAGTTATACGCAGAAGCTGGCTCATTCATTCCCATATTACTGGTAATCAAGATGTCTATACCGCCTGCTTTTGCTATTTCATCCTCAAAACCCTTGCAATATTTCTGGACATCGTCCATCTTATTGCTTTTTATATAATGGACATTCTTTGCGGGAATATCTACATCATCAACAAGGCATTCTTTAATAAATCTGTAATGACTCTGTAATTCATTGCGGTCCAACGGATAGAAATCATCCATATTAAAAACCTCAATATTTTTGAAGCTTAGCCTCTTTGCTTTTACGGCATTAATCATCTCATCATAAACTGCAAGACACGTAGAAGTTGAAGCAAGTGCAAGAACAAGATTTTCTCCCTTCTTTGCTTTCTCATTTGATTGTTTAATAACCTCATCTACAACAATCTTGGCTGCATCAGCTGCCTCATTGAAGATGGTTACCGGTAATTTTTCATACCTCTTTGAAAAACTTGACGTTAAAAACATTTTGTATTGTGTTTAATAAATTTCTTTTTTCAGACAAGCCGCTGTTTTAAAACAATTTGCCGTCTATCATTTTAATGCGTTTCTGAGATTAACAAGATCCTTTACTAAAGGTTCCATTAGACTTAAATTCAGCATATTGGCTCCGTCTGATTTTGCCAGTGACGGCTCCGTATGCGTCTCCATAAACAACCCGTCCGCCCCAACGGCAAGCCCCGCCTTTGCAAGATGCGGAATAAGCCAAGGTTCTCCGCCGGTAACTCCGCTCATTTGATTAGGCTTCTGCAATGAGTGCGTAACATCCAGAACCACAGGAAATCCAAACTTTTGCATTTTTGGTATTCCTTTAAAATCTACAACCAAATCATCATACCCGAAGGTTGTTCCTCTCTCCGTTAATATCACTTTATTATTTCCTGAATCCGTAACCTTCTTTGCAGCAAATTGCATGGATTCAGGAGATAAGAACTGTCCCTTTTTAATATTTACATATTTTCCCGTCTTTGCCGCAGCCTCCAGCAATTCTGTCTGCCTGCATAAAAAAGCGGGAATTTGAAGCATATCCACATCATAAGATGCGGCAAGCTCGGCCTCCTGGACACTGTGAATATCAGTAACTATAGCAATATTTAATTCTTTTCTGATTTTTTGAAGTATAGAAAGAGCCTCCTTGTCTCCGATCCCGGTAAATGAAGAGATACTGGAGCGATTAGCTTTTTTGTAAGATGCTTTAAATATGAAGGGCACCTGATATTTCTCCGTAATAGCTTTAAGCTCTTTGGCGATTTTAAATGTAATCTCCTCACCCTCAACCACGCAGGGACCGGCAAGAAGAAAGAACATTCCGTTTTTGTAATCCTTTACATTCTCTATAGCTAAAGGTTTCATACTTTTTTTGTTTAAAATTATTACGTAAGAAACAATGTTACAAACTGCAACCGGCCACAAAAGAGACGCAATAAGCAGGCCGCTCTGTTCAACGGCCGCAAAGTTACAAAATATACTTTATAAAAATAGAGTAAAAAGGGTGTAAAGGCTAGTTTAACCCAATTAAAACAGAATATATGATTTCTATTATTATGATGAAATATAAATACGATAGATGTAAATAAAACAATGTTTAAAAATTCAATTTAAATCAAACCATATATTGCAAATTAATATTTATATTTTGGCCATAACCGTCTGATTCTCTGACGTATTTCATCTTCTTTCTTATTCTCCCCCGGATCATAAATTTTTGTGCCGCTCATTTCTTCCGGCAAAAATTCAAGATCGGCAAAATTGCCTGCATATTCATGCGCGTACTTGTAACCGTCAGAATATCCAAGCTCTTTCATAAGTTTGGTAGGGGCATTTCTTAAATGCAGCGGAACAGATAAATCACCTGTCTGCTCAACGCAAGCCGTTGCTCCATCAATGGCCTTAATGACGGAATTGCTCTTTTGGCTGGTTGCCAGATAGATAGCACACTCCGTAAGTGGAATGCGTCCCTCCGGGAGTCCAATCTGCTGGACAGCAGAAAAGGTGGATTGCGCAAGAAGAAGCGCATTTGGGTTAGCAAGGCCAATATCCTCTGCAGCAAGAATAACCATGCGTCGTGCTATGAAAAGGGGATCTTCACCGCCCTTCAACATTCTTGCAATCCAGTATACTGCAGCATTCGGGTCAGAACCGCGCATGCTCTTAATGAATGCGGAAATGATATCATAATGCTGTTCTCCGTTCTTGTCATACATTGCCATGTTCTCTTGTAACCTATTGGTTACTAGTTCATTGTCAATAACAAGTGCCTGAACGTTTCCGGTTGAACTTTTGCCGGGTTTTGTGTCAAACTTTGCACGTCCGCCTGCAGCAGAATTTATTTCTGCAGAACCTATTGCAGACGCCTCATAAGTGCTTGTAATTACCTCCAAGATATTCAGTAATTTGCGGGCATCACCTCCGCTATATCTGAACAGAGCCTCTTTCTCTTTGACCTTAATATTTAGAGTCTTAAGGTATTCATCTTTTTCAAGCGCACTTGTGAGCAGTGTATCTAAATTCTCGACAGTAAGTTCTTTTAGAACATAAACCTGACATCTGCTCAAAAGCGGGCTAATAACCTCAAATGAAGGATTTTCCGTAGTTGCACCAATAAGAATTATAGTGCCATCTTCAACTGCTCCCAGCAAAGCATCCTGTTGGGACTTGCTAAAGCGGTGAATCTCATCAATGAAAAGAATAGGGGTCTGTCGGGAGAATAAATTTTTATCCTTGGCTTTTGCTATTACTTCTCTAACTTCCTTAACTCCTGAACTTACAGCGGAAAGTGAAAAGAAAGGTCGATTGAGCTGTTGGGATATTATGTATGCCAGCGTGGTTTTGCCGACTCCGGGAGGGCCCCATAAAATGAAGGATGAAATATTCCCGGTATCAATCATGTTGCGCAAGATGGCGCCCTTGCCGACAAGATGTTCTTGTCCAACGTATTCATCTAAGCTCTTGGGTCTTATACGCTCCGCCAGCGGAATCCTGTTTCCTGCACTGCTCACCTGCATACTACTTTCCGATTTGCCGACATACATATTTCCTTCATCATTCATCAAGACAAAGTTAATCTTTTTTTGCAAGTCATTTGTAGTGTCATTTGTAGTGTCATTTTTGGTGTCACAGGTACACAATGTGCACCCATAAAGCAAATGGAACACGCTCATAGTATGTGCTGGCGCCGTATGCTAAAGGTGTACCCCTAGGGTGCTGTGTATATCAATGCGTTACAAAAGATCTCAATTTTAAATCCGGGATATTTTACAACTACTTGATTGTCAAGATCACCCCAGACTCCCCTAGATCAGATAGTTAAGATCAAGGCTATGCCAGAGTTAAAGTTAAAGTTAAAACCATAGCTAAAGTCAAAGTTAAAACCATAGCTAAAGTCAAAGTCAAAGTTCTATATACTTACATACTTACGTAACTTACTTACTTAACAATTATATTCTCCGGTTTCCATTTATCCTTAGGTGCAGGATTCTGTGCAGGGTAACCCATTGGGATTACATTCAGAGGAACCAGATTATCAGACAGTCCCAGAATTGTGCTCAGCTTGCCGCAGCGCTCAAGGTCAGGATAGAAACCGGTCCATACGGCTCCAAGTCCAAGGGCATGAGCAGCAAGCAGGATGTTTTCAGTTGCGGCGGAACAATCGTCAATCCAAAAATCTTTTCCGTCGCCAGAAATCATTTTGTTTTTGTCTCCGCAAACAACGATTGCCATTGGTGCTTTTGCCGTCATTCCTGCATTGCGCAGTTCAGAGCCAATCTTTATAAGCAGCTCTTTATTAGTTACTACCACAAATGCCCAAGGCTGTTTATTCATTGCGGAAGGGGCAGCCATTCCGGCCCTCAAAATCTTCTCAACTTTCTCTTTTTCAACGGTCTTGCCCTGGTATGCCCGTATGCTTGTGCGGGTCATAATGTTATTGAGAACAATCTCTGCTCCACTGCATTTATGCGCCTCTTGCGCATTTACGGCAACCGGTGTAACACCCATTAATCCAGCAAATAACAAACTTAAAATTATAATCTTTTTCATATTCTTATTTGTTTAAAATACCAAACTTGCTTGTAAAGATAACTCAAAAATCATTCAAAATCCATCACCCTAGTAACCGTTTTTTTCACAACCCTCATTTGGCAAAAGCGCAGCATAATTTTGCTCATAATAATAAATTAACATCACAAAATTATGCAACAACAAGTAACCACAAAAAGCTGGCTGATAGCCAACTTTGAAATTTGCGCATTTGCCGCCGCCTCAATTGCAGGCCTTATTTTAATGGCATTCTCAAGTGCCTTTCAATCAGAAACAATCTTCCATGCGGAAAAATTCCGGGACTCATTTGGAATAGGGGAATTTATTTTGTTAGCCGTAATAACGGCACAAATAAAAGAGAGTAACCATTTGGTTGGCATTGTTAAATACATGGGAATTTTGATTTGCATTGGAGCCGGCTTCTATATTCTTTCAAATGGCGATGGCTCTGAATCCAAGCTTATTACAAAGCTAATTGTAGTTACTATCGCGACCTTTATTGTTTCAAATATTCTTGCCTCACGCCTCACAAAATTCGCCAACTCTAACTTTGAGGAAGTCCTCTCTGTCCGCGTTCTCTTCAAAAGCAGCAATACGGAAATCTACACAATGAAAGCTAAGTACTTGATAGACAGATTTACAAACATTACGGCATCTATCACTTTAGGCACAGCATGGCTGGTCATTTGTACTTTTTTCCCGACAGTTTTTGTGAGATAAAAACATAATTCAGCACCATTATTACTGAAGCAAGTATTGGAATGAAGAGTTCCTCCCGATGGAATTTTGAAGATGGTATTCTCTCTGATTTATAATTGCACATTTTCCATTTGGTTTTTTCTTCTGCCAAATATTGGTGTATGCCTTGAAACAACCCCTGCTTGGCATATCTGTGTGATAGATTTGCAGTTGATCGGATAGAGCAGAGAATTTTTGGGTAAATTTGAGGTACCAAAACGAAAAAAGATATTCTCTTAGAAGTTTAATAAAACATTGTTGAATCAAATATTTATGTAATGAATGAGGTTGAAGTATTACAATCATTGTTAAAAAAAGTAAACAAGATTGTAGATGAACATAATGCAATAATAGAAGAAAGAAGGAAGCGCGGCGAGTTATTCAATATCTTTGATGTATTGGGACTTGATTCCGATGAAGTCAGATGCCATTCTGCTTTTATCGGTGAACTCTTAAATGTTAATGGGAATCATGGACAAGGAAGCAGTTTCCTAGATGCATTTATTTCGGCAACAGAAATTAAAGATTTAGGTTTAAATACTGATGCTGAATATTGTAAGACTGATAAAGAAGTTTATGTTGGAAAAGTTACAGATGAAGAGGGCGGTAGGGTTGATATTTTAATTCATTCAGCGCAAAAGGCAATTATTATTGAGAACAAAATTTACGCTTCAGATGGTTATAAACAATTAATCAGATACAACAATGTTCAAGACTGGGATAAGTTCATCGTTCTTTATCTAACCTTAGAAGGGTCAAAGCCGGATGAGACTTCAACAAAAAATAAACAGGGAAAAATATGTGAGTATAAGTGTATATCATACAGAAAGCATATACTATCCTGGTTAGACAGATGCATCAAGTTGGCTGCAGAGAAACCACCTATTAGGGAAGTAATCATTCAGTATAAAAATCTAATATTATCGCTAACAAATCAATTTATGGACATAAAGGAAAATGAAAATGAAGAAAAACTCCTTAATTTAATTACTACAAAGGAAAATATTAAAGGAGTTGTGAACATACTACAATCAAGGGATAAGTTTTATAAGAAATGTTTTGAAAAATATTTATTTCCTAAGCTTGATGAGGTAGCAAAGAATAGGGGGTTTGATTTTAAACACAAATATAATCTTAAAAATGGCGATCCAGATTTATTCATGTTCTTTTATGAAGAAGATAGTTCACTACTTATAAAATTCGCTTTTGAATACTACAATTTTCGTGGGTTGATGTGGGGGTTAGATAATAAGGAAAATAATCCTAATACATTTAAAGCCGCAGTCACAACAGTAGAAAATCAGGAGTTAGATAAAAATATAGCGGGGTTATTTAAATTTACGACTAGTAAGAAGAAGCAATTTGCTTATGGCTGGTCTTACGTTGATGATGAGGTTCTCAACTGGGATAATCAGCAAACATTTATGGATGTCATACAGAGCGACAAATTTGCTGATATGGTTGATAAACGAATAAAAGAGGTTAGTAATGCTAAAAAAACAACTAATGCAAAAATGTAATTAAAATCCATAACCATAAAAAAAGCGCCTCCGGGGGAGGCGCCTTTTTTATGCCCTGTCGTGCCCCAACTAATCATCCCAATCCCTGGTCAAAAAATCCTCAACGTCATCTTCATCCTCAAAATTATCCTTCCAATAATTATCGGTATAATCACGTGAATCCTTGCGCAATCCCTGAGTTGAATCTTCTAATTTCTTCTTTTTCATAATGTTATTTTTTAGCAAAAGTATCATGTGCATATGCCAAATCAAAGTAAAGGATAAAAGATATGTAGCGGCCATTATCGCATGCGGAGATTAAATATGCTAATCTCCGCATATTTTGCGGAGATTATTTATTATATTTGCCGCAAATGACATCATAACATGAAAACTCTTTACATATGGCAACAGCAGGAATGGCCTAATTTTAAATGGGATAGCAAGTCCATATCATATTATCTTGGCAAAGCAAGAAATCTGCAAGGCCAACTCCTTATGAAGATAGAACGTCTTGGTTTTAAGATGCAGAACTCTACGGTATTGGATACTCTTACTGCTGATATTACTAAATCATCTGAGATTGAGGGAGTTATCATTGATATGAATGGGGTGCGATCTTCAATAGCACGTCATCTTGGTATAGAAACAGAGGGAATAAAAGGGAGAGACAGATACATAGAGGGCGTTGTACAAATAGTAATGGATGCAACACATAATTGCAATAAGCAATTGACAGTTACAAGATTATTTAACTGGCACGCTGCACTATTCCCAACAGGAAGAAGTGGAGCCATGAAGATAACTGTGGCAAATTGGAGAAAAGGGGATGAACCAATGCAAGTTGTTTCCGGAGCAATGGGGAAGGAAAAAGTCCACTTCCAAGCGCCAGATTCAAAAGAGGTTGCCAGTCAGATGCGTTTATTTTTGAAATGGATAAATAAAGAGGAAAAAATAGATCCTTTCTTAAAGTCAGCGATAGCTCATCTGTGGTTTGTGACGGTGCATCCGTTTGATGACGGGAACGGCAGATTGGCAAGAACTATAGCTGACATGATGCTGGCGCGAGCAGATAACATGCCTCACCGTTTCTACAGCATGTCGGCAGAAATATTGAAAGAAAGAAAGGAATATTATGATATTCTGGAGAAGACTCAAAAAGGGTCACTTGATATAACTTCTTGGCTTGCATGGTTTTTAAAATGTCTGGAGAATGCAATGAAAACGACTGAAAAAGCTATCGGGACAACAATAAAAAAATCTGAGTTTTGGGAGACACACCGCAGCACTCCAATGAATGTCAGACAGGTTAAAATAGTTAACATGCTATGGGACGGATTTTACGGGAACCTGACTACTTCTAAATGGGCCAAGATTGCAAAATGCTCACAGGATACCGCACTAAGGGATATAGAGGACTTGATTTCCAAGAAGATACTTAAAAAGTCCGCAGCTGCAGGAAGGAGTACTGGTTATGAGTTTGTAATCTGATTATTTGCATGCATCGCTCCGCTTACATGCAGTTTGGTAGTGCGCAAAGCGCGCTGCCAATCAGTGGTTTACGTGGCTGCCGCCACAAGGAGACACTGGCGCTACGCGCCAGACTACGCGGCTTTGCCGCTCCGCTTGAACTTGCGAAGAATAAATGAATCAATCTCCGCATATTTTACGGTGATTAATTACCAGTGACGGCAAAAATACACTTTTCCATATTTTTTCAAACTCAAAAAATACACTTTCCCGTATTTTTCCTGATGCAGTGATTATTACGCAGTATTTGCTTATTGCTTGCATTCTACGGTAAAAGTGGCTGAATAATTTGTGAGAAAACTTATCATTTTTGTCGTTGCGGTGCTGTCCTGTATTGCCTTGAGGGCTCAAAGTAAACATGTTGTATATCAAGGCGATGTGGAGGCAGGATGTTCTTTGGGTATAGCTGACGGTTTTGACATGGACAGATTTCTTTTGCATACTTGCCATGGTGTGAAAATAGGAGAGCATTTTGGAGTTGGTGTTGGCGCGGGAATAGAGTATTACTTCCAAAGCGGAAATGACTTTATGACCTTTCCTGTATTTGTCAGAGTAAAAAGGTCTTGGGACGTCTCCAAACGCAATGATTTTTTTGTGTTAGCAGATACCGGCTGCGCTTTTGCAGATGGTGGCAATGACTTTCTTCTATCGCCGAGAATAGGAATAAGCCATAAAACACTTAAACGCCAGGCACTTAGTTTTTCTTTTGGGTGCGACGTGACTACTTTTGCCCTGACGTTTAGAGTTGGATACCAGTTCTGAATTCTTTTGCCGCGATTTGGTGTAAGCCAAAGTTATTTTTGCCGTATATATGAATACTATGAAAAGAAAAACGGCAAATAAAATCATCACCACTTTAGCGGAAGCGGCGGAGATTACGTTTATTACAATTCCGAAACCGCTTAATAATTACAGCTTTATAAAGAAGCTGATTTCTATCTACATTAAGTGTCCGGTCATAATGGACTCTGAAGCAAATGATATTTTTACTATTCTTAGCAGAGGCAGGCTGATAGGGGCCGGCGTTGGAAATTCTATAGGGAATAACAAAGCTACAATTGCGGCATGCAACGCACTTAGCAATCAGCTGATGGACGTGCAAAATTCTGATATTTGCGGTATTGTTCTGTGTGTCAGATGTTCTGCCGAACATACGCCCCTTAATAAAATCAAAGAGGTCAAGGAAATTGTTACTGCACACTTTCCGTGCAACTACAATTTTAAGTTTTCCCTGGTGAAAGATGAGAGCGCCGGAGATATGATTAATGTTGCAGTGTTGGTAAGTGTAAAATAAGATTGAGATGAAAACAAAAGAATTCTATTGGGAGCTAAATAAATGTTTTAAGAAAAGCATTACTGCAAAGGATAGGTGTAACAAATTGAATAGTCTGATTAGCAGATACAAGGATGAACCAATTTGTAAGTACGTAAATAAAAAGGTCTATGGTGAGATTTATCACAACCCGCCGGAGAAGCTTAAGTATTTGTGTGATGTGGGGAAGAATTATCCTCTTGTTATTCTGATGTATATGGCAAATAAATTTGTCAATTATAACGATGATCGCATGTACAGTTTTGAGATAATAAGTGTATTTATGGAAGAGGATGAGATTTTGCAAGATTGTGTGGGAAGGCCGCTTAGAAATGAGACGCATACGCTTTTTAAAAGGGGAATTGTGGAGATGAAGAGCGTTGATGAAAAGAGTGTTAAAGGGAAGAGTGATAGTCCAGAGAAGAGTGATAGCGCAGTGGCATGGCAGAAGCCATTTGTCTTTCATTTGACGGATGCGGCTAAAAGGGGGATGTTTGAAGAGGGAGTGTGATTACGAAACATTATTTGCAGGCATTTCTACGGGCTATTTTGCAACCCCTTTCTAAGCATCTCTAAACGCTATACTAAACTGTCGGGAATAAAACATAGCTTATGCTTTTATTTGGCAAATGTGTTTTCTACCTTTGTAAGGTAAAAATTAAAAAGTAAGTTATGAAAAAGAGAGAAATGGTTGACGGCAAGGCACTGCGCAAAATTATTTCTAAATTGAATGGGGGAGATGATTCCGATGAGGAAGAAAATGAAAGGACAGGGAAAGCTGATAGAGCGGAAAAAACTGAAAGAGTTGTAAAAGCCGGCAAAGAGAAAAAGGATATGCACCAGCAGAACAATAGCGCGGCAAACAAAGTCGTGAATCGTATTGGTCAGGAGACTAGCAAGACTCCGGCGGCTGAGTTGTTTCTTAAGTATGTGTGGCTTGTGCAACTTCTTATGAATAAAGGCGGTATAACGTTTGAAGATATTGATAAAGAGTGGCAGGAGCAGGATGATTTGAATCCTAATCGTGACCCAATGCCGCTGAGAACCTTTAATAATCACCGTATTGCAATTGAGAGGATGTTTGGAGTTTCTGTTGAATGTAATAGAAGAGATAATACATATTCTATTGAAGACTGTGATGAAATCATGAAGCCAGGTCTTAAATCATGGCTACTTACATCTTTGACTGTCAATCATTTAATTAACAAAAATCAGAAAATTAGAGACAGGATTTTATTTGAAGATGTTCCGGGAGGTCAGAAATATATGCCTATGATTATGAAATCTATGAACAAAAACAACGCCCTTGAGATGAAGTATCAGAGTTTTGACAATGAAGAAGCTTTTACTGCAACCGTTAATCCATTATGTATTAAGGTGTTTAAGCAGAGGTGGTATATGCTTGCGTATAATTCTTACGTAGGCGGTAATAGGCTTTACGCCCTAGATAGAATTAAGGACTTGGAGTACACTAAAATAAAGTTCTCTGTTCCAACCGGATTTGATGCCCAGGCATATTTTGCAAACTCAATAGGAGTTTCCGTGTTGCCGGATGAAAAACCGCAAATTATTCATTTAAAGGTTGCTGCGGACCAGTGCAAATACTTTGACACGCTTCCACTGCATTTCTCTCAAAAAAAGATTGAAAGTTGCGACTGTTATTCTATATATGAATATTGCCTGTCAAATTCATATGAACTCTTGCAAGAAGTTATCTCCCATGGTGCTGATGTTGAGGTTATTTCACCGTCCTATATCAGAGATAAGGTCAAAGTGTGGGTGAAGGAACTAAGCGATATGTATCTTAAGTAGTAGGCTGTCGGGAGCAAAATGCTATTTAACATAATATAAATTGTATGAATTCAAAATTGACGCCGTCCTTAATTAATAACGGCGTCTTAGTTTTAAAGATCATATCACTCTTTTAAAGACGTAGATTTTTTTTAAAGTTAATCTTCATGCCGCTTCATCTGGCGGATAATCTTGTTAATTATGCTCTGAATATTC